>OBIM01000484.1_pt1 | contig 18135 bp, 21 predicted proteins | sample 1496191 | NCBI WGS metagenome assembly OBIM01 (sample SAMN00265067, study PRJEB22529) | human gut metagenome
ATTCTATCAACGCTTTCCTGAAAGAATATAATAAGACTCACGGATATAGCCTGATCTTCAGCAACACTGGTTTCGATAACCTGCTTTATGCTGACAGCACTTTCAATATTACAAAAGAAATTGTTGACGGGTTGAATGCAAGATATTCACCTGTGAAGAAATAAATGATATAAAACTGTTCCGTTCTTTATAAAAGGACGGAACATTATCGAATTAAAAAAAGTGATGCCTGTTCAAGACTGAAAAGCTATGAACGGGCTTTTTTTATGACCTTTCTTTTTCTTCTTCCTGTGGAATACGGAAAGCGGTGTAAAGTTCGAGGATGGCAGCAACTGTGAGGCAGGCAATCCATTCATTGCCTCGTGTGGTAAACATAAAGGCTCCGGTCAGGATAAGTGCCAGTGCGCCGAATATCTGCTGAACACGCAGGCGTTTCAATGTTTTGCTCTTTCCTTTGACGGGTGTGTTCACTTGTGCCAATGCGATACATCCGGCTCCAACAGTATATATGTAAGGAGCGTATATCCATCCGGTAATAAACACAGCTGCTCCGGTGAGAGCCATTATGGCGCCTGCGGTGAAAAGGGCGGGTACTAATTGTTTCATTCTTTAATCTTCAAAAACGTAAATATCTTCGTTGGGTTTCTTCATCAGATACTTTTCACGGGCGATCTGTTCGATGGCGTCCGGATTGGTACTTATTTCGTTGAGACGTTTGGTGTTCTCTTCGTAATCTGCCCGGTACTTTTCTATCTCTTCTTTCAACTGGCTGATTTCCCGTTCATATCCGAAACGACGAACCAGGCTGTTCTCGTCCAGAAAGCCAATGATAACAGCAAATGCAACGACCGTAATGAGGTACTTGCGTCTGCATATGAAACTCCAGATACTGATTAGTTTACCCATAATTTCTCCTTTTAATATCTGCAAAGATAAAACTAATAACTTAAAAACTTATCGCTTCGGCTTCAAAACTTCTCTCTTTATCCCTTATTACTTATCACTTTTTTTGTGTACATTTGCAGAATAAGCGAAATTTCAAAAACAGAGAGAATCCCGGATATGGAAAACTATATTGTTTCAGCCCGTAAATACCGTCCGTCCACGTTCGAATCGGTGGTGGGACAGCGGGCGTTGACTACTACGCTGAAAAATGCAATTGCTACCCAAAAACTGGCTCATGCTTATTTGTTTTGCGGACCGCGCGGGGTAGGAAAAACGACTTGCGCGCGTATCTTTGCCAAAACCATTAATTGTATGACGCCTACCGCTGACGGAGAGGCTTGCAATCAGTGTGAGTCATGTGTAGCTTTCAACGAACAGCGGTCATATAATATTCACGAACTCGATGCTGCTTCTAATAACTCGGTGGATGACATTCGCCAGTTGGTGGAGCAAGTGCGTATCCCGCCACAGATTGGTAAGTATAAGGTATATATCATCGACGAGGTGCACATGCTCTCGGCATCTGCTTTCAATGCGTTCCTGAAAACGCTGGAAGAACCTCCCCGTCATGCGATTTTTATTCTGGCTACGACGGAGAAGCATAAGATTCTTCCTACCATTCTTTCACGTTGTCAGATTTATGACTTTAGCCGGATAAGCGTGGAAGATACGGTGAATCATCTGTCGTATGTTGCTTCGAAAGAAGGAATCACGGCAGAGCCGGAAGCGCTGAACGTGATAGCCATGAAGGCGGACGGTGGTATGCGTGATGCATTGTCTATCTTCGATCAGGTGGTTAGTTTCACCGGAGGAAATATCACCTATAAGAGTGTGATTGATAATCTGAACGTACTTGATTATGAATATTATTTCCGTCTGACGGATTGCTTCCTCGAAAACAAGGTGAGCGACGCATTGTTGCTTTTCAATGATATATTGAATAAAGGTTTTGACGGAAGTCACTTTATTACCGGATTGTCGTCTCATTTCCGTGACTTGTTGGTCGGGAAAGACCCGGTGACATTGCCTTTACTGGAAGTGGGAGCGAGCATACGCCAACGTTATCAGGAACAGGCGCAGAAATGTCCGTTACCTTTCTTGTACCGGGCTATGAAGCTGTGTAATGAGTGCGATTTGAATTACCGCATCAGCAAAAATAAGCGTTTGCTGGTAGAACTGACCTTGATACAGGTTGCACAGCTTACCACCGAGGGGGATGACGTGAGTGGTGGGCGTGGCCCTAAGAAGACTATAAAACCCGTATTCACTCAGCCTGCCGCAGCACAGCAGCCGCAGGTAGCTTCTGGCACTCAGGTTCAGCAGGCTCCAGTTCATTCGTCTCCGTCTTCAGTTACAACACAAGCTGCTAATGGCACTACTGCCCAGCATCCGCAGGCTTCTGCGGCTGTGCAACCGGGAGCACCGGCTTCTCCTGGTGCGGCTTCGTCTGCTCCGTCACAAGGAGCGGGAGTTGCTCAGACTGCCAAGGAAGAACGAAAAATTCCCGTGATGAAGATGTCCAGCTTGGGGGTATCTATCAAGAATCCGCAGCGTGACCAAGTATCGCAGAATGCGACTACAACTTATGTTCCTAAGGTGCAACAACCGGAAGAGGATTTTATGTTCAATGACCGGGATTTGAATTATTATTGGCAGGAGTATGCCGGCCAGTTGCCGAAAGAACAGGATGCTCTTGCAAAACGTATGCAGATGCTCCGTCCGGCGTTGCTTAACAACTCAACTACTTTTGAAGTGGTGGTTGATAATGAGTTTGCTGCAAAGGATTTTACAGCTTTGATTCCCGAATTGCAGGATTATCTTCGCGGCAGACTGAAGAACAGTAAAGTGATGATGACAGTGCGGGTAAGTGAGGCAACAGAAACAGTACGTCCTGTGGGACGTGTCGAGAAATTCCAGATGATGGCTCAAAAGAATCAGGCATTGATGCAACTGAAAGATGAGTTCGGGCTGGAATTATATTAATGTACTTACTTCTATCAGATTACCATCCGGATCTCTGAAATAAATACTCCGGATGGCACCCTGCGCACCTTGACGCTGGACTATACCGACTTCTATTTCTATTCCTTTGGATTCTACTTCGACTTTTATTTCCTCTATGTTTCCTTCTGTAAGTAAACAGATGTCCGCACTTCCGAAAGCAGGATGCTTGGCAGTAGGAAGGAACTGTGCTTTTCCTACGTGAAGATTGATTTTCTGATTACCGAACTTGACGGCAAAGCGTTGGTTGCTTGTATCGGCTTCCATTCCCAGGACTTCTGTGTAGAAATGTAGGCTTTTATCTATATCGGACACCGGTATGACGATATGGTCGATATTCTTGATTTTCATATCAATGTAGGCGTTGATTCATGCGGTCTTCATATCCGTCTGAAGGTTTTCTTCCCGGCATGACAATCCACAAGATAATATATATAATCACTCCGGCGAAAGCAGTGAAGAATGTAGCCAATATATATACTATTCTCAATAAAGTAGCATCCCATCCGAAATATTCGGCTATTCCGGCACATACACCTGCAATCATTCGATTGGAAGAGCGGGTTAATTTCTTTTCATTTTCCATGATATACTATGTTCTTTTAATGCAAATGCTACACAAATATAGAGAATATATTTGGTTTATGGGTTAAACGGAAAGATTTATGTATTATTTGTTAGCATTTTAACTTACTTAATTGGGGGTCAACAATAGACCAACAACAAGGAATATTAGGTAGGATTTAGCATGATTTGCTCTCTAAGATGCCTATTTCCTGAAAGCAGAAAACCCTCATAAGTATTTAACTTACAAGGGTTTTTGTTGGGTGGAAGACCGGACTCGAACCGGCGACATTCAGAACCACAATCTGCAATTTTTCAAATTTGAAAGCCTCTAATTGTCAGCAAGTTAAAAATCTCTTTGCTAGCTCATTAGTCAACTATTAGTCAACATTGATAGGCTAGCTTGAATTCCATCTTTCTTTTTATATTAATTCAATTCTTGTCAGAAAGTTAGTAGGACTACTACTCACTGTTAAACATAGATTTCTTTATCTTCATAATCTTCATAAGTTTCATAATGGGTTCAAATATAGTAAATCTCTTTGGTTTATACAACATTATTCCTTGCTTTGTTTCAAACTACTTTCTTATATATGAGAAGTAGCTTTGATAGTAAGGATAACCATGATGATAATTAGCAAGACTGTAACTGTTATAAGCAGGATACCTGACCATTTGTTGTTATTAGGGTTTGGCATAGTTTTATTGCTTTAAGTGATTATACAAGATGCTTTAAGTTATTGATTTATAGTATGCATCTAATTAATAGATATAACATGAAGGCAAAACATCCAAGACTAGTGTAAGGGTTATGAATAATGTCAATAAACAAACACTTAAAGATGATGATGCACTTCTTGATTAGGGTCATCTTTACCTTGATAGGCTTTTCCCAAGAGTATTCAGGTTGCCTATAGGTCATCTCTTTAATAAGATGACTATGGTTGTACCAGATGCATAGAATGATAATCATCCATCCTATCAAGTTAAACCAAGGATTAATCCACTGGTCTTCCAAGTCTACTTCTCCATGAGGTTCATATCTCATAGTGTATAAAGCTAAGAAATAGAGCATAGTAATATTATAGCCAAGACTGGTATTGCAACTAAACTCAATAGATTAATCATGTGCCTCATTCCTAATGAGTTAAATATGGGTAGCATTATCCTATTGATAATGATTGAAGCTATAACCATACCTATGGGATACCACCATTCTTGAGTACAAGCCACTATCAAAGCAATGATAGCTACTATGAAACTTAATATTCCTACTATTTTGTAAAGCATAGTGTAGAATATAGGCGTGTAGTTGTAAGTTGACTTTTCCCATTCTTTAGTAGTTGTGTTAGCAGCACCAAAGAGGGTTAATAGTAAATAAATGTAAATCATACGGATAGGGTTAAATTGTTAAAGCTAATTATCCACTGGTTTTCCAGTAAGAAGTCAGTACCGAGTAACCCATGTACTTGTATGCCACTCTCTTTTTCAATGCCACTAAAGGCATCTAGTAAAGGTTTTACACAGAACTTGGGCTTATATACCTGACCCTCAAAAATGAAAGGTAGAGTAATCATATCTACCTTATGCTTAGTTCCTTCTATTCCACTGACATGGTAATCTCCAACAAGCTCTACTATATCCTTGAAATATTCAACTACAGTGCTGTCTATCAAGCTACAGGTGCTTCCAGTATCTAAGATGAAGCAAAGGTATTCACCTTTAACATCAACTAATATAATGGGAAGTCTGGTGCTGTTTAATCCATAATATAAGGAGTAGTGCATTGGCTATCTACATTTATAAATGAGTATATTACCAACTGTAAGAATAGTTGCTCTATGTCTCACTACTACAAATGTCCACTCTAGCCATGTCCATGTAATACTCCAACTACTTACTCCCAATAGAAGTAAACCTAAATCATATAATATCTTTTTCATATCTTTTGCTGTTTAGCTCTTTAAACTTATCATGTCATAATGATTTCTTTAAGTGGATTGCTATTATACATTTCAACTATATTACCTATAATAAAGATGGTTGATACTCCTAGAAAGTTTTTCCAGAAAGCTGGTAAACATAAAGCCATTGCTATCAGCACTAGTATACTGTCTACTTCATAAAGCAATAAGGTTAGGGGGAATAATCTAGTCCCTGATTAATACTAAATCTGCACTCTATAAATGTCAGACTCACCAGTCTTTTCTAAGGTGAGTAATTTAGCTTTAGATATATCAACAATCTCACCTGCAACTGAATCACTATCCTGTGATAATGGTATATAGGTCACTCCACCACTAACCATAGTGAACTGAACACTATTGCCATACTGACTTGATACCACAACTGCTTGGCTGACTGCATCAATCTCTTCTTGAGTGAAGTCTCTGGTTGACTTAATATGCCATTTGTTAGGCTTCTTTTGAGGTGAACTGTGAAAAGGACTAGAGGTAACTACTTCTATTATCTCGTGTACATCTTGAGGAGTATAGCCAATCTTATTGGCAATATATTCAACATAGTTTACTGCTCTCATTGTATGTCTGCCATTTACCTCCATTAGATAAACTAACTCAAGCATATATTCATCCTTCTCCTTTTGAGTAATAGGGTAAGCATCTTGCACACTGTCAGGGCTTATTTTAATCATTTGATAAAACTTGCTACTACTAATGTTGTGCTTTGCTGCTATTTCTAGAATAGTGCTTCTTTCTTTTGCTGTCATCTCTCCACTTGCATAGGCAACAGTCAGTAAGTCTCGTAACCTACACAGTTCAGGGTCTTTAATTCTTCTTCTGAACAAGTTTAATATTTCCATAATCATTTTCTTTTGTAGCCATACTACAAAAGAAGGTGTGAGCCTAACCTTAGTTGCTTATCAGAAGGTATCGCCAAACACCTATAACCATGCAAATAAGGAAAGCCCACACCTATATGGTATGAGCATTCACTAACCTGCTTTTGATGGTTATATCTGATTGAAATTGGCGATTTCTCTGATAACATCAAGCAAGAAGCAAACACTTCTTTTCTAATATGTCTTAGTTAAACTTCTATTTCATTAGTTGTCATTTAATTCATACTGCTGCAAAGATAGAACTTTCCAATAATAATTCATCATCTGATGGTCATAATTTAATAGGCTTCAAGGCATATTAGTACCATAGGTGTAGGCTTATATCCTTATTGCACAAAGGTAGGTTTTATTATTCACTTTCTGTATGCCCAATTGATAAATAGAGCACCAATAATTATTAATATAAACCACTGTAATATCAAATCAAATGCTGTCATAATATACACAATAATTAAAGCCCCAGTCCATTGAAGAACTAGGGCTATCAACAACAATAAAACACATAGTAAAAGGCATATAACCTCCTAGTTCTTTTAAATAAAAACTTGGTATGATAATGCATACCACAATCAAAATTATCTCATACATACTTTAATCAATTTTTGATTTAATCCAACTTACTAACTACTGATATAGTTCATGTTTACATACTTCACCGAACCTCAAGTGGTTAACTTATTATAGCAGTACCTCTCTATACCCTGTAATCAGATACCATTAACCTATATAAGAAGAGGCAGTCAACCTCTATTAACCTGTCCTCTGATTTGTCATTCAGCATCACTTACTTTGCTACATATAATATGCAAGAAAGTGAGAAAACAGAAATTTCCCATTATAATGGTATGAATACAGAGAGTGGGGGAGGGATTAATAGAAGGCTGAGTATTACAGACCTTAGAAGGTTAAGTTTTATAGCTTTCCTTCATCATAATAGGAGTAGTATTTTTCCTCAGGACTTAGGATAATGTGGTCTGCCACATGAATCTCCATGAGTTCTGCTGCCTTCTTAACTCTTTCAGTTAAAGCATCATCCTGAGTGCTGGGTTTAATGCTTCCAGAAGGATGATTATGTACCAATATCACCTGTACTGCATTTGAAAGTAATGCAGCTTGTAATATAAGCCTTACATCTACATAAGTTGCAGAGATTCCTCCTTCTGAAATAGGCACTATACCCATTACTCTATTGGACTGATTAAGTAGCACTACTTTAAAGCTTTCCCTATATTCAATTGTATCATCAGGGAAGTGCTTTATCAGTAGTTCAAAGGCATCTTGTGAGCTTTTAATCTTGTATCTAGCTGATGATTTGACACTGCTTTTATAGCTCAATTGAACCTCTGCTACATTCATTATACTATCCATAAGATGCACTAATTAATGAACCATGAATAAGCATTTTCACCATAGAGAGCCATATTAAGTCCTTCTGCTAATTGAGTAGCATTAAGTGACCTATCCAAGAAATTATCAATGTAACTACTTTTATTAGCACCTGTAAGCAAGTTGTATACATTCCACATGCTGATTTCTCTACTATCCATAATGGTACTAAAGTTATCATCATTATAGTAAGCCTTTGCAACTAATCCTATCTGAGTATCAGTCATCAGCATCTGTGGTAACTTCTTCTTTAGGTCTAAAGGAAGGAACTGATATAACCTGCATCTTCCTAAGAACTGGGCAAATTGGGACTCTCTCATATAGGTGTCTTTATAAGCAGATATATGATACAAATGCTTAGCTAAATTATATCCCTGAAACAGCATCATCACCTCATTAAATAAGTCAGTAGTACTCATCACCTTAAGTTCTGACCTGTAGCCATCTGTTGATACACACATGTTACAGCAGACTAAGTTCTTAAATCCAATGAATACTTTGAACTTCTCTGCCCCCTTCTTGCTGTAAAGGTTTTCATGATTATATGCCCTTACTCCACCTATAGTCAGATTAAGCCTATTGCCTGCAATGTCTTCATATATAGTAGGTATCTCAAAGCAGAACATCATCCTCTCATAATAGATGGTCTTGTCAGATTCCAGTAGCTGATTCACTGGTTTATAAATAGCTTCTGGTATCCTACCTTTAATAACATGGCTGGCTCTGATAGAAGGCTCTTCTATCTTCTCATTGGGGAACACCTTAATGGCTGCATCCCACACAGTTTCAATGAAGCTAGAATGTGAGATTGTTACTTCATTATCCTTAGAGAAAACAGGTGTAATACATTCCTCTTTGAGGTACTGCATAGTGACTTCCTTTGTATTAGCTTCAATAAAGGGTAACTTATTACCTTCTCTGGTGCTTAATTGCTCAGTTTCCACAGGCTTTGTGGATATAATACCTGTGTTAATGACCTCTATAGGCTCAACAGTTTGGATATGAGAGCCTTCCTTGTTAATTCTACTGGAGTATATCAGATTAGCTCTGACTGGCTGTAGCTGCATTGTTTCCATATCTAATGTAATTAGGAGTGTAATTAATAGTAGGTTGATTCTGTTTGTCCATAAGTGATGCTTTCTTCTGCATAAAGTCTGATGTAAGTTGCTGATACCACTCTGGATAAGCATGGTAAATAGCAGTGAGTTCTTCAATAGTTTTGCTGCTGTTAATCTTACTTCTTATCATCTCCAGATTAACTCCATCATTACACCAGTCAAGTATTATCTGACCTGTAGCAGGTGTAATAGTGAAGTCAGGTTTACCAATAAATAGGTTTGTCCTATCTTTGGATGCAATAGACTGATGCTTCATGTTGATGTCAAAGACTATGGTAAACTCATAATCAATGCCATCTCTCATTACTGCTTTAAGACCTACTTTCTCTGGTATCATCTTACCATTTTTCTCACTTAGAACATAATCTTGTTTGCATCTCATAGTGCATATAATATGACTTCCAGATTGCAATACTTTCTGCATAAAAGCATTGATTCTAGGTGTCACTTTCTGCCAATTAGTGAAGCTGTTTCCTTGTAATCCTGCATGGTATTCAAGCAAGGTATCCCAGCACTGTGAGATACTATCAATAATGATAACTTCCATACCTGCACCTTCACAAACTTCAATAGCCTGTATGTAGGTTTCAGGTGTAAAGTTATCACTTAGACTTAATACATTATAAGCACCTAAGTGAGCATAAAGGTCAGCACTTCCATGTTCACTGTCAATGATGGCTATCTTAGTCCAGTCATTGCATAAACCATAAGCTAAAAGTAATGCAGAATAGGTCTTTCCAGAACCTGCACAACCTTGTAAAGCAAGCTTAATCTTAGCCTGCTTCTTTGATGAAACTCTTAAGTTCAACATATCTGAATAGTGTTATTGTTAATATACAGTCTATAAAGAAAAAAGGGAGCAAGTCCTAATAAACTTGCCTCCTTAAGGTTGATATTGCTAGCCCTCATAAAGTAGCTAGTGTCATTGCTCCACCTTCACCTCTTTGGTGAAGCATATAGAACATATCACCTGTATCAGGTGAGCATACTTGAGAGATAACAGGATTAGTTACTTCTCCATTAATAAACTTATCACTTACTGCACCAGTTTCACAACCATAAACAAAGAAGCACTTTCCAGTATGAGGATTCTGCTTTACTTCAATCTTGTTTACTCCTTTTTGAGCCTTGAATTCATTAACTGTTACTGTCTCTAAGAACTTTAATCTTTCCATAATCTTGTAATTTTATTGTTGTGCAGACAGACTATTCTGCTGCTATAAGTTCAAATACTATGGAGGGGTAATGAGCCTTCTGTAATGAGCCTTCAATATAAATGTAATAAGCCCAAGATTGCATAGGGGGACTATCCCACTCCTAAGGTCTGGGGTGGGTGGAAATGTGACTTATAGTGGACTTGTAGGTATCAAATTGAAGAAAAAAATAAAAAATATTAGCAGTGCAGTATATCAAGTAACAGTAGGAACAGTTATCTTATACATATGTACAGATATAAGAAGCCCCTGCCTTCTAAGGTGAAAACAGGAGGTATCTGGTTAGTGCTTATTTTCATTCATCAGTAATAGTTTCAAGGTAATGAGTGATTTCATCATCATCTGGTACAAGTGATGTAACCTTATCTATCCAAGTGTTGTAGCCTAAGTGAGGGTATAAGAGGACTTTAGATTCCATATGCTCACTCCATGTAAGTGTCATTGGGACATCATAGGAAGACCATATGACCTTTTTCTCAATCAGCATGTTTCTATACTTCTTGTAGGTATTCTTAGCTATATTCAGTTGTCTGTAAATAGCTTGGTCTGTCAGGTCTATTCTGAACTCATTGTTAATGCAAAGACAATATAGCCCTATCATAATTCCTTTTTCTTCAGGACTTAAAGAACTGTCCCTGAATATCTCTGCCCATATAATCCTAAAATTCTTAGTAGGATTAGGTAGGTAGTAGGTGTTTCTCTTGGTCATATAACCTTCTTGGGTAGTTTCCACCTTATAACCTTTATCTTCAAGTTCTCTGATTTTAGGTACAAAGGAATCCTTAATATAGTCTGTGTTTACTCCTGTAAGCTCTGACAACTGGCTGAATGTAGTATCTGTTATCATATAGCTATTCTCACTTTTGGGGTAGGCATTAATATAAAGACCTGCTAATAGGTAGAGCTGCTTTGGATTGAAGTAGCCACAAGCTGCTATAGGTATAACTGTGTACTGTTTAACTGTAGTCATAATTCTGATTTTGGAGTGGTCAAATTCCACCCTTTACTAATTACCTACTTTAATAAAGAATACTTAGTAATACCTTATAGTAATTAGTATAGGTGCAATTTTGACCACAAAGTTAGTGAACAAAAGCATAAGTCAGAGTGAAGATGTGCTGTATCTTCCTGATTTACAGATGTAAAGATAAGGCTTAGTTCTCACATTATCAATTTGTTTAACATTTAATCATTCATTTGTTAACTAGCTATAACATAAATAGCCTTAACAAGTTATTCTCCCTGATAGCTATCCTACCAGTATGCTCTTTAAATCCTCTGGGATTCTCATTTCTGATGCTATACTTATTTCCTGATGTTCTACCAGTTGCATAAATGGTATTTAATAGGGCTACATACTTTCTGGGTTGCAGAACTTTGTGCAGATGATATTGAACTATAGGAGTTAATATCTCTTGTATCTCACTTGCTGAATAGCTTCTATTAAAGGTAAAGCCTCTTCTTATAGCAACTTTGAAAGGGTGCTCTTCATCCAGTGCCCAATACATGACTGTATTATTAAGGCTCTTGAAGGCTACATTATTCTCAGACCTTATTTCCCATAGTTGATGCAGTAGACTATCAAGGTCAACATACTGGTAAAGCTTTATAAATCTTTCTAAGAATATCTTAGTTTTGCTTCTACTTTGTCTAATGTAGAGGTGCAAGGTATTATCATTCAACTGTCCTGTGGTTGATAATAGTTTGATGTTATTTATGGCTTCTTGGATGTAGCTTTCTGCCAACTTATTCTGTGCATCCTTATTGGACTTTTCTATGCTACTTTGCTTTGGTGAAACATCATAATTAGGAATGGCGGTATAACTAATGATGTTAGCTTGTTTACTTAGTACTGCTTTCAATGTTTCAGGCATAAAGTATGAACCATATAACTCGGTTCTTTCAATGATGTAGTCTATATTTAAGTAGGCAGGAACATACTTTCCTTCCACATTCTTTCTAATTAGATTGATGAACTCATACCCTGCAATTCTCTCCTGTGCTTTTTCTCTTATGGCTTCCTTAACCAAAGAAAAAAGGTCAATTAAGGTATAATCACCTTGCATGATGTCATCTGCTGATTCTATTACTTTGAGCACCTTCTTAGCTTTATTTAAGAGGGATGAAGTATAGCTTTCCATACTCTCCATTATTGATACATATCCTATGGTATTATATATGATAGTCTCACTAAGTATCCCATCATCTTTTCTACATCTACCATGTATTTGAGTCATCCTATCTATGGTCAACATTGAATGGCTTCTTCTTACATCTGTTACAGTAATTAAGTGGTAGCTGTCTTGTATATCAATGCCAGTAAAGTAACAGCAGGTAGCAAAGTTTATTCTAGCAGGTAAGGTATCATTATCACCTAACTTTGGTACAAAGTATACACCTGCTTCCTTTATAGATGCTTCACTGCATAGTATAGCACATGCCTTTCTGGTTTCTTCATCTAAGGCTGATATGATGTTCTGTATTTGGAGTATGGAGTTATAGGCTATAAATATCTTATCTTTAGGGTGAGAGATAACCTCTTCTATAACAGTCTGTATGATGTTATTAGTGTGCAATAACCTAACATCCCTATGGGTATTATATGTCCAAGTTATGGAGAACTTACATTCTTTCTTTAGTATTGGGTTGTTGAAGTCCTTCATAGTAGCTGTAACCATACATCTGTTCTTTAATGGGAACATTAAGTAATAGTCAATCACATTCTCCAGTTGGGGTCTAAAGTTATTGTCAGTTTGGAGAACATCAATCTCATCTACCATGAGGAAGAAGTCTTTGAAGTTTTCTTTCCCTATGATGTCTAATAGCCTGCCTAAACTGTCAGCTACCACTAGAAGCTTCTTGTATCTTTCTTTAGCAAGGTATTCTTTAATTTGCTGATTGGTGACCTTCTTGTTTTCCCCTTTAATCTCACTACCTACATATAGTGTATTAGGATGCTTGGAGTGTTTACCATAAGCTAGAGCCTTAGTAGGAAAGACTATAATAGAGTTCCTCTTAGAGTTTATCTCAAGGGTAGTAGCCCCAATACCTGTTATCTTCTTATCAACTAGCCCATGAGGCATCTTAGTTAAATAGTCAGATAGTAAGTGCCTTTTAGTGGCAAAAATCCCTTCCGCTATATTAGAAGCCTTACCTACAGGAAAACCTGATAAGTCTTTTATCACTGTATCAGGTGCTATTATTACTCCATTCTCTTTTAATTCCTTTATAGTCTGGTAGTCCTTTTCTGTTAGGTCATCCCAATCTATAATATCAGCAAAGGTATTGTGGGTAATATCACTACAATGTTGAGTAGCCTCTTCCATGTGCTCACTTTGTTTTAAGGTTATTATATAACTAGTAAGTGAGCAAAGATAGTAAAGAACCTCCATAATTCAAACAACTATAGAGGTTCTTTTGGGGGATTAACTTACTTCACTTCTGGACTAGGCAGCTTATTATGATTACTGAACACATATTCAATTACCTTCCTATTTGCTTCATTCTCTATCTTGAAGTCCCTTTCAATGTAGATGTCAGTGACTTTCATAGTCTCATCAATGTGATTCAAAGCAGCATGAACTGTATATTTATCTATACCTACCTTATTAACAGCAATAGTAGCCCATGAATGCCTTGCAGCATAGTACTCTAGGTCATCTACCTTTAGTATTTTGCCAATCTTCTTTAATCCTAGATTGATAGCTCTATTAAAGTTCTTATAAGTTGAGTACAAATGATGGAAGCAAAACACTTTTTGATGTGTGTAATCCTCATATTTCTTCATCAAGGGCAGTAACATTGGAAGAACATCAACTTTCATCTTAGCCTTATCGAGTCTTCTACCTGTGGTCTTAGTCCTATAGTAAGTAATAGAACTATCCTCTAGTTCAGTGCAGTCAAATAAGTCAGCAGAGTTCATACCAATAAGGCAGAAGGAGAGGATAAAGCAGTCCTTGGCAAGGTTGAAAGGGCACAATCTTTCCCTCCCATTAGCATTAATAATATAGGGTAATTCCCATATCTTCTTTATTAACTCTGATGATAGAGCTCTCTTCCTTGTAGCTTCCTGCTTTGGTATCTCTAAATTCTCAAATGGGGAATTAGGTATTCTGATGATGTTTCTATCATAGTCATTATACTTCTTCTTAGCTTCATTAAACAGGTGTCTAATGCTGCCCATATACAGAGATACCATCCTATTAGAGGGTATTCTCTTGCCTTTCCTTTGTAGCTCTGTCATCTGTTTAGACCTTCTTTTATTGAGGTATTCCATGAACTCCAACATCAAGAGTTTGGTAACTTGGTTAGTGTTCAGCTTGTCCTTTCTTAAGAAGGATATAAAAGCATTAAAGGCTGATTGATAATTCCTCTTGCCTTTAACCTCTGTAGCTGCTAACCAGTCTTTACAGAATTGGATGAAGTCAATAGGAGTGTTTATTTCCTTTTCTTTCTGGATGCACTCTAAAATATCATTAAGGGTGAACTTAGAGGTCTCCAATGGGAGATTAGCACATACATCCTCATAGTATCTAACTATCTTATCAGCCTCCTTAATGTACTTTGGGTTCTTCAACTTAAAGTCCTTAGACAAGTCTTCTCTTCTAACATAAAGATGGGTAGGTAACCTTTTTACCTCCCTATTAAAGGTTAGTCTAACCTTTACATTGAAAGTTCCATCAACTTTCATCTCATTCTTTCTTATTTCTACCTTGAATGTCAGCATATTAGCTCCTTTATTTTCCACCAACAATTAGCCAACAATTAGCCTTATAAGCCTCATTTCAAGAAAGATTTCAGCCCCAGAATGCTCACTACTAAAAAGACAAAACCCTCATAAGTGCTTAACTTACAAGGGTTTTCTTTGGGTGGAAGACCGGACTCGAACCGGCGACATTCAGAACCACAATCTGACGCTCTAACCAACTGAACTACATCCACCATGTTTGCGTTTCTCTAACGCGGTGCAAAGATAGATATTATCTTCTAATCTCCAAAAGATTCTGCTATTTTTTTTCGAAAAAAGTATATTCTTTTATTCCCCGATTGTGCTTGCTGAAAAGGGTTCGCGCATCATTTACAAAGATTTTCAGAGAGTTACGTGCTTGTAAAGGAATTGAATCAATCGGCAAATTGACTGGGAGCAATTGATGATTTTTTTTTCCTGATTGAATGGGACGGGCTGTCCATACCAAACTATAATCACAATTATTGAGGCGGACAGTGCTGTCTTTTACTAATTCCATTCTTACCATCAGTCCTCCGTCAGTGCGGCGGGCGGACATATTGGAAATATAATTTCCCAGCGAATAGACTACGAGATGTTTGTCATTCGTCAGGCTGTCTGTGCGAACTTCGATGGGCTGAACTACGTGAGGATGGGAGCCGATGATATGGTTTACTCCTTTTTCAATCAGCCAGTCGGCGAGGAATTTTTGCTCTTTGTCCGGGAGTGACTGGTATTCGATTCCCCAATGCATACAAGCTATGATGGCATCCGGCTTCATTGCTTTACTCTCTTCAATATCTTTGGCGATGATGGCTGTATCGATATAGTTCACGATATTAGGAGGGGTAACGGGGATGCCGTTTGTTCCATACGTGTAGTTGAGCAGGGCGATGCGGAATCCGTTCTTTTCTAATAAAAGAGGATATTTCTTTTCGCGTTCATCAGCGTTGATATACGTGCCTGCGTGTGGAACCTTTAAAGAGTCTATTAATTGAATGGTTCTCTCCAGTCCGGATTTACCACGATCGAGACTGTGGTTGTTGGCAGTCACTAAAACATTGAAACCTGCATCGTGAATTGCGGTCAGAAATTCGTCCGGCGCGCTGAAAGCAGGATAACCTTTGTAAGGTTTGCCTCCTAATGTCACTTCCAGGTTGGCGATGGAGAGGTCGGCTTTCTTTATTTCTTCTTTGACATACGTGAAACATGTGGAGTAATCATAGCCGGTTGATGTTCGTGCAGCGTTGATTTGTCCCTGATGTTGCATGAGGTCACCTACGAAAAGGAGGCGTAGGGTGTCGGTGGGGAAGATGCTGTCGGAAAGGCTGTCCGACAGGGTGTCAATGATAGAATCTCTCTTTGCCTGCGACCGGGAGGTGCAGGACAAAGAGAGAAGCAAAATCATCAGAAACAGGGTATGTCTCATTGATAAATAGCTTTCTTACCAGCTAAGAGTGTATTTTTCATTAACGATACAATCGTCATTGGTCCAACACCGCCCGGTACGGGAGTGATGAATGAGCATTTCGGTGCAACTTCGTCAAACTTCACGTCGCCGGTCAGTTTAAAACCTGATTTCTTGGTTGCATCCGGCACACGGGTAGTACCTACGTCAATAACTACCGCGCCTTCTTTCACCATTTCGGCTTTTACAAAGTTCGGTTGTCCCAAAGCAGCGATAATAATATCAGCTTCCTGACATTCTTTTACCAGGTCTCTGCTACGGCTGTGGCATACGGTTACTGTGGCATCGCCCGGATAGGCTTTCTGCATCATCAGGGCAGCCATCGGTTTGCCGACAATATTGCTGCGTCCGAGTACGACGCACTTTTTTCCGGAAGTTTCTATGTTATAACGTTTCAACAATTCGAGGATGCCGTTGGGAGTAGCGGATACATAACACGGAAGCCCGATGGACATACGGCCTACGTTGATCGGATGGAAACCGTCTACGTCTTTACGGTAATCAATTGTTTCGATTACTTTCTGTTCGGAGATATGCTTGGGTAAGGGAAGTTGTACGATAAAGCCGTCCACGTCGTTGTCTTCGTTTAGTTCACGTACTTTGGCAAGCAGTTCTTCTTCGGTCACGTCACTTTCATAACGGATGAGGGAAGACTTGAATCCACATACTTCACAGGCTTTTACTTTGGCAGCTACATAAGTCTCGCTACCACCATCGTGTCCTACAAGAATAGCGGCCAGGTGCGGGCGTTTTTCGCCATGAGCCACCATTTCGGCTACTTCGGCTGCAATCTCTTGTTTTACTTGTTCGGAAATTGCTTTTCCGTCTATCAGAGTCATATTTTCAGAGTATTTATTGGTGATGGACAAAAGTAAAATAAATAACTGAACTCTCCAAAGGGATTGGAATTTTTGTCAAGAGATGGGGGGGATAAAAAAAAGAGGGAGCCGAAACTCCCTCTTTTTACTTATCATTAGATTTGGATCTACAGAATGATTACTTTTTCATCTTAGGCATCATCTTACCCATTTTGCTGCTAGTCACCATTTTCATCATTTTGCGTGTCTGGTCGAACTGTTTCAATAGGCGATTCACTTCTTGGATAGTCGTTCCGCTACCTTTGGCGATACGCGTACGGCGTGAACCGTTCAGTATTTCCGGATTGGAACGTTCTGCCGGAGTCATGGAATAAATGATGGCTTCGATGCTCTTGAAAGCATTGTCGTCAATATCAATATCTTTGATTGCTTTTCCTACTCCCGGAATCATGGAAGCGAGGTCTTTCAGATTACCCATTTTCTTGATTTGTGCAATCTGGCTAAGGAAGTCGTTGAAGTCGAATTGGTTTTTGGCAATTTTCTTCTGTAAGCGTTTGGCTTCTTCTTCATCGTATTGTTCCTGTGCTCGTTCTACCAATGAAACGATGTCACCCATACCGAGAATACGGTCGGCCATACGGGCAGGGTGGAACTGATCGATTGCTTCCAGCTTTTCACCTGTACCTACGAATTTAATCGGTTTGTTCACTACCGAACGGATAGAAAGAGCCGCACCACCGCGGGTATCACCATCGAGTTTGGTCAGTACCACACCGTTGAAGTCCAGACGTTCATTGAATTCTTTAGCTGTGTTTACAGCGTCCTGACCGGTCATGGAGTCTACCACGAACAGAATTTCGTCCGGGTTGATTGCTTTTTTGATAGCGGCGATCTCGTTCATCATCTGCTCGTCTACTGCCAGACGTCCGGCTGTATCGACGATAACGAGGTCGTATCCTTTGGCTTTGGCTTCCTGAATGGCGTGTTGTGCGATTTCTACCGGATTCTTGCTGTCCAGTTCGCAGTACATCGGTA
>OBIM01000485.1_pt1 | contig 18123 bp, 10 predicted proteins | sample 1496191 | NCBI WGS metagenome assembly OBIM01 (sample SAMN00265067, study PRJEB22529) | human gut metagenome
CGGAATAGCCCCTTCTGTTTATCAGAAGAACGGTGGTAAAGCTCCGGCTTCCAATACCACAGCAGGAAACACGGAGCAACCCGCTGAAGAAAAAGGAGAAACGAATGCTTAAACAGGATACATGATAACTGACTGATTATAGTACACATTCTCTCTGCCAATGGGGTTATGTGTACTATTATCTGAAATCATGTACAAACATCGGTCACACTTTTCCATCAAAAGATAAAAATTACATTATTTCCGTACTTTAATACCGGGTGTATCTTCTTTCAATACACTTTCTTTGCAGCAAAACAATTTAATTGATTATCATGAAACACAAATTATTTCTTTTCGTATTTCTGCTGACTGCACTGTCTGTCATCAACGGACAAGCATCCGAACGCAAAAAATACAATTTCAACAGTGAATGGAAATTGCAAATAGGCGACTTTCCCAAAGCTAAAAATGCTAAATTTGACGACAGCCAATGGAAACAAGTAACTTTACCTCATGCTTTTAATGAAGATGAAGCATTTAAGGTATCTATTGAAGACCTTACAGATACCATATCTTGGTATCGTAAGAGATTTCAACTGCCTGATTTAAAAAGCAATCAAAAAGTTTTTATAGAATTTGAAGGCGTACGCCAAGGTGGTGATTTTTATATCAACGGATATCATTTGGGAAAACATGAGAATGGAGTCATGGCAGTAGGTTTCGACCTAACTCCATACATTAAACAAGGAGAAAACTTGATTGCAGTACGCACAGATAATAGCTGGACTTATAGAGAAGCAGCAACAAAATCAAGATTTCAGTGGAACGACCGAAATTTCAATGCAAATTATGGTGGCATTCCTAAAAACGTTTTTCTCTATGTTACTGACAATGTATACCAAACTCTTCCTTTATACAGTAACCTGAAAACAACAGGAGTTTATATTTATGCTAAAGATATTGATATAAAAAGACGTAAAGCTACTATTCACGCTGAATCGGAAGTCAGAAACGACAGTCAAGAATCTCGCCAGTTCAGCTATCAGGTAACCGTATTAGATGCTGACGGTAGATTGATAAAAAGCTTTCAAGGGGACAAAATAACTTTGAAGACCGGAGAAACAAAAATAATAAAAGCTTCCACCCCTATTGATAACCTTCATTTCTGGAGTTGGGGTTACGGCTACTTATACACAGTCAAAACCGCTTTGAAAGATGAGAATAATCAAATATTCGACGAAGTAAGTACACGTACCGGATTCCGAAAAACCCGTTTCGCAGAGGGAAAAATATGGTTGAACGATCGTATTATCCAAATGAAAGGTTATGCACAACGCACTAGCAACGAATGGCCTGCTGTAGGTATGTCCATACCAGCATGGCTTAGTGATTATTCAAATGATTTAATGGTAAAAAGTAACGGCAATTTAGTTCGTTGGATGCACATTACACCCTGGAAACAAGACGTTGAATCATGTGACCGTGTAGGACTGATACAGGCAATGCCTGCGGGAGACTCTGAAAAAGACCGTGAAGGACGTCAATGGGAACAACGTGTCGAACTAATGCGTGACGCAATTATCTATAATCGCAACAATCCAAGTATTCTTTTTTATGAGTGTGGAAATGAATCCATCAGTCGTGAACACATGATAGAAATGAAAGCTATTCGTGATAAATATGACCCTTTCGGCGGACGTGCTATCGGCTCACGCGAAATGCTGGATATTCGTGAAGCAGAGTACGGAGGTGAAATGTTATATATCAATAAGAGTATGCACCACCCGATGTGGGCTACTGAATATTGTCGTGATGAAGGATTGCGTAAATATTGGGATGAGTATAGTTATCCTTTTCATAAAGAAGGAGACGGACCGCTCCACCGTAATCAACCAGCAACTAGTTATAATCATAATCAAGATGAATTTTCCGTTGAACTTGTCCGTCGTTGGTACGACTATTGGCGTGAACGTCCCGGAACAGGAACCAGGGTAAACTCCGGTGGAGCAAAAATAATCTTCTCCGATAGTAATACTCATCATCGTGGAGCCGAAAATTACCGCCGCAGTGGTGTGACAGATCCAATGCGCATCGAAAAAGATGGCTTCTATGCTCATCAAGTTATGTGGAATGGTTGGGTGGATACAGATAAATTCCAGACTTACATTATCGGCCATTGGAACTATCCTAAAAACACAGTTAAACCCATATACGTAGTCTCCAACGGAGAAAATGTGGAGCTTTTCTTAAATGGCCAATCCCTTGGAAAAGGAAAACGTGAATACAACTTCCTCTTTACTTTTGACAAAGTTTCTTATCAACCGGGGAAATTGGAAGCTGTCAGCTACGACAAAGGTGGAAAAGAAGTCAGTCGCTACATGATAAGCACAGTAGGTGAACCCGCAAAGTTAAAGCTTACCGCCATACAGAATCCCGAAGGCTTCCATGCCGACGGTGCAGACATGGCATTGATACAAGTGGAGGTAGTAGATAACAACGGAAAACGTTGTCCGCTAGACAATCGTACAATACAATTCACACTGAAAGGCAACGCTGAATGGCGAGGAGGTATCGCTCAAGGAAAAAACAATCATATCCTCGATACGAACCTACCAGTAGAATGCGGTATCAACCGCGCTCTTATCCGTAGTACAACCATTGCCGGAAAAATTGTTTTGACAGCAAAAGCAGAGGGACTTCCAACCGAAACTCTTACATTGGAGACGGTTCCGGTAAAAATAAATGCAGGTTTAAGCACTTATCTCCCGCAAACCACCTTGAAAGGTAAGTTAGATAAAGGAGCAACTCCTTCTACCCCATCTTACAAAGATACGAAAAAGGGAATACAGATTATCTCCGCAAAAGCAGGATTCAATCATGAAGAAGCTAAAAATAGCTTCGATGACAACGAATTGAGCGAATGGAAAAACGATGGTAAACTTAGTACTGCATGGATAACTTATACACTCGAAAGAGAAGCTGAAATAGATGATGTTTGCTTGAAATTACAAGGATGGCGTACTCGTAGTTATCCTTTAGAAGTATTTGCCGGAAACAAATTGATATGGAGTGGAAATACGGACAAAAGTCTAGGATATGTCCATCTAAATATCGACAATCCTGTAAAAGCAAGTACAATCACAATCCGACTGAAAGGCAACACCAGTGACAATGACGCCTTTGGAGAAATCACAGAAGTAAAAGCTAAAGTGGCAAACGAAATGGAACTGGAAAAAAGTAAAAGTAAAAATACTCTTAGAATTGTAGAAGTCGAGTTCCTTGAGTCAATTAACTGATTTGACTTTCAATAGGTATTAGAATTAGTAGAAGATTGTTTGTTTTTGATAAAAAGTCCTTCTCACGTTTATTATCGCCGTTCTGAAGGACTTTTTATTGCATAAACTATCCTAATAATATTTCCAAGATGAAAAACATTTTTATTATTTTAATGTTTGCATTCAGTTGCAACTGCTACGCAAGCAATAATAATCCCGCACACGTAATTATCACCGCCGGACAATCAAATACCGATGGTCGAGTTCCTAACGACCGTTTGCCAGAATACATCAAAGCTATGGCAACGGACACATCTTTCACTACAGGTGCTTACAAATATTGCAAGATTGCACAAAATCGTATAGACGGAAAATTTCGTCCTTATTGGCCTAAAAGTAAAAGAAGGGCTAAACCCAACACATGGGGATATGATGCTGTCACCTATTATTGGCTGGAACAGTTGTGGCAAGAACCTTTCTATGTTATTAAATGGGCTATTGGTGGAACTTCCATCGAGCCTTCTACAAATTCGGAGAAATCGGTTCATTGGTCGGCAAATCCCGAATGGCTATCACACAACACAGCAACCTGTGAAAAAGGACGTTCATTACTCCTTTCTTTTATCAACAACATAGACGGCTGCATCAACAATACGTTATCTAAATTGAAGAACGGTTATCAAATTGATGCATTCTTGTGGCATCAAGGAGAAAGTGACTGTACCAATGGAGACAAATATTACGGAAACCTAAAAGCAGTAATCGCGTATGTACGTAATCACCTCTGTAAAAAGACAGGAAAGGATTATTCTAAACTTCCGTTCATCTTCGGCACAGTAGCCAAGAAAAACAAACGATACAATAATGAAGTGGAGGCTGCAATGAAACGTCTTGCCAAAGAAGATTCAAACATCTATCTGATAGATATGTCAGATGCAGAGTTGCTTGGTGACCGCCTACATTTTAATCAGATTTCCTCTGAATATTTAGGTAAAAAGATGTACGAACAAATCAAAGAACAACAATAAGGAACCATATATTAAAATATTTTGGAGACATCGCATACCAATATTAACAGAATTTCGGCAATTTGTATAAAATTACATCTTTTCCGTACGAATATTTGGACAGGAATTCTTCCAATGCACTTTCTTTGCAGAAGAAGCAAGACAAATCCAAGTCTGTCTACATCTTCTATTATTTACTAATTTAATCACTTAGATATATCAACATGAAAAACATTTTGTATGAAAAATGCAGTTGGGGAAAGAAAATACTATTTTTTCTTCTCATAGCGTTACTACATTCAGCAATGTCGTTTGCACAAGAACGAACAGTGACTGGTGTTGTAGTCGATGATAAAGATGAACCGATAATCGGTACTAACGTCAAGGCGAAAGGAGCCAACAAAGGGACTATTACAGACTTAGACGGAAAATTCATTCTGTCACTCCCGAAAAGTGTTAGAGAGTTAGAAATTTCTTTCATCGGTTTTAATAGTAAAACAGTCTCTATAACCGACAAACCTCTTCACATAAAGTTGGATGAGTCATCTATCTTATTAGACGAAGTTGTATCCATTGGCTACGGCACCGCCAAAAAAGGAAATATCACCGGAGCTATAGCCAAAATAGATGCAGAAAGTCTGGAAGACCGGGCCACAACAAACATCGCATCTGCCTTACAAGGCCAACTGGCAGGAGTAGAGGTACGGACTACTACAGGTGAACCTGGTTCAGAATTGCAAATCCGTATTCGTGGAGCGGCTTCTATCAACGCCAGTTCAGACCCGCTTTATGTGATCGATGGAATACCAGCAGACGACTTAGGTAGCATTAATCCTGGCGATATCCATTCCATTGAAGTGCTCAAAGATGCTTCATCTTCTGCCATCTATGGTTCACGCGGCGCAAATGGTGTAGTACTTATCACCACCAAACAGGCAACTCAAGACTCCAAAGTAAGGGTACAGTTTCAAGCTTCATATGGAGTTCAATCATTGGAAAGAAAACTTGATGTACTTTCTCCGGAAGAATGGATTGATTTTCGTACTTCATACAATAACCAAAGATATTTGGAAAAATACGCTAGCATAGGGGCGACAGCAAACGACGATATGGCAACCCGTATAAAACTGATAGGAAAAATGAACTATAATTATGTCAATGATGACCGTTGGACACAACCAAACTACGGCGGTTTGTTACTAGTTGACTGGCAAGATGAGTTTTTCCGCCTGGCACCTCTACAAAATTATCAGTTATCCATCTCCAGTGGAAGAAATAACACCAAATACCGCGTATCTCTGGGATACGTAGATCAACAAGGAATTGCCATCACTAGCGGATACAAGCGTTTAACTTTGCGTGCCAATATAGAATCTAAAATATTAAACCGCATCACAGTTGGGTTCAACCTAGCCCCTAGTGCAACATGGAGTGAAGGTGGGCGTGTTGATGGCAAAGACCAACAAGCAAACAACATGCTTACCATGTGCCCGATAGTAGAACCAACTTCAGGATTATACACCGGTGCCGAAGGTCACCCGCCTTATGCCTGGACTAGTTCTAGCAAAGTAAGTCCGATTGCTAACATGGAACAAACGGTAAGAGATTCTGAAAATGCCCGTTTTAGTACTTCTGCTTACGTTAAAGCAGACATTTGGAATGGTGTATCGGCAGAGCTAACTGGCTCTTACAACTTCAACAGTAGCCAAAGCCGTAATTTCAAACCTAGTAATATTACATCCAAATGGAGTAACGGAGAAGGTTATGAAACAACCGGTAGCCGTTCAGACAATCGAAGCCATAAGTTCCTGCTACAAGCATTATTAAAATACAACAAAACATTTGCTAAACATACAGTAAGTGGAATGGCTGGTTATTCAATGGAAAGTTCAAACGGTTCTTCAAGTAACCTATCAGCCAAACAGTTTCCTGACAATGCATTAGAAGTTTTCGACATGCAGGACGTAGTAATGCAAAAAGCAGCAGCCAATCTATCCACCCCTTCTCGTTTATTATCTTATTTTGGGCGTGTACAATATGAATATGACGACCGATATTTATTAACAGCAAGTATCCGCCGGGATGGTTCTTCCCGCTTTGGAAAAAACAGCCGTTGGGGAATTTTCCCCGCAATCTCCGCTGCATATCGAATTTCAAATGAAAACTTCTGGTCTAAAGATTTCATTGTTAACTCACTAAAGATACGTACCAGTTGGGGTATGAATGGAAATAACTCTATACCATCCAACGCTTCACTTGCTGTCTTAAATAATGCGAATTATACATCCGGTAGTATCATCAATGGATTTGCCCCTATTTCATTGGCCAATCAGGAATTGGGCTGGGAAAAGACAGATAGTTGGAACATCGCTTTCGATATGGGATTATTCAAGAATCGTATTTTTATATCTGCCGACTATTATATAAAAACGACTAAGGATCTATTGTATAAAGTAAACGTTCCAGCTTTATTAGGTTTTACAAAGGCATGGGGCAACATTGGTTCTATCAGAAACAAAGGATTTGAGATCGAACTCAACACTAAAAATCTTGTCGGAAAGTTAAAGTGGAATACTTCATTCAACATTGGTTACAATGAAAACAAGGTAATCAGTTTAGGAGATGATAACAGCTCATATTTTACAGGATTTGAAAACACACAGGTTTTCATGGTCGGCCAGCCTGTCAAATCTTTCTATTTATACGATGCTGTCGGGGTTTATCAGAAACAAGAAGACTTAAAAAAATATCCTGTTATGCAGCAAACTGTTGTAGGAGACGTACGTTTTCGTGATGCGGATGGCAACGGATATATCAATGATAACGACCGCACATTAGTTGGCAAACCTGACCCCGATTTCACCTTTGGTATGACAAATACCTTTAAGTACAAAGATTTTGATTTATCCATCCTCATAACCGGGCAGACAGGTGGCAAAGTTTACGGTTTGCTAGGTCGTGCCATGGACAGGCCAGGTATGGGAGTAAGTATCAATGTATTATCCCGCTGGAAAAATATGTGGAGATCGGAAGAAGAGCCGGGAGACGGCAAAACACCTGGAATTGGTAATTCAAATACAGGTCAATTATATGATACACGCTGGTTGTACAGTTCAGATTTTATTAAAATAAAAAATATAACATTAGGATATAAATTACCGTTAAAAAAAATAGTGCAAAATGCACGTGTTTACGTTACAGCTGAAAATCTTATCATGTGGGACAAGTATGACGGCGGATTCTCTCCCGAATCCAGTAACGGCTCATCCGGCGACTATGATTACGGAGCTTATCCACAAGCTAGAGTGATTTCTTTAGGAGTTAATGTTACATTCTAATTATTAATCTTATGAAACTATATCAATATATCACAAGGAGTGCAATATGTTTAGGTTTGTTTTTTTCTTCCTGCAATGACTGGCTGGATGTTACACCTGTAGATACCCGTACCAGTGAGAATTTTTATCAAACCCCGTCACAATTAGAACAAGCTATTATAGGTATTTATAATGGCCTGATGCCACTATCGGAATATTCATGGATGATGTCAGAAATACGTTCGGATAACGTATGGGTACCTTATAAATTAGGCAAACAACGTGATTATGTAGATATCGCCTGCTTTAACTCAAACATTACCACTATTTCAACCATCTCCAATGCCTGGAACGATTTATATGAAATCATAGCACGAGCTAATCTTTTTCTATCTAAAGTTGATCAGGTAGAATTCTCTGCTGATTTAGACAATGTAAAAAAACAATTTATCGGTGAAGCTAAATTTCTAAGAGGTCTGGCTTATTTTGAATTGGTACGCTATTTTGGTCGAATTCCTGTCGTATTGGAACCAATATCAATCGAGAAAGCAATGACAATCAAACAATCTGAAACGGTTGAAGTCTATGAAAATGCAATTATTCCTGACCTACAAGATGCTATAAATTCTTTAATGAATGAACCTTTAAACTATGCAGGAAAATCCGCTTCTGCAGGACGGGCTACCTTATCTGCTGCTCAATCATTACTAGGACGAGTTTATTTAACTATGGCAGGTTTCCCCATTCAGGACGAGTCTAAAAAAGATTTGGCTAAAGAATTATTTAAGGAAGTTATTGATTATTCTGATGCAAACAATCACAAATTTTGGGCCAAAGACATGGATGAATGGAATAAAATGTGGATTAGCGAAAACGACAATAAATACCATATTTTTGAAATTCAATACATGGCCGCTAATGGTTATGGCAATCCAATGGTACCAGCGTCCGTCCCATCAGTTTCACCAGTCTATACAGCTGTCAAATTATTGGGAAATACTGTGTACTGTGAAAAATCATTAGATAAAATCCTCACACAAAAAGACGAAAATGACGAATTTATTGATCAACGTTGTCATGGTACTATCGAAACCGGTAATATGGTAGATGAGGATGGAAGACCTTATACCGGAGAAGACTTTTACGTAAAACTATTCGAGCACAACGTAAAACGAAAAGAATTAGGTTATTCAGATATCAGTAGTCAAATAGTAGACCGTAATTATTTCCCAACCAATTATCCCCTGATTCGTCTGGAAGATGTTATGCTCATGTATGCCGAAATAACGGGTCCTACCGAAGGCAAAGAATATGTTGATAGAATACGTACAAGAGCCGGGCTACCTGCATTAGACGAAAACATAACCCCTGCAAATTTTGCAGATTCAGTTGATATAGAACGTCGTAGAGAATTGGCTAGTGAAGGCATCCGTTGGCATGATATCGTACGTCAAGGACGATTTAAGCCACTATTGCAGGAGATGTTTAAACGATACGCCGGTGAAGGAGATGAAACATACAATTTATATCTTCGTGTAAAAGATGGCACTTATCTATATCCTATCCCTGATGCCCAAATGAAAGTAAAAGAAGGTCTATATGAACAAAATGCAGCGTATAAATAGAGCAAAGCCAAGCAAAAGACATAATTAAAAATACGATCTATAAATTTATTCAAAGGTTGGTAATGAAGGTCCTCCAGAAGTAGTTTGGAGGACCTTCTTATACAATGACCTTATCTTTAAAAGATCACGACTTTCCTAAAGGACTAAAAATTTAATATACATTTATATATCATGCGAATCAGTAGTTGAAAACAAACTATCATTCATTCCCGTACCGTTATGCTTCATTCCTATTGCTTAGTGGAACTTACGACTAAATTAGTGTTCTACTAACCGAGTCTTTATAGTTTTAATCGCATTTTTTCTTTCGTATGACCTAGGTTAGATGATTATATGACTAAGGTTAGATAATCATCTGACTAACGTCGTATAATCATCTGACCTAGGTCATACGAAAAAATATTAGTGTCATAATGATTAATCGTTTAATAGAAGCTGGCTAATATATAGTAACAGAGCATTAGTTCATTTCCGCACCATTTTACTCTCATTCAACTACTGGCATATATTATAGAAATTACTTAGCTACAACTAACTAATCACACAAACGTTATTTTTGATAGTAGACAGAACTGAAATATAGCAATACCAAACAAACAGGAATCTCCATCATATAAAATTACAATGTTTAAACACAACATAAGAAAAGGGGGATAAAGCTGTACTTCGGCTTTATCCCCCTTTCTTATACAAGAATTTATGTGATACTATTCTCCTATAACTTCCTCCCAGTTTTTAGCAAAACGGAAGTTACCGATATTTCCTTTAAAACCACTGCGATTTCTCAACGAGATTGCTTTCAGGCCTGCTTTCAAAGCCCCTTCTTCACCAACTACTACAGCGTCTGCTTTCGGTTCATTCTGACTTAATTCCGGGTCTACAAATAAAGAAACTTCATTCTTATCATAATCGACTTTCAATACCAACAGATGCGTTGTATTATAATCATATACCATAGGAGCCTCGTTGCGTTCTTTCATCAAGCCTACAGCAAATTTGATTTTATCATTTCCTTCGCGTCTGACATATACCTGGCCACGATTTCCCCCACCGACATAACTGGCACTCGTAGCCAGAATATCCGCCAGATTACTTGAACCGACTTTAGCAAAGTTCACCAGACAAGTCAGATAATAAGTTCCCTTGGAATATACTTTTCCTGATTCTACCAAAGAATATACACTGATACGAGAACCTTTCACCCCTTGCGGAAAACCAAAATTAACAGATGGTCCCGTCTCACTGTATCCGGCATAAGTCAAAGCCTTTCCGACAGTAGGGCTTGTTACTCCCTCAACCGGTGTGGAAGTAAATGCACCACACCAGGTATCCACTTTAATAGGAGCCCGTTTATCACCATAAACTGCTTTCTCCAAAGTATCGCCTTCCTTATAACCTTTCAACAGATCATTCTTCAAAACTTGTGCCTGGCTTCCCAATGCAAGTACTGCCAACGCCATTGATACCATTACTTTTTTCATCATTCCTCTTCTATTTTATATTTTAATCTACGTTTTTCATCAAATACCGGAGTAATCCTCCTGTTATCAATTACCATCCGGTTTCTCTATCTCTGTAAACGGGCAAAGACTCCATTTGAAATCTTCAAATTTATCAGGATGCTCCGGATTGAATCCTTTATAATCTTTCCTCAAAAACTTCACTGCGTCCAAACGGACTTTCTTCATTCCTTCAATTATACATTTTGCCAACTCATAAGCACCGAAAGTATTGGAGTGGGAATTATCTTTCAGTTCCTTAGTTTGTCCCGGATAGGTATTAATAGGATAATGAACGAATGCATGTTCGGAAGCATCTTCTCCCATTGCTTCATAAAGCGTACGACTTATTTCGTTCAAGTCAATCAAAGGTACATTTTCTTTGGTTGCCAACCAACGAATTGCGTCAGGGTAATCAAGGTGAGTGTTTACAATCTTACCGTTCTTATCAAAACGACGACGCTGGGTAGGCGTTACCAATACAGGTTGTGCACCTCTGGAACGTGCTTCATCAATATAAATCTTCAAATTATACATGAAAGAATAAAATGCTCCTTTACCGGGACCTTTTTGCTTCTGATCGTTATGCCCGAACTCCATAAAAAGATAATCACCTTTCTTCATTTGTGTCAGCGCTTTCTTCAAACGTCCGGCACCGATAAAAGTATTGGCAGATTCGCCGGATTCAGCATAATTGGCAATAGCCACCTGATCGGTGAACCATCGCGGAAACATTTGTCCCCAGGCAGCCCAAGGTTCATTATCATAATCCACTACGGTGGAGTTACCACAAAGAAAAATAGTGGGCACTTTATCTGCACGTTCAATGATCAGAGAAGTGATGCGGGGAGCATCCCCATTAAATTCAAGCGTCAGCTTTTCATCCCAGTTCAGTTTATTCTTTTCTCGTGCCTTGATTTTAACTTTCTCCCTTTCATTGATTTTCATGTTCCGTTTGTTGACGGTAAAAGACTCGGTAATCATTTCACCCTTTTTAGTCGGAAGGTTTTCAATAAACAGTCGGCGGGACTCGGCACGTACTGTAGTATTTCCGGCTGAATCCTTGCTGCCAAGGGTGACGGTTACTTTATAATTGCCATCGGGAACATTGACGGAGAAGAAAAAAGGCTGATCGCTTCTTCCATCCCATGCCGGTTGAAAGTCGTATCCGTAACCTTGTCCGTCATTGAACAAGGTTTCGGGCGTCACTTTAGTATATCCCTCTTTTACCTTTTTATCGGAAGTAAAATCGAATTTATAGACCTGCGCATAGCATGTTAATGCAAGTACCGCCAATATCATTGATACAACTACTTTTTTCATAATCCTTTTTGCTTTATGCTTTTAATATGCAATTCCTCAAAACATCAAACTAAAAAGCAAGACCAAAACGATATAAATATTTTGTCGTCTTATTTTTTGTCTTATTTGTTTCAAACCGACTACCATTATATATCGCATAATATGTCAATTCTTTTCTTCTTTCAGTACTAGTCCAATATTCCTTATTAGATTGTAATCCAATACCACCTACTTTTTCAATTTGTTTATTCAGAAGTGGAAGTAAATTATTTGCGCTAGTAGCAATTAGACCATTAAAGTCACCAATTGAAGGCAAATACCACTTCGTACTCGTACTTGGAGTATCATATTTATTCTGATATTCTCTTATTTGTTGAAGCACAACATAAGAATCACTTTTATCAATATTAAGCTTTACATACTCCTCAATTACCCTCACATTATTGTATCCCAATCCAAACCTAGTTTCAATATTCTTTGCATTATCTTTTGCATTATCAAAATAATATCCACTTAATGAGGTAAAATGAGACTTTGCATCAAAAGTCAAGAACCATTCATGCATAAAAGCAGTTGCATCTCCCCAACTATCCGCAACATCAGGTCCTAATGCCAATACAAGACCATGACAGCAACTAGGATATTCTCTTTTCAAAACATCCATTTCCGAGGTAATTTTGTAATTGCTGACATCACCATATTGAGCAGAAGGTTGCGGATTACCAACATAATAAACTACACCAATACAGTTTTTAGAAGAAGGAGTTTCTTCCTCTACAGAAATAACACTGCCATCCGCATAATATAAATCACCTACCTGCAGATGATGAGTCACCTCTTTATATCCGCCATCGACAATAAAACGTTTGTACTTTCCTTCTTTCATCTTTTCAGCCGTATCAAACGTACATTGCTTATCATTATAATGACCGATAATCTGATTTTCTGAAGACGGTTTCCTTAGCAAACGATATTCATCTTTCTTCGCGTCATAATAAGGAGAGATTTTAGTTCCTTCATTTACATTGTCAAGATAGAAAGCGACATTGACAGGCATGGCAATGTAAGGTGTTTCTTCCGGCATTGCCACCCCCTCTGCATCTGTAAAAATATACCGTGTGGAAGGCAACTTCACAACAAGCAGGCTCATACGGTGTGTCAACTGGAAACTCAATGTATAGTTTCCATTCTCTCCAATCAATGCAGTGGCATTTGAAGTCATCAAATCCTGCTTTGTATACACTTTCTGATCACTCTGTTCTGTTGTCAACTCCCAACCGGTTACCAAAGGAGCAAAAAAATCATCACCTGTCAGATCAGTTTTCCCTGCCATTTCCGATTGATAAGGATAGTAAGCATAGAAAGTCACTCCGGCCAACCGGTCATCATATAATATCGGTTTACCCGACCAGCTTGAACCATTGAACGTAAATGGCATATTATTAATCTCATCCAATATGACTCCGTCTTTCACAGCAAACAATCCAATCTGGTCCCCTTGGGTAAAAGTCGTCACAAATCCCGTGTCTTCCGTACGTGTAGACGGTTCATTATTAAACATTCCCGTATCAGTCACATCCAGTACAATCCCGTTCCATACATCTCCCGGAACTTCTTCTTCATTTTGAGAGCAACCAGCCCAACCGAACAACAGAATTGTCAGCAAAGCTACTTGCATTAGTTTATATTGTTTCATCTTCGCTTCAAATTTTGAATATTACTCTCTGTCAGTTCCTTCAACTTCTTCATCATCCCCATCCCACAAAACAGAATCTTTCTCTATTGTCACTTTCAATCCCGGTTTACCAACTCCTACATTGTATGTATATTGGTGTCCGCCTTCTAATATGCCTTCACCATTGCCCGGCGTATGACCGAAATTCCTGCCGTCTTTCAACGCAACTTTAAAGAATAATTTACCGGACATATCCTGCGGAATCATCAGCAATTGAAAAGAATAAGCGTATCCTTCTCTGGCATTTTCCAACAGATAAGGTTTCATCACTGCCGCTTCAACTCCTACAGCAGACTGTAATTTGCCTTCTGCCATAGTCCCCTTTGTGACTGCATTCACACTAAACACCATATCTTTCAGATCTTCTTCCGATACAGTGTCCCCGTCACCTTTCACATTGATAACCAACTTCACTGTTCCGTGGTGGAATGTAAGCTTACGTTCGCTACGGAACTTCATTTTCTCATAGGCATAAAGAAAATCCGAGTTTTTATATGCCTCTTCAGCTGTCTGATCGGAAGCTACGATCCACCCTGTCAATAAAGTTTCTGAAGAAGGATACCAGGCAAACAAAGTCTCCTCTTCCGTTGTCGTATACCAATAAAGAGGATCATTATTTTTAGCACTCATTTCTCCTGATTGAGAAACCTCATACAACTTTTGTGAGAAACCATCGTATAGGGAGACTGCTTCTCCTCCATCCCATTCAGTCTTCTCCCCGATGCTGCGCGTGAAAGTCATAGCAGACTTTTCCGCCAGTAATTCCACCGGATATTTATTATTTTGAAACTCGTCTTCCGCTACATTGGTACAAGCTCCGAAGAAACCTGCTACTGCCAATAAACAGCCGAGCCATAATTCATTTCTTTTCATATCATTCTTTTTTTGAATCCTTGTCAGTCGTTTATTCAGTAACCGAAGCAGTTACATCTTTATCATCTTCTACGATCCAGTCTTCTATTTCCGCTTTGGTGATTGTCATTGCAGGATTTTCGAAGGTCACATTATAAGGATAGGCATGTCCACTCTCCAGATTCTGAACAGGCATGTATTGCGTATAGGTCTCATCATTCATTCTCACTTCCAACAAAACTTTCTCCGGCATATCCTGTGGGAATAAAATAATGGATGCAGTCATTTCACCTTCTGCCGGTTTAGCAATATCCATGCTTAATTCTGAATTTGGAGTAGCACCGCTTTTGGCAACAGCCTCACCGGTAGTCACATTAAAAGAGCCTTCCAACTGCAGGCTTTTCAAATAGACTTTCATATTATTTAATGTAGCTCCGTTGGTTGCTTTAAACTTCAATATGATTTTAGTCATTTTATGTGAGAAGTCGAAGGTAACAGGAGACTCTGCACGAACTCCGGTAGCCTGGGCAAATAGAAAGTCTATTTGCGGCTGTTTGTCGGTTGTCTGGTCTGCTCCGCTGATTGTTTTTGCAATCACTCCTTCTGTACCCGGCAATGTACCATTCGCTCCCTGATACGGATAATAAGCATTCAAAGTAAACTCACCTTCTCCTTTCAAACGGATATTATTGTCTGTTGAGCCTTCGTTCACAACACGGAACGAACCTCCGGTTTCATTGCGATATTGGATATTAATATAGGTATCCACTGCATTAGCGGTCGCATTATCCTCATCCGCTTCAACAGTCACTCCAATACGGTCATCCGAGCCCCATGCCGCACCGACAGCACGAGTTTCCTGTACATTATTCACCACTTCATTGATATTTCCAAAAATTTCGATGGGTTTATAAGCGCGATCCGCCTTTCCCGACTCTTCGTCACTACAAGCAGAAAAAGCTAATGACACTACCATAGCAGCAGCTAAATACATGTTTTTCATTGATGTCTTCATTTTAAGTTATTGTTTTTTTTAGTTTTTTACTCCTGCAAATGTAGACGTACTTATTGAAGTATACAATGGACGATTGTACGCAAATACCTTGGCAATTATCCATTCAAAGGAAGTAAGGCTACCGGAGTATAATTACCCATGGAGAAGTGTATATTATTCTATTATTTCAGCTTGTACACTTCCGTTCCGGCAAGCAGGAAACAACCTACACCGTAATCTTCAAAGTCGGGCACACTCTTATAAGTAACGGGCTGACCGTCTTTGGGCTCCTTACCCGTACCTTGTACATATCTTAGGAATCCGTTCGGATGTACGGCATCTTTCACCATAGCGTTCCACGCTCTTAAAAGGATGGGAAGATATTCTTTACGGTCGAGCAGTCCGTTACGAACTCCCCAAGCCATACCGTAAACAAACAGTGCTGTGCCGGAAGTCTCTTTGCCTCCGAAGTTCGTAGGATCATGAAGGCTGACATTCCAGAAACCGTCTTCACGCTGACACTTCTTCAATGCCTTGCTCATGGTCAGGAAATCATTGATATAGTCCTGACGGTGTTTTTCGTCAGAGGGAATTTCATCCAATACACGCACCAAAGCAGCATATACCCATCCGTTTCCACGACTCCAATAGCAATCCTCTCCATTAGGCTCCTTATAGGGAGGATTAAAATCCTGATCGCGCCACCACAGACCGTCTTTCTGATTGAACATACCGGTTTCATCGTGCTGACTGCGTGTATAATAGTACATATCCCACATCTTGTCGTAGTACTTCTGTCCCCCGGTCATCTTTCCAAATTTAGCAAAAATAGGCATTGCCATCTGTACAGCGTCAATCCACCACCAGTCGTTCACCTGTGGGGTGTTCACTACCATATCGATACTTGCTTTGATATTCCGGATCATGTTCGGGTCTGACGGACAAATATTATATAAGTCGATATACGTTTGTCCACAGCAATGGTCGTCGGCGTTACGGGTGGTATTGCCGTTTCTCATTCCCCATTTGTGAAAATCAGCCCAATCGTAGGTATACTTATAATAATCCTCACGAGGATAAATAGAATAAAGCGCCATCAGCCCCTCATAATATACGCCACGTGTCCAGATATTACTGGGACGTACACGACCATAAAAACTAGGGATAGTATAATCGGCATACTTTTTCATAAAGTAACCGTTCACTTTCTTCATGATCTCCAATGTTTCCTTTTGATCGGGCAAGTTTTGGGCATCTACACTGACAACACCTGTCAATATGAAAAAGAGTAATAGTGCTAGTTTATTTTTCATGTACATTCTTAGATTATTTATTGTTGAAACTTACTTTAATTTTCCCTGCATACGGATTGAAATCGAAAAGAACTTTATCTCCGGAAATATGTGCGGGAAGCTGCTTTTTACCTTGTTTCACAGACACCTTTTCTACTGCTTCCCCCACAAGCACCATGGTTAATGGTTCTGTATACATTTTCTTGTCCAATGTCATTTCAGGAGTAATCGTCAATCCTCTCTTATGTGTGGAAACGTTTAACCGAATATCATCCCTCTCCCTTATATAAGCAACCACTTCACGAAACGTACCTACCCAAATCTTATCTTCCAGACTTTTCACTTTATCCAAGTGTTCCCAAAACAAAGAAGGTTCCTTAAAAGCATCATATCCGTAATTGATTCCATGCGTCATACCTACTCCCCACTCCTCTTTCGTCATTAAATCATCCAGCCATTTGGCAAATCGTTGAGAAGTAGATTTTCCACCAATTGAGATCTGTTTGGTACGTGTTCCCACTCTGTTTTTAGAAGCCAGCACAACGATCTCATCTGTCTTATAGTTATATGGATAACAATAAGTGACAGGCATCACACCTATATTGGCAAAAATCGCACTATCATTCTTCTCTATTTCAGATTTCACTTGTTCCAAGGTCAAACGCTTCGCATTCTGATGTGACCAGCTATGATTGGAGATTTCATGTCCGTTCTTTGCCATTTGCTTTAGTTCATCCCAAGTCATTCGAGGTAACTTGGATGATGCCCCTTGTTCCGTATAAAAACCGCAAACCCAGAAGGTTCCTCTAAAGCCACGCTTTTCCAATTCCGGTGCAGCCACTGTGGAATGTTCTGCCAAACCATCATCAAAAGTATAGGTGATAGCACAAGTTTTGTCCTGCTTATATTTGGCAACGTAAACTTTCCAATCGGCAGCTGATAGGGTACTTATACCCAAAATATAGAAGAAAGGAGTCAGAATAAATAAAGAAAGTGTTTTCATGATTCTATTAAATGATTAAAGATATGAATATGAAAGCCATAGTCACACACTATTTACCCTGCAAAGATAGGTGTACCTTCCCTATTGTACAATGGACTATTGTACACAAATACAAGGACTATTATTCAATATAAAGGTCCGGAAGCGAAATGGATAAAAATCTGTTCTACATGGAATCTCCTTCACTATTCACACCACGCTGATAAACCGATGGTGCTACCCCAAACTGTGCTTTAAAGC
>OBIM01000533.1_pt1 | contig 17067 bp, 13 predicted proteins | sample 1496191 | NCBI WGS metagenome assembly OBIM01 (sample SAMN00265067, study PRJEB22529) | human gut metagenome
CCGGCTGTAGCTTTTCAATGAACAAGATATCCTCGATGATATGTTCTACTGTTTGTCCTGGGCTGCCGACCATAATTCCGGTTCCTGTCTGATAGCCGATGTCTTTCAAATCCGCTAAACATTGCAGGCGCTGTTTGCCGGACATTTCCGCCGGATGTAGTTGCCGGTAATGCGACTCATTATATGTTTCGTGACGTAACAGATAACGGTTGGCACCGGCACGGAAGAAACGTTCGTATGCATCACGCGACTTTTCTCCGAGCGACAGTGTAATGGCACAATCCGGATAATCCTGCCTGATACGGGCGACAGTCATTTCTATCCGATCGTCTGTCAGTGCGGGATCTTCTCCTCCTTGCAGCACGAAAGTGCGGAAACCTAATTTATATCCTTGCCGGCAACAGTCCAGTATACTTTCCAGGCTCAACCGGTAACGTTCGATATTTGGATTTCCTTTTCGGATACCACAGTAATAACAGTTGTTCCGGCAGCAATTGCTGACTTCAATCAGTCCACGGATATAAATTTTATTTCCGAAGTGGCGGAGAGCGACTTCCTGCGCCTGTTTATTGATGTAACGCAGGGTTTCTGCATCACATCCGGTCAACAGTTGCCGGAGCTCTTCCGGGCTAAGTGTTCTTTCCTGCCGTAGTTTATCGATCCATTGTTTCATAGCTCTCTTTCCGCTTGAGAAGTTCTTGTACCAATTGGCGACGTCCCGAAACGATGTCATTGTGTGTGCATGGCCCGGTGATGCAGCCCCCTTCGCAAGCCATCACTTCGATGAATTGTCCGGCAGCTTTTCCTGTCTTGGCGCAAGCACGCAGCAAAGCGATGTTCTTTTTGTTGAAGTCCGACACTTGGATGGCGTTTATCTTGTCCGCTTCTTCCTTCAGATAAGCCTTGACAGCTCCCATCACACCGCCTGCCTGTGCAAAGCCATGTGCTTCGCGGACGGAAGTCTGCACAACAGAGAACGTTTGTGTCTGCTCCAGCTGAATGTCCATGCCGTCGATAATCGAGCCGAACTCTTCAAAAGTCAGGATAAAGTCGACCGCTTCATCACGGCGTACCTCTTTTCGCTTGGCAATGCAAGGACCGACAAATACGATTTTCGCGTCCGGATGCTTTTCTTTGGCAATCCGTGCCGTGTAATACATCGGTGAACCGGTGCTGGAAACGTATGGTTTCATTCCCGGAATATGTTTTTCCACCAGTTCGATGTAAGAAGGGCAGCAGGATGTAGTCATGAATTTCTGTCCTTCTTCCAGTTTCTCCAGTAACTCGTGTGCTTCATTACTGGTGGTTGCCATAGCACCTTCGGCCACTTCGATCACATCGGTAAATCCTATTTCCTTGAAAGCTCCGTACACCTGTTCGATAGAAGTGTTGAACTGTCCGAGGATGGAAGGAGCCACAATCGCTACCATTTTCTCTCCTTTCCGGATTCGTTGCAGGATGTCAAAGGTCTGTGAAATCTCAAAGATAGCACCGAACGGACAAGCGTTGAGGCATTTGCCGCAATAGATGCATTTGCTCTCGTCGATGTGCTCTATTCCGTGTTCATCTTTACTGATAGCCTTCACCGGACAAGCCTCTTCGCAGGGCACGGGGATGTAGACAATGGCATGATACGGACAGCTTTTGTGGCAGATGCCGCAGCTGATGCACGTGTCATGGTCAATCATGGCTTGCCCGTTTTTCTTGAAACGTATCGCCCCTTTCGGACAATTCATGTAGCAACTGCGTGCTACGCAGCCGCGACAAAGATTGGTGATTTCATAATTGATTTGCACGCAGGATGAGCAAGCCTCGTCGATGACGCACATGATGTTCTCTTTTTCCGGGTTCGGACGGTTCAGTGCCTGTTGCGCATACTCGGAAAGAGGGGCCACTTCATCGTGTTCATCCGTCATGTCGAGTCCCATCAGCGGAAACATTTTATATCTCCATACCGCGCGTTCTTTGTGTATGCAGCAACGTCCTAGGGGTTTTGATTTTCGTGGACTCAACTCAATCGGAAGCCTGTCTATTTTATCTACTAATTGGTCGTCTTTCCAGAGTCTTACAAGGTCAGCCAGCAATTTGTGCCGGACAATCATAATGTTATTCGTAAATGCCATATTGTATAAAGGGGTTGTTAGTGAGTGCAAAGATACGAACTGTATTCTAATATTTAAGTATTTTGAAACATTCTTGTAACTTTTTTGTAGCCTTTGCGTGCTATCTTTGCGGTAAGTCAATAACAAGAGGAGAAAAGATATGAATGGTAGCAGTATGTATGAGCAAAGAAGCCGTTGTGCAATGATTGGAGTTCTGATGGCAGTGATCAGTTTTGTGTTTTTATTTTATATGGGGAGTTCGTTGGTGAATACAACAAAGAAATATCTGGAACAAGTCCGGGTGATAGAAATGGTCGGCATTAATAAATAACAGAATCATGAGAAAATTAGTATTCCTTTTGTCTGTCCTTTTGGTATCCTTATCTGTCGGGGCAGAAAGCAAAGTAGATAAATTGTTAAAGCAGTTGCATGACAGAAATTCCCGATATGTATTTGTGGTGGCTCATCGTGGTGACTGGCGGGATGCACCCGAAAATTCCATTCAGGGCATGGAGAATGCCATAAGTATGGGTGTGGATATGGTGGAACTGGACATTCAGCGGACGAAAGACGGTAACTTCATCTGTATGCATGACGTCACTTTAGACCGTACTTCAACGGGAAAAGGAGCAATCAAGGATTACACGACTGAAGAGTTGAAGCAATTTGTGTTGAGAAGTGGAAACGGGATAAAAACACGACGTCGGATACCGACTCTGGAAGAGGCGTTGATCACGTGTAAGGATCGCATTCTTATCAACATAGATAAGGGAGGTACTTATATAAAGGAGATACTTCCCATCATCCGGAAATGCGGTATGGAGAAACAAGTGATTATAAAAGGTAAATATCCTGTTGCTAAAGTGAAAGAAGAATATGGGGCTGACAAAGACGGTATGTTGTATATGCCCATCATCAATTTGTGGAAAAAAGAAGCGGTAGAGTCGGTTGACGGCTTTATTCAGGATTTTGTGCCTGTGGCTTACGAGCTTTGTTTCAGAAAGGAAGAAGAATTGGATATGAATCTAGTCAATAAGATTGTGGCGTCCGGAAGTAAGGTATGGATGAATACGTTATGGGATACATTGTGTGCCGGTCATGATGATGAAAATGCTTTGGTTGAGGGGAAAGACCGGCATTGGGGTTGGATATTGGCACATAAGGCTACCATGATTCAGACGGACAGACCGCAGGAATTAATCAACTATCTGGAAAAGCGAGGGCTTCGGGATTTGTAAAGTCTCATTCAAAATTGTTATACCTATTCATGTACTTATAGCCTCAGCGGAGCTGAAATGATCGATATTAACAGCTGATACATAAGGAATTAACTTTTGGTCTATTGATTACATATATTCATTGTGTCAACTATCTATAGCTGTCAATTCATCTGATAACGCTTCCGGGAATGAAGGACTTTAAGCTGAAAACTGTACTAACTTATTTTTTAGTGATTACTAACATAATGAAAATTGATTTACTAGCCTATCGAATGGAAACGATTTTGAATTTCCTCTAGCTTTTTTATCAGTTCTTTAAATTCCAACGCTTGACCATAGATAAAACTGACTTTCATCTCATTATAGTCAGACTCGTAAGTTGCCATGAGCTGCTCACTAGGCACTATTTGGATATTAGAAGGTAATTCCTTGTCGTAATCTACATAGCCAACATGGTAAAACTTTCGCCTGTGCTCTACTATATCATGGTAGAGAGTGGAATCGTTTAGTGCAATATCTGCATAAGGTGTCTGCATCAGTTTTTCAAGATCGTAAAAATGACGTGTCATTCTATGAGTTCTTGGCTTGTCCTTTTGGTATTCCTCACACAGAAGAAACGCTTTTTCCAAGAAGGTTCTAGCGGGGCTAACCGTGCGGATGGTTTGAACCGACCACAAATATGAGCAAAATCCATCATTTAGCAATGTTTTTTCCCTGAAAAATTATTCTTATTATGAAGATGGAAAAGAAGGAGGTCAGACCATGAACCCCGGATTTGAAAGCGTTGAGAAAACGCATCCGAGTGTATTTCTCGGGAGTGAAACACGATGTAAGAGTGTTCCGTTATTAATGTGGAGTACGAAGATTTCCACACCGAAGAGAAGGTGGAGCATGACATTCGGGAAATGTCCGGTAGCGATTTCCTGATTAATGTGAAACGGGAATTTTCGGATAGCATGATGATGGAAGTATGGAGATGTGCTTCGCAACTCAAAGGATTCATGATGAAAAAGGAAAAGAAAAAAGAGAGGTTTGAAGGTATTTACGATTATACTGCGTAGTATGAAAATGGAGAAAGAAGAAGAATCATAACTCCCGGATGGTCGTTGGCTGTCCGGGAGCGTTTTTGTTTGTCACCAGTCATCCTTTGATTCTTTCTCAATGGTATTTCCTTCTCTAATACTTTTCTCAAATTGTTCAAAGGTAAGAAATGCTGTGTTGTATGCTTTAATGAAAGCACTGTAGTACATGTTATTTACCTTCTTTTTTTTGTCCGGCTTAAATGGAGGTAATTCCGTTGAAGGAATTTCATCAAAACTCTCTTTTACAAAGATACCACTTGCATTGTAGTGGTAAACAGTCAGTTTCTTGATGGAAATGATGAATCTCAACCGATTGTCTTTTATATCTATTCGGAAGATGGGAGTGGCCGACACATTATACACATGAGCCATGTTTGAATGTGAAGCCAAGTCGTTCCATGCAAGTTTGGCTACAATCACACCTTCTGATGCGTTTTCATGCTGAATGATTTCTCTGGCATCATAAGTCCCCTTTACTAAATATGGGAAGAATGCCAATGCTTTTGCATGAAGCCCTTCTTTCGTTTCATTCAGGTTTTCAAGCACACGTGTGTATGAATAACCATAGTCATCATCCAGCTGATATTTGTCTTTCAGAGACTCTACTGTTTTTTTCTGTTGTTCTGTTTGGGCTACTGAACAACATATAGAAAGAAAAGAAAATAATGCCAATAACAATGTCTTTTTCATGTTGTAAGTCATTTATAAATTAATGTTGCGCAAATGTACGTACAGTGATTTAGAAATGCAAGAAATGGATTGTAAAAATAATGACCCTACATTAATGAATGTTTGATTGATTCATGCGATCAAACAGAAAGAATTATCTTTGTTATATATGGTGTGTCGTACCTGATTCCATTGGTAATGGGAGCGTTTTTGTTTGTCACCAGTCATCCTTTGATTCTTTCTCAATGGCATTTCCTTTTCTAATATTACCTGGCTTAACAAAAGCCCGCTACCTATTATCCTTGATATCCGCAATCGTACCGTCTAATTGATGGTACGATTGCGGATAATAAAATTTACCATAAGGCAACTTTACCCATGCTTCCGATCTCAAGGTTGGCACTTATCCCCATTGCTTTAAAAACTCTTGCAATGGTGGAAAAGGTCAAATTCTTACCGTTCTCAATTCGGGATATTTGTGCCCTTTGTACCCCGATCAGATTGCCTAATTCCTCTTGCGTTAAGTTTTTTGATTGGCGAGCCTGTTTAATAGCTTCCCCTATCAGAAAAGAGTTAAGTTCTTCTTCGTAGGCATCGCGTTTAGGAGTACCTTTTTCTCCGATGTATTTATCCTCGATTTCTTCGAGTGTATAAAATTTCTTTGTTTCCATTGCTTTATTTTTTTGAATTAAAATATGCTTTTCTAATCTCTTCTGCTTTGGTTATTTCTTTGGGCGGTGTCTTTTGGGTTTTCTTGGTAAATCCATGTGTCGCAATCACCAAAGTATTTACCTTATCGTCTTTATCCCAGAAAGCAAGAAGCCTATATTTGGTTTTGTTGTAGAATGTTCTAAACTCCCAAATATCCGTGTCATCCAACTTTTTAAACAATTCTGGATCAATCACAAAAGTTGATTTACGAATATTGCTAACGATCTTCTCACGTACCTTGTTTGGCAGTTCGTCTAGGAACCCTTTGGCTTCATCGGATAATATGACATTAAATCTTGATTTTGCTTCCATGTTATGTTCTTTAATGCTGCAAAGATAATTTTTTGTTTCCATATAGCGAAACAAATCTGTTTATTTGTGAATTTTTTGCAATGTGCATCACGAACCACATTCTCCATACGCCTGAAGGTATAAGTGATCCTGCGGTACAATTCACAGATGGCCTATTCCGCAAAAATAATCTTTTTATTATGAAGTGAGCGTGATCTATAATTTGAGCTTTATAAAACCCTTCTTCGATTGCCGGATATGGTTTATCGGTTCCATCCCAGATGCTTGATAAACATACCATCCATCCCCGTTATAGATTGTAGTGCAAGAAAGTCTTTTTAACCTTAATTCCTCTTGTTTTTACCACCAAACGAGCTAAACATATCGGTAAAAAGTAGTCCTGATATCTTAATACTTTACTCAAGTTAAAAGCGCTAAATCTTCAGTTTTTCGAAGGTATTCAGATTCTACCTCACCACTTCTCTACCGTTTAGATGCGAAAATGCTGTGTATAAACTGTTTACAAACACAGGAAGTAACTAAGCCATTATTTCCCGATGCTATAAGGCAAGAGTCGGTAGCTTTAGCATGAATACAAGGTATGAATAATCTCGTTTGAAGGCATCCTGTTCTCATTTCGCGTACGTGAATCGGAAGGTTCATGTATGTGAATCGAAGTGTTCTTTCCTTTTGAATACATTAAACAAGGCATCTTAATAGGCTAATCAACGCCTTTCAGCTTGTTATGTAAGGCATATTAACTAGGAAAGGGGCTTGGGAAAGCTATCATAGAAAAGAAGAAAGTGACAATAGAAAGCGGTTATTCTTCTATTGTCACTCTATTATCACTCTATTATCACCGACATTGCATTGATTGTAAGTGACTTAAATCAAAAAAGTGATCAGTGATGATAAAAACATCGTTTTATTACCATTGATAAACGCGGCATTTATAGACATTCGTTCCAAATTTGGAGAACGGTACGGAAAGGGTCTTGACCGGTTCGGAAGATCCGATGTGCATCTCTTTGATGTGGAATGTCCACCATGATTCTTCTGCAATCGTTGCCCAGATGACTCCGGAGTCTTTGTTGTAATTTACAGATTTAACGCTGGTTTCTCCATGGAATTGCGGTATTTCGGTGAATGTCAAATCGTCCAGATGAATGCTGTATGCATTGTTTCCGGCACAGAGCAATTCGTCATCCGAAAGGACGGTCAAATCGTGCAACCCGTTTTTAGGAGTTTTGATGGTACGTTCCACTTTCAAGGAAGGACTGTCCGTATTCCAGTCTACCAGTGAATATTCCATCAGATTGTCTTCTCCGATGGCATACAGACGTTGACGGGAAGCAATCCATTGCACTCCGTGTGCAGAGGTCAGTTCGGCTTTGTATTTCAGTTCGTCCGGTTTGTCCATGTCGAAGAGGCATAGAGAATTGTGACGGTCTTCACTGCCATTGGAACAGGCAACGATGATACGGTCGCCCGGCAACAACGTGGCAGAGTGAGCGTTGTTGGCGCGTGCATAGAACAGGCATTTCTGCGTGGCACGGTCTATGAGGGCACATCCACCGGTTGTTGCGGAGGAAGTAACCAGAATCTTAGTCCCGTCATCAACGGATTTGGCATCGTCACAATGGATGAACATATTTTTATATCCGCTAGGTATGTCGGACTGGGCAGAATCCCAGTGCCACAAAACATCGAGATTGTCATCTACCGAAGTGTCGGCATTGATGATATAGACGTTCGTACTGCCGACAAACGCCAGTTCGGTGTAGCCAAATTTGCCGGATACCGGTGTGATTGTACCTTTTGCCAGTTCGATGGAACTGTTGTAGGCGGTTGAGTTGCTGTAGCCGTTTTCATCAGTCACGGTTACTGTATACCCCTGTTCGTAACTTCCCGGAGCTACGGCAAGATAGACATTGGCGGATGAAGAAGAGATGTCCAGCGGGGTGGGGAAGCTGACTTCCGTTGTTTCGGCGGTGCAGGATACGTTGCCCGTGTTCATGTCGATGGTGGCGATACCGCCTGTCTGTTCTCCTCCGTTACCGGCAAAAGAGACTTTAGCCAGTTTGTGGGAAGAGGTGGTGGAGCTGGCCGGAATATTCACACGGATGACGGCGAACAAGGGCGACAGCGTGACACTGGGGGCTGATGCGATGAGGCTTGTGGAAGTGCCGTTGTATACACTTGCGCAATATTGCGTCAGTTCTCCGGATTGTGTCGTCATGTCAAGGGTCATCTTTCCGTCCGCGTAAGTTGCAGATTCGGCATAAGGGTAATACAGGCAATAGTTTTCTGCTACGTCACTTGTCGGCACGGCAAACGTGAACAATAGCTCGGCTTCGGTCGTATTGATTGTATTGCCGGCAATGTTCTCCTTTTTGCCGGAAACTAATAAGCCGCTCTTTTCATAGGCTACCCACGGTGAAGTGACTTTCATTCCGTCCGTTGCCGAATAAGCCGTTTTTGACAGGCGGAACACACCGGCACTGTAGTCTGCACATGGTTCGTTGTCGGAACACGCTGCAAAGCAGCAAAGTGTGGCAGCGAATATCATCAGTAAGGATATTATCTTTTTCATTGATCGTTCATCTTTATGGTTTATGATTCTATTTCAAACAGTTGGTTCCGCAAATGTCACCACCGCGAGAGCACCAAGAAGCGGCACGGTCTGCACCGACATAGTGGCCGAATAATCCGCCGTTGTTTCCTTTGCCTCCCACTTTGCCGGAGAATACCGCGTAATTGAACAAATTGACGCCACCCATAAATCCGCTTCCGCCTTCGTATGACCAAGAGTTGCTCAATGTGCCCGCTGCGTTGATCTGGAGGAAGGAACCGTCGTTGGCTCCGGCGTATACGTTGTTTTGTGCATCGACTGCCGGGAAACAATAGTTGAACGCATTCTTCACCCTTACTTTGTAGCCCCACTTCTTTGTCATATCCGGATTGACGGCAAAGAAGGCTTCTCCTTCGTCAGTAGAACCTGTCTTCATTCCAAAGTAAATGGTTCCGTCGGCTCCTACCACCGGACAATAAGCATTGTTGTTGATGGCGGCATCCGTAAAGTTCTTCATTTCATGGGTCGACAGATGGAGGGAATATAAGCCTTTGCCAGCCAGCGTGCAATAATAAATAGTACTCTTGTCCGGACTTACGGCAAATCCGGTGATTTCGGTCATTCCGTTTGAGGGGAGTGTCTCTGATGCTTTCACCGTACCGTCTTTCTGAATAAAGTAGATGTTGTTTTTCGTGCCGACTATGATTTCGTCCGCATGGTCTCCTGTTTTGGTAGTTCCTGTTTCGTTAACCAGTATACCTCCGTTTGCTCCGGCATCGCTCAATGATATGCTCCATTTCACATTTCCATTGGCAGGCTCCAAGGCCCAAAGCTTGTTGCCTGAATCCAACACGTAAACAGTTCCGTCCGAACCGACAGCGGGATAACTCTTGTTGATTGATTTCATCTGGGTGCATTTCCATTTGAGAGAGCCGTCTGGATGGAGGGCATAGAACTCACCGGCTGTGGCTGTCCCGAAATAAATGACTCCGGAAGAAGGGTCTACCACAGGAGCACATCCGTAAGCTGCATTTCCCGAATCGCAGACATATCCCCATTTCTTGGTGCTTGAAGCAATGTCGTAGGCATACAGTCCGGCAGGTTTGTAAAATGTCACTGCGTAGACAGTCTTTCCATCCGGAGAGAAAACGGGACATTGTCCTTTCATTCCGTTGTATGAACCGGAAGCAATGGTGAAGTCTTCGGTATAGAAATAGGTATCGCGTACGTTCATTTCTATATCGACGTTGATTTCACTGCCGTCTGCCAGTGTGACTATCAAAGTGGTGATATGCGCACCGGAAGTCAGATAACGGTGAGAAGCGGAAGTTCCGTTGGCGGAAGCCGCATCATCAAATTTCCAGAGAACATTGACTGCGGTCACTGCATCGTCCAGTTTGTATTCAACCAGTGCTCCCAATCCCGGAGTTACCGTGCTGATGGTGTAAAGAGGACCTGCTGCCGGCATACATTTCACGGTTGTTTCTTTTGAATCACCGTTGGGATAATGGGCGGTAAATGTGAAGGTGTAATTCTTGTAGTTGGTCAGTCCGTCAATGGTGACGGTGGTGAGGTCGCTGCTGATCTCCCGGGTTTCGACGGCTTCGTCTCCCTGCGAGTAAACGAGGGTATAACCGGTAAGATTCTCGGCTGGTTTTGTCCACGATAGTGTGACTGCTTCGCTTTGGGCGGTTGCCGTAACGTCCGACAGGGCGATGCGTGACGTGACAGGCGTACATTCTACGGAAACTTCTCCCGAACGCCCCACACCTTCATAGATTGCCTGAATCGTAAAAGTGTATTTTTTATCGTTCTCCAGTCCGGTAATCGTGCAACCGGTCGTTTCCAGCATCATTTCACCGTCGTCTCCCCATGTGACATGGTAGGCATCCGGTGCGAAGTTGTCGTATGGATTCCATGATAAAGTGACTTGCTCGTCACCGGCTGTTGCCGTCAGGTCTTTTATTTGCGCGCGATTATAATCGGCGGAAGCTAAATCGAGGTTGTTGCAACCGGTCATGCAGATAGTCGCGAACAATACGAATAGTATGAATAGTTTCTTCATATTCTTTTCTTTTTGATATAGATTAATATCCGGCATTTTGCCACATAATGTTTTCGTCTCCCACTACTTCCAGTTGGTCATTCGGGATAGGCATAATCAGGTTATGTTCGTCTATCGTATAGCCGAGTGCGGTGAAATGATCGACGGCATATCCCATGCGCACCAAGTCGAACCAGCGGTGTCCTTCGTAGGCAAATTCGCATTGGCGTTCGTCTAAGATGGCTTTGCGTACTTGCGCTTGGGTGGAGATGTCCTCCGTGGTGAGATTCTTCAGATTAGCCCGGTGACGTGTCAGGTTCAGATAGGGGAGCGCGTCGCTGCTTCTTCCTGATTCATTGAGTGCTTCCGCATACATCAGTACGACATCGGCATAACGGAGAAGGACGAAGTCATTTCCGACAACTGTCGTGTAAGTGGCATCGTAAGTATCATACCATTTGTTCATCGCGTAGTTGTTGCCGGTAGTCATCTTTGTCCATGCCAGTAATTGCGCCCGATTGTCGGAAGCGCTGTATGCGCTGGTTAGCTGTACGGTCGGGTTGGTGGCAGTTGCCGGATTGGTCGTTGCGTACCATGCTCCGTGTCCCAGATTGGCCGTTTTATTGTAGCGGACTGCAAAAATGACTTCTTTGTTTTGCTTGTTGGAGACGTTGAACACATCCGCCGTTGTCTTTTCCATTCCGAAATGGGTGTTGTTCATGGCATTCTCCAAAGCGGTCTTTGCATCCTCGTAGTGCTTGAAAGTCAGTGCTACACGTCCCAGCAGCGCATTGGCGGCACAGTTGGTAGCTCTTCCGATTTCGTCACCGGAGTAAGAATCGGGAAGCATATTTGCTGCGTTTCTCAAGTCGGTGGATAAGAATTCGTACATTTCAGCTTCGGTGCAGCGGGGAACGGTCAGCGATTCGGAAGGCGAAAGAACCCGCTTCACGATAGGCACTACACCGAACACCCGATAGAGATTGAAGTGGCACCAAGCGCGCAAGAACAAAGCCTCTCCTTTGAGTTGGTCGTGCTTTTCAAAATCGAGGTTGTCGATGTTGTCCAATACGGAATTGCAGCGATAAATGCAGTTGTACTCATTGCTCCATAAGTCTGCCAGAATGGTGTTGGTGGAGATGTCCTGAAAATGGTCGAGGTCATATCGCGACTGGGTAGATACGGCTACGGCATCCAGATTATTGCTGTCACCGCGATACTCCACTTCCGTGAGGAAGAAGGAAACTTCGCTTTTCAGCCTTTGATAACAGGCTGTGACAGCCATGTCGAAATCAGTTTCATTTTTATAGTAGTTTGTAGACACCACCTGATTGCTGGGGACTTGGTTGAAGAAGTCCTCTCCGCAGGAGGTGCAACAGAGTGTCAGTATTAACAGAATATATTTATTCATACTTGTAGAATATTAGATGTTGAAGTTCAAGCCAAATTGAAATGTTTTAGAGAGCGGGTAGGAGCAATAGTCTTCTCCGGGACGCAGAGCGTCGGTCGGACGTTTGCTGACTTCCGGATTATAACCGGTGTATTGCGTCCAAGTGAAAAGATTGGTTGCCTGAAGATATACGTGCAACTTGCTGATGCCGAAGCGGCGCATCCAGAGGTCGGGGAAGGTGTAACCCAGTGACAGATTTTGCAAGCGCAGGTAAGAACCGTCTTCGATGTGGAAAGTGGAGGTAGATGCTCCGTTACGGCCGGTTGATTTACGGTTTCCGCGATTCAGCGTTCCTGATGTGACTGTATGGGTGGTATAGTCCACTTGTGCACGATCCAGTGCCAGCTTCATCATGTTCGAGGAGCCTTCCATGTTGCACAGGTAGCGGCGTTCCAAGTTCAGAATCTCACTGCCGTATGAACCTTGGAAAGAGGCACTCAAGTCGAAGCCTCGGAAATTGAAGCTACCGGAGAATCCATAGGTAAAGTCCGGCATATAATTGCCGCAGATGGCACGGTCGTCATCTTCTTCCATGATTCCGTCGTTGTCTACATCCACAAAGCGGAAGTCGCCCACGTGGGTATTGGCAAAATGCGGGTAGCTGTCCAGCTCTTGCTGGTTGTGGAAAATGCCGTCCTGAATGAGCAGGTAATAGTTACCGATTGACTTGCCTACTTCTGTGATATAGTAAGATTGTGCATACGAACCGGCTTTAATGATGGCGGCGTCATTGTTGCCCAGATGGAGCACTTTGTTACGGTTGAGAGAGAAGTTCCCGGAGAAATTGTAACCGAAATCTTTCCATTGGTGCGTAGAAGTCAGATTCAGCTCGATACCCTGATTCTGCATGGAACCTATGTTCATGGTAGCGGTTGACATACCGGATATTTGTGCGATAGGCACGTCAAACAACATATTGGTGGTTCTTGAATAGTAATAGTCGAACGACATACCCAACAACCCTTTAAATAAGGTGACGTCAAAACCTACGTCCACTTGGGAATTCTTTTCCCAGCCTAAATCATCGTTCTGAACAGCCGATGGATAATAACCGCTTACCACATTGCCGTCTCCGGCACCGGAAATATAGGTCAAAGAGGAAAGTGTTGCCAGATGGTCGTAATTGCCGATCTGAGAGTTACCGGTTTGTCCGTAGCTGATACGGAGTTTCAAGTCGTCCAGCCATGACTTGTCGCGCAAGAAACTCTCGTCGGAGATACGCCATCCTGCCGATACGGAAGGAAAATATCCCCATCGGTTGTTCTTTCCGAAACGTGAACATCCATCTCCACGGATAGCGGCAGACAACATATAACGTCCCTTGTAAGCATATTGTGCACGCATCAGCCACGATGCCATTGTCCATCCGGATTTGGCGCTGCTTGTTCCCGAAGTCAGAATCTCGGTAGCACCGGCTATTGTGCGTACATTGTCGTCTGCATAACCGGTTCCTGTGATTTTGCTGGTTTTGTTGATGTTCTTTTGAGCCTGATAAACGGCGATTGCATTCAAAGAATGGTCTTCGTGTGTCCAGTTGTAAGCCAGCTGATTCTCAATGTTCCAGTTGTAGTAGAAATTCGCTTCATGTATGCCGGTCGGTGATGAGGCTTGCCCGTGAGTAGAATTTCCGCGTGTCTCGATGTAAGACGGACGATAGTAGTCGCGTGAGTAAGAATAGAAGTCTCCGCCGACGGACAACTTGTAAGTCAGTCCTTTTATAAATTCATAAGAGACATACGCATTGCCCAGCAGCGACATACGTTCGCGCAAATCATCTATTTCCAAAGCCAGCGCGACGGGATTCAGTGTGTTGTTGTATTGCGTGTTTGTCTCATCCAGATTGAACTTTCCGTTCATGTCCCAATTGTATGAGCCGTCTGCATTGTGCACCGGAAATACGGGGGCTGTCATCAAGGCGGAAGCAATCACACCGTCAGAACCGTATTGAGAATCGGCGTCTACATAATTCTGTTTGGAATAAGCGGGTGAGAAGTTGACACCCCAGCGAAGCCGGTTGCGTTCTCCGTCCAGATTCAGTCGCATACTGTAACGCTCGAAGTCCGAACCGATGATAGTGCCTTCCCGCCAGAGATAATTGGCGGAAGTATAATATTTCAGATGCTTGCCCTTTCCGGATACGGCAAGATTGTGGCTGGTTGACTGAGCCGAGCGGAAGATGGCGTCTTGCCAGTCCGTGTCGGTCAGTGTGCCGGTCCGGTCGTTCAGATAAAGCAATACATCCGATGGCGTTTGCCAGTAAGTCTGCCCCGTACGCATAGAGTTCGGATCATCCACCGAAGCTGTGGGGTTGTCTGTCATGTAAGAACCGTCGTGCCCGTCTTTATTGGCTTGCGCCCATTCGTAGGCATTGAGCAGGTCTATTTTCTTGGATACGGTGGAAATTCCGTAATATCCGTCGTAGGTAATGAGCGGACGTTCCGATGTTCCCATTTTGGTAGTGACTAGGATGACACCGCCTGAACCCCGTGAACCGTAGATGGCAGCCGAGGAAGCGTCTTTCAATACTTCGACACTGGCAATATCGTTGCTGGCGATATTGGCAAACGAACGGGCATCCGTAGGAACTCCGTCAATCACGTAAAGCGGCTCATTACCTGCCGTAGCGGAAGAAATGCCACGCACACGGACCGACACATTGTTACCGGACGGGTCGCCACCCAATGACAGAACTTGCACACCCGGCATCTTTGCCGCTAATGCCTGCCGGAAGTCCGTGGAAGGATTGTTAATCATATCTTCCGCCTTCACAGATGATATGGCTGTAGTCACGTCTCTCTTTTTCTGACTGCCATATCCCACGACCACTATTTCTTCCAGCAATCGGGTGTCTTCTTTCAAAACGATTCTGCTTAAATTGTTCTTGGCAGATAAACTTTCGGTTTTGTAACCGATATAAGAAACAAGGATGGTTGCGTTTCCCGCTACATTGTTCAGAAGATACTTTCCATCTAAATCGGTGATGGCTCCGTTGTCGGAACCTTGCACCCTGACACTGGCGCCAATAATCGGTTCTCCCTTTTCATCCACCACCAGACCGGACAAATGTTTGTTCTTTTGATAGTTGCCGGCTGTGGCAGTCTTACTGTCTTTTACTGATTGTGCCTGTCCTGTTGGTGAACAAACGAGGAACAATAGTAAAAATGTCCAAATTTTCATACGATAATTTTTAAGATATAATGTATAATAACCTATTGAATTTGCTATTCTTTTAAGATTTTTATAGCTTCCATGTTGCAAAGTTGGGTGTACGTAATTACAATATGGTTACGAATGAGTTAAGATGCTATTTTAGTTAGAGCTTGCATGTCATTATGTTCAGAATATAACAAGAACAAGATATGGATTGGGTAAGACTGAAGATAAATAAAGGAGAGTTTCACACATAATTGATTAAGGTAATACGGGATGGAGAAATCCCTTTCTATAATTGGGAGGTCCGAACTGAAAAGTTCAGACCTCTTTATCTTTCCCCTCAAGTACATATAGAAAAGTACTTTCCCCTCCTATGCAAACTTCTTTTGCACGGGAAGGAAACTTATTAAGGCCGTAGAGCAAACTATAATTGCAATTTTTGATTATATAAATGAAGGCTCCGTTTTTATAATTGCAAGCTTTGTTTTTATAATTGCAACTTGCGTTTATAGATTGGAGTAAGGGGAAAGTAACTTTTCCCCAAGAGAAAAGCAAGTTCTCACCTTATAGAAAAGAACTTTTCTAGTTATACTTTGGATGATAGGTAGTAGCGATTCGGGAATAGTGGTGTATGTTTGTTCGATGTCTATTCCAATACAAAAATAATAGTTTCATTTACGGGTGCCCAGTCATAGATAAACTTGGCATGGGAAGTAGCATTTCGTACACACATGTGCGAACGCGGTGTCGTTCCTAACGATGGACTATATTCTATATGTGTCTTGCGGGGAGCATTGACCGGTACTCCGTGAATATAGGCCCCGTCCGTGAAACGACTCGCATAAGGAGCATAACCTCCCGTTTCTTTCGAGCCGTCTTTTAGAAATACCATTTTCACTTTCTTTTCTTGTAAAACAAACATTCCTAAAGGAGTTTCCTGTGCATACGGGGGCAGATGACGTCCCGTAGTGGAAGGATTCATACTGCGAACCACCCATTGCCCTTTTCCGCTACGTTCAAGAGAAGCGATATTCTGATTGTGGCGGTCTACGAAAACAGCTTTGTTAAAAACAATCGTATCTCCGATTACTTTGACATATTTTTTAGGAATCATCCACTCATCTCCGGTAAACATAGGCTCTGCTTTTATGAATTTCTCTCCATCTTCGATAAAACGGGTTAATTCCCCATCCTGTCCGTAACGTTCGGGTACTAATGTGTCAGTCAATAGATAAAGCGGAACGGATTGGTAACGTTCTATGCCAAGAGTATCTGCCACCCGTCCGTAAGCGTTTCTTTTGAAACTTCTCACAAGTGGTGCTTCTCCATTTCTGTTTTTGTAATTCTGGAGAATGGCCCAGGTGGAAGGCTGCAACTGTATATTTTCGAGCAAGGCCAGCTGTTCTTTGATTTTATCCCACTGAAACTGCCGGGTAGTGTCTTTATAAGGATAGGTGTCTTCCAATGTGTATTGGTCATACAATAAATCTTTGGAGATTTCTATCTGCTCTGCCGTGAGTTTTTTATTAACAGGTTTAACCTCGGGTTGAACTATTGTATCCTGTGACAGCGAGTCTGTTTGTTGTTCGTGTACAGGAGAAATCTCTCCTGTACGCGAAGTGCAGGAGTAGAAGACGCAAGAGGCGATGATGAGGCCGGATGCTATTCCATTCATATTATTTATACAGTGCATTTGATGGTTCGTTTACGAATATACGTCATTATAAGGAATAATCCTTTTGTTTTGTTTAAAAAGTAGGTGACAAATATACT
>OBIM01000541.1_pt1 | contig 16900 bp, 15 predicted proteins | sample 1496191 | NCBI WGS metagenome assembly OBIM01 (sample SAMN00265067, study PRJEB22529) | human gut metagenome
CCTGCTGATACAAGTCGTTCTTTACCTGTTCCATAAAGCTCACCCGTTTCTGATTTACCAGTAAGTCTTTCACTTCCGAGCGGGCAAATTCATACGGTTTCTCCTCACCAACTCCGCGATAATCGCTCACATTCAGGAAATAATAATAAGCCGTATCTTTCAATTCTACCTGACGGTGTTTGTTTACGTACTCTTCCGGTGCCTCTACTTTCAACGGAATCATGTCCAGGACATCGGTCACGGACACCCATTTATCATAGAAATATTCATATTTCACCGCATTCTGCAAACTATATTTTTCCAGGCTCTCGATAGCATCCTGTTTTTCCGACTTATACCATCTGCGCACATTGTTCAACTGGGGAGCTGTCAACGGCACTTTAATAAACAATCCCTTAATCAACGGACTTTCCAGTTTAAACAATTCCTTGTTTTTGCCGTAATACTCTGCTATCTCGTGTTCGGAAATATCATTCGTCAACTTCTGGCTAATCAACTCCTGCTGATAAGTATGCATTATCAACGCTTTCCGATAATTCTCCACCAGCTTGTCTACATCCACATTATCGGGGATATTGTTCGCAGCTTTCTCATACAATAAAATCTCTTCCGCCCAACTACGAATATAGTGCTCGGTGAAGAGAATGCTATCATCTTTTGACAATCCGACCGGAAGCACGGACATCAAATCTTCTTTATATAAAAAATTACCGTCCACCTCTACCAAAGGAGTCTTTCCTTTGTGGTCGTGCTGTTCCTTGCACGCTCCACAACCAAGAAGGGTAATCAGTAAGAGGACTAATATTCGCATCGGCAACTAAAATCTACTTATTTAAGGTACGAAGATAGTGAATAATCGGTTACATCAGTTATTATTAACTGTTTTTAAAACCTCTTGGTTTATTTCAACCTTACCGGACTCACTCAGTTCCCGCATCCAACACGTGTCAAGATAGCTTCGATAATCCTTTCGAACCCGATCAATTACTTCCCGATAATCATCCGGACCTTTCATTTTTTCGCCTACTACAATAGTAAAAGGATAAGACATCAAAGGATCAAAATCACCCTTCTTAAAAACCAGTTTATCTATATATTTATTGTCTCCGTCGGCAAAAATTCCTTGTTCAACTTGTATCTTTTCCTCCCCGGATGTATTAAAAGTTTGCCGAAGCTTGTCCGCCCACTCTTTTTCCGGCACTTTCTTCAGCATTTTTTTGGCTTGCTTTGCCGTCTTTTTATCAACGCAATGAAGCACGACTCCTCTATACCGGGGGCTCTCCCACCGATAATCCGACGAATGAAATTTAAAATAAGTAGCCAATCCCGCCCGGTCATTAGCTGCGGGCAAATCTATTTTCTGACGTGTTATCTCTTCCACCAAATAGTTTTCATCAGATTCCCGCAAGGCATAAGGAATTTCCGGATGCTTTTTATCGATATTCCGGCTTTCATAATCCAGCAATGACTTAGCTATAAATCCTTCCAACTGTCGTTTGACAGCTTGAGGATGAGAAGAGGCAAAATGCGTGAACATAGTTCCGGTGTATGCTTGTCCGTCAATCGTAAACAGGGTTTGTTCTGTACGGCCTTTCGCCAGCAGTTCTTCCATTGCCGCCTGATTGGGAGCATACTGCCATGCTTTTTTCAAGCGTTCGAGCACCGCGCCTGTACCTTTGTCCAAAATCTCCTTGCGCCGTAACCGTTCCATTAACCTGGCACTGACATTTTCGTAAGCAGCTGTTTCCTCCCGATCCATCACTTTCAAGATATGAATCCCTTCAGGAGTGAAAAAGGGCTGCGATGCCATACCTTTTGCCAGAGAGAAAGCAACATTCTCAAACTCGCTCGTTGTTTCCAGACATTCGATCCATCTACTTTGCTTATCATCCGAGTATATTTCGACCAAACGGTTAAAGTTCAAATCCGGCTGATTCTGTATCATCCGGTATATAGAATCCATCCGCGTTTTTTCTTCTTCTAAATGCCGGGAAGTGATTGTCTGTGGCAAACGTTTGAAAATCTGCATCACCTGTACCCTGCCGCTACGTGCTTTCAACCCCATCTTCTGATAGATAGCACGGGCACAACTATCCATCACTTGCCTGTCTATCAGATAAGATTCCACCAACTCGGTCCGGCATTTCTCCTGTTGTTTACGAAAAACAGAGGTCGTATCAAGTCCGGCAGCCCTGGCTGCTTCCACTTTCAACTTCGATTGAGCGAAAAGTGCCGCATACTCTTTGGACGAAAGTCTGGCATTTGAACGTTCCGCATAACGGCGGTATGCATATTCAAATTCCGAACGGAGTATCTCTCTTCCGTTAACACGCATCAATACCGGATCTTCCTGTGCAAAGACCGCGACTACAAAGAGAGAAATACATCCCAACAACAGGCTTCTTTTCATCATCAATTTTTATTTTTCAAACAACAAACGGTGAGCAGTGAACACCCTGCTGATTATACAGCCTGTTCACCGTTCACCGTTAATAGTTCACCGTATCTATCTATTATTCCGGACGGCTATAGTTAGGCGATTCACTGGTAATCGTCACGTCGTGCGGATGACTTTCCATTACACCTGCATTGGTAATGCGGGTAAACTTAGCGTCATGAAGTTTCTCAATGTTAGCAGCGCCACAGTATCCCATACCTGCACGCAAACCACCAGTCAGCTGATACACAACTTCGAAAAGCGTACCTTTATAAGGAACACGGGCAGCGATTCCTTCCGGAACAAGCTTCTTCACATCAGCCGTTCCACTCTGGAAATAGCGGTCTTTCGAACCGTTCTCCATTGCTTCCAATGAACCCATGCCACGATAGGATTTGAATTTACGACCATTGAAGATAATAGTGTCACCCGGAGATTCTTCTGTTCCGGCAACCAATGATCCGATCATTACGCAATATCCTCCGGCAGCCAATGCTTTCACCACGTCGCCCGAATAACGCAAACCACCATCGGCAATCAAAGGAATACCTGTACCCTTCAACGCTTTTGCTACATCATAGACAGCCGATAACTGTGGAACACCTACACCGGCAACCACCCGAGTGGTACAGATAGAACCCGGGCCGATACCTACTTTCACAGCATCTGCACCAGCTTCCACCAAAGCTTTGGCAGCTTCTCCGGTAGCAATGTTACCTACCACAATATCAATATTCGGGAAGCGTTTCTTTGCTTCTTTCAGTTTTTCAATCACAAACTTAGAGTGTCCGTGAGCTGTATCAATCACGATTGCATCTGCACCGGCATCCACCAATGCCTGCATACGTTCCAGCGTATCGGCAGTAACACCTACACCGGCAGCTACACGCAGACGACCTTTGGCGTCTTTGCAAGCCATCGGTTTATCTTTTGCTTTTGTAATATCTTTATAAGTGACAAGACCGATCAACTTTCCGTCCATTCCGACAATCGGAAGTTTCTCAATCTTATGTTTCTGAAGAATCTGTGCAGCAGATTCCAAGTCAGTAGACTGGTTAGTAGTCACCAATCTTTCTTTCGGAGTCATGACAAGATCAATGTGTTTTGCCATGTCTCTTTCGAAACGCAAATCTCTGTTGGTAACAATACCCACCAAATAACCTTCATCATCTACCACAGGGATACCACCGATTTTATATTCCGCCATGATGTCCAGTGCATCCTGAACAGTAGAACCTCTTTTAATCGTTACAGGGTCATAAATCATACCATTTTCGGCACGCTTTACGATAGCAACTTGTCTTGCCTGTTCTTCGATAGACATATTTTTGTGAATCACACCGATACCACCTTCACGAGCAATGGCAATCGCCATTTTCGCTTCGGTAACTGTATCCATGGCAGCCGTCACAAAAGGAATTTTTAACTCAATGTTTTTTGAAAACTTAGTCGAGAGATCGACAGTGCGCGGTAAAACTTCAGAATAAGCGGGGATCAACAATACGTCGTCGTAAGTCAACCCATCCATTACAATCTTATCAGCAATAAATGACATAGGGCTATGCGTTTAAAAATTATTGCGTGCAAATATACGGTTTTTATTCAAAATGCGCAAACTGTGCACCAGAATATTTAATGAGGGGAGCTAATTAATACTTATCAGAAAGAATTGCCTTAAAAGAACACATTCAAAGAACCGAATTAAAGAACAACTTTAAAGAACAAGATTATGGAAAGGCAGATTTTTATTAATGAGATGCAAGCTCGTTTCAATTTAAGAAAACCACGTAGCGAGAAGCCAACCAATCTCTATTTAGTATGCAGAATAAACAACAAACAAGTTAAACTATCTACAGGGGTAAAGATATATCCAGACCACTGGAATGAAAAAAGACAAGAAGCATATATCAGCGTACACTTATCAGAGTTAGATAATATAAATAACACTATAGTGAACAAGAAAATCAGAAAACTAAAAGAATATTTCATCGAATTTAAGCATTATCTTTGTATGCATCCGGACGAGATTGGAGAAAGTATGAAACTATTAAAACAACACATATATAAAGATAGGATGAAGAAAGAATTACAGAAACCCGCAACTTTTATAATGAAACAAATTATAGAAGCAAAGACTTGTGCAGAAAGCAGTAAGAAACAATATCGTTCTAACATAGACAAATTCGAGCGTTTTCTCAAAGAGAATGAAATTCCCAATACATGGGAGAGCATGAATTTAGATACTATCAATCGCTACCAAAAGCAAATCATAAAAGAAAACCCATTGCATCCTCATAACACTTTGCGTAACATAATTAAAGGAACTATATTTAATTTACTAGGGATAGCAGATAAAAGACTGGATATTCCTTTCAAATGGTCTGACAGCAATTTAAACAGTTTTGAGTTCGTGAAAGATAAATCCAACAAAGAATTAGCAGACAACAAAAAAGTTTCATTAACAGAAGAGCAACTGAATAAATTCTACAAGCATATCATCACAGGAACAGAAAGACAAATAAAGAAATATACAGAAATCAGAGACTTATTCATATTACAATGCTTAGTTGGGCAACGAATTGGAGATATGCAAAAATTCTTTAATGGAGATAATGAAATGGACGAAGAAGCAGGAACCATCTCCATTATACAACAAAAGACAAAAGCCAGAGCTATAATTCCACTATTGCCATTAGCCAAAGAAATTATATCTAAATATGAGAATAAAGAATTATTATATTATAAAGAAAGAAAGTCCATTGTCAATGAAGCCTTAAAAGAAGTAGCAGAACAAGCTGGATTAGACGAGCCTATCACTTATGAAGAAAACGGGATTAAACAAACCCAACCTCTTTATAAATTACTGCATACACATACAGCAAGGCATACTTTTATCACAATATTGTGTAGAAAAGGCATCCCCAAGGAAACTGTTATTATAGCGACAGGACATGAAGATACAAAAATGATAGACAAAGTTTATTCTCATTTAAACAGTAAAGATAAAGCAAAGAAAGTCTCTAATGCTTTCAAAAGTTTAAATAATGGCATTTTTAATATGGGCAAGGTGGAGACAAATTCTCTCAATGAAGCGAAGCCTACGAACGATGCAACTAATAATATCACCTTCGATACTCTGTTAGACACTCAATTTCTTGCATCTAAAATCAATAGGGCTGTTGAACTACAATCACAGGTAGGTCATTTGAAAAATGGGAAACTGTGTAGCTATGACAATGAAATCACGTCCCTTGTAAGCGAGATAGAAAAATTCTCCCAATCTTCCACTCCTGATTCTGATGTGGCAAAACAATATGTGAAACAGTTATCTGTTGGGAAGCAATCAGACTTGCATGACAGTTTTAGAGAAATGATTATCAAGTGCATTAAAATTGGTATCAGTAAGGATGCAATTATGCAGTTTATCAATAAGGCTTTGGAAATAAGCTTGTTGGATAATGAAAGATTCACCAATATAAGAGAAATCATTACAGCCTTATTGGATAAAAGAAACAAGGGCTGACGAGCTTTTTAGGAAATCAAGGCTTCTGGTAAGCCTGAACATCATATTCTCCCCGAACAGCTACAGCTATGGGGAAAATTTTTGCTTTATCGCATCCTCAACTCAAATATTCCACAATTTCAACTTGTCGTTTGGTGATGCGGTCGGGACTTTATACCTTTGCAAAGTGATTGAAAGTCAGAAATGACCGAGTTTCTCATCACCCAGATTCACCACTACAAACCTAAATCTACTCCAAATGAAAGAACTGACCTACGCAGACATTCGTAAAATGGCACTGGAGCATGGCATCAAGGACACAAGGCTGCACATTGGACTTTGGGCTACTGACCGATACATCAAGAAGAGAAAAATGATACAAGGCAAGACTTACACAATCTATCTGCCATATCATAAGCCGGAGCAGAAACAGTTTTAAGTCCTAGACCTACTTTCAACTATTAAACAGAGTACACCATTGTCAACTAATCATCTAATTAGTATCACTATCTACTAATGTGCTTACTAATACAGCAAAGTTATGTGCTGAAGTATTGATATTACCAGATTATAAAGGTGTGCTTATTCCCCCCTTTAGCGGTGTGCTTAATCCCCTTTTGGAGCGTGCTTATTCACCCCCTGTCTACACTCCTAGATACTACACTCCATACAGCCATACTGTAAAGTTCTGACGAACTTTCAGTAGGTGGGATAAGTAGAATATATAAATCAATAATATATGTGGCATTATAATAATAATTTATATGAGAAGCTAAGCGAACTAAGGAAAGTGAACAGACTAAGTTCCACTAAAATGAGATTCTTGTTAAAGACCAATCAGATTATTTTGATTAACCATATTGAGCGTTTGCCTTATGAAAGACACGAAACTTCCATTCAAGGAGTACACAGTAATGAGTAATAATCTGATTCAGAATCTAAACTGTTCAGATGTGTACAGGGCTTATACCTTGCTACTGACAGCAGATAAAGATTCTTTGGAAACCAATACTACATTAGAACAGCTTGCAGGGTTTGTAGGGGAAGAACTGGATAATTACAAGAAGAGTAAGAGTACATTATCCTTCAATGACAAATTAAGGGCTACAGGCGAGGTTGTTATACGTGATATAGATTTCAAACAGAAGGACAGACATTGGACTATGTACAGATTCAACCAAGTAGAGCCAGGCAATTATAGAAGAATTGGCAGAGAGTTCTACGATACTTACAATACTTTAGATTTGAAGCTAAGAGGATTCATATTAAAACTATTCAGTGTAACAGAGCCGCATAGCCATGTTATCAAATTATCATCCATAAGGAAATTGAAGGAGCTTATTCACATGGGACATAGCACTATTAGTCGGTATATAGAGCAGTTAAAGGATTTGGATTTATTGGATGAAATTGGTGATTGTCTGATTCTAAAGGTCAAAGGCTTAATAATAGACCAGCCTAAAGATAAGCAAGTAAAGAAACTAATTGCCATGTTCGACCACATGATAGAGTTCAACGAAGGCAATAATAAACCATTATCCAGAGAATGTATGATTTATAAGAAGTATAAAGAGAATGGATTTAAAGATGTCAAGAATATCCACGCTTTTATGAAGTCAATACAAGCAGGTACAGTAGGTAGGAAGCGACCTGTTAAGGAAGATATACCTTATGAGATTATTCTGTAGTTAGTTTGTAAGCAATAAAGCTCCAGACCATTAATCAGGTTTGGGGCTTTTTATGTATATTTCCCACCCAAGAATATAGGTACTTAAAATCATACCCCGCCCCTTTTATTGAGGAAGTAATATATCTACATAAAAAGAACTGTGCCAACAGAATTTTCATTATTTCTTGTTGACACAGCCTTAATTACAACCTCATATTTTTAATATCCTGCATTTTGTTTTATTAGCGAAGGATATTTATCAAGCACTTCTTTAGGAACGGGTAGCAAGGAGTTGTGAGTTTTATAACCAGTGATATTTTTTAATTTGGTATCAATAATTCCCCATCGTCTCCAAGTTGAATATTCCAGTCCTTCCTTATTTAATTCTTGCTCAAACAGTTTTTGAATGTATCCTCTAATCTCATCTGTTGTAGCACCTTGAGGAGCTATAATAGCTTGTCCTTTTGCCAATACTATCTGATTGAGATATGCAATAGCTTCTTCCCTTTGCCCTATTTCATTTGCAGTTTCAGCAGCCATTAACAGCACTTCTACATAACGTATTGGATGAAAATAGGAGCCTTTGCTTAACTGGGGAATAGTATCGTTGTAGCCTCCCCAAATTACAGCCTTGTTCTCTGTAGTGGCAAAAACATCTTCACTAGACAATCTATAATTCCCTCCATCTATGAGTTCCCTGCATTTTTGATATGCTCTTTGATACTCCGTTTGATTTAGCCATGCCCGTGCCGATATTGCTTGAGGAGCTCCTTTATAATTGCTGGGAAGATATTCTATCAATTCATCCAAATAAGCAAATAAGGCATTTGTATCAGATGTAGGTTCACTATCATGTGATTTCTGGAAAATGAACTGACCATAATATCCTAAAATATCGCAATAGACCAATCCCAAATCAATTTTTATATTTTGAGAAAGGGTATTCCATAATTCTATATCAGTAGTTGCATTTGCTGCCGTTTCTTGTAATTGAAGCCCTAATTCTATTGTTTTATAAGCATTTTGCCAATAGCTGTCTGAACTATGCTCAATGTATTCAAAAGAAAATTCTTCATATCCATACGCCAGTCGCTGATTTAGTGTACGGTTTTGATAATAGAAATTTCGTATTTGTGATTTCCATTGCTCTTGTGCTTCATTGATTTGTACAGGCTGCCTTTTAGCTTCTTTCATAAAACATTCTTGGGTAATTTGGTTGTTGCTGCCATCATAAATCAAAACGTTTTCTCCTTCTTTCAATTCATCATCAGTGGCTATACCATCCCCGTTATAATCCACATACATTTGAAATTCATCTTTTTCCAATTGATAGAAAATTGTATCTGAAGCATGGCTAATTATAACTTCTCCTGAAGAGTCTGTAACATAATCACCTAAAGATTCCCTAGAACTGTTGAATACTTTTATAACTACTTCCGCTAACGGCTCTCTTTCTTGCTGATAATCATAGGTTAATAAATTCCAGACTTTAAATGTTGTTTCATGTAATATTGGAGCTGTTTCACGTTCTGGAATTACTTTGGGAACAATATAAATATAACTGTCACCTACAGGTATTGCTTCTCCTGTAATGACAACCCCATTAACAGATACTTCATCACTAATTTTAGATACCAGTAATTTATCCCCATTAACACATGTGAGTTCTTGTCCATTTGTCAATTCTTCTTTCTTATAGCTTCCAATGACCATGTGACGTTTCACAGAAACGGTGTCCAAACCTACATTTGCTCTTGTCGTTATTTCATTCTTCACAGCAAAGACAGTCAACTTTTCTGCTGTGACATCTGTTAGATTGGTTTGTTTCAAAACTTCGATAAAATCACTGGCTTGTGGAACAGTTTCTTCCAAAGCTTCTACTACATCTTTTACTACTTGGGGAGTTTCTTTAGGTGGTGTTGGTTGTTCTTGTTCATCATCAGAACATGCAGAAATGAAACAAACTAACATTCCGCATAAGAACATGAATAGCTTATTTTTCATAATGTTGCAAATATTAAAATTATATCACAAATATAGACATATAAACAATTACTATCAAATATTTGATGTAAAAATATATAAAATACGTTTTCCTATAGTAGGTAATTGTCATATCAGGCACAAGAATAATTCCTATGTTTGCCATTGCTTTATTATCCCCCCCTTTTTATTGAGGAAGTGTTTTTTATTTAGACTTTATGCTTTAATAAAGTGAAATATTTGATTTGTCAGTGAGCATATCAGATGTATATCGTGCGCTAAGCTTCTATGAAACTACTAACACCCCCTCACCAATCATTAGGAAAAATGAAAGGATAACATGAATCGCTATTCAGCCCACAAACGCTTTGAATTTCTGAAATATGCGGACTTATCAACGATTTGTATATGTCTACATATAAAGGAAAGTGAATGAATAGTACTTCATGTTAAGCCCTCATTTTGTCCTTAAATACACTATTTACTAATCTATTATTTATGCGTATGGAGAATTTAAAGATTTTATTGACGTTTGGAATAATTCTAATTGTGCCAGTAGTCTTAATGCCACAGTTCTTTATTGGATTATTAATACTGATTGTGGCTTGCTTAGCTTTCAGACAGAGGAATTTCTAATATTAACTTAATAAATTACAGATTATGGAATCAACATTACAGATTATGCCAGTACAGAGAACTAGTAGAAACTTTGGTGAATATGCAGAAGAAGCGGTAATAATTGAAGAGCCAGCTATTAAGCAGAAACGACCTCTATTCATTGAAGCTAATACGATTGAAGCCAGTTTGGAACATCTAAGGAATGATTGTATTATACCCGTATTCGCAAAGGACAACGAAGCTACATTATCTCATGTGGCTTTCATTGAAGCGGTACAGGATGCAACCAATACATTCTTTAGCGGTGAACAAATTGAATCGCCAGATATTCGTGTTTCTCATGTAATCAAAGGTAGGATTCCCGAAGCAATACACAAACCAGCCAATCAGTTACTAGAAAGTGATAAGACTATCTATTACGAGAGGTGCGCTTTTGTTATTGAAGTTCCTACTATCTATGAGACAGTACACGGTAACAGGCTAACTCTTACTATTGGTGGTGTCAGAGCTTATAACCATACCAATCTTTATTCAAAGAAGGGTGCGGAGCGGTTTAAAGTGTTTATTGGCTTTACTTGTAAGGTTTGCACAAATCTATGTGTATCTACAGACGGTTATCTTAGTTGCTTGGAAGTTACCAATACAAGGGATTTATATCAAGCGGTATTGGAAATGTTCCACAAATACGATGCAGCCAAACACATACATTTGATGCAGTCTTTAGGCAATACCAGTATGACGGAGCATCAGTTCTGCCAACTACTTGGAAGAATGAGACTTTATCAGTCATTACCGCAAGGCTATCAGAAAGATATACCTAAAATGTTGCTTACTGATACACAGGTTAACAATGTGGCTAAGGCTTATATCAATGATGAGAACTTTGGCAGCTTGGGGAATGATTTGTCTATGTGGAAGTTCTACAACTTGCTCACAGGTGCAAATAAGAGTAGCTATATAGATTCATTCTTGGATAGAGCCTATAATGCTACAGAACTTGCAACGGGGATATGTTCCGCTTTACACGGTGATGACAAATACCAATGGTTTCTTAGTTAGTGGTATTTGAGAATACACAGGATTGTCAAATACTCAATATCTGAAACTATGAGGAGTTTGTTTTATCTACTTGCTGTGATTGCTACGTTCTTTGTAAGTGTGCTATTATATCCAGTTATGATAATTGGATATATTCTATTGATTGGCTATTGTCTTACTAAGAGATGATAGTACTACTGAAAGGGTATCTATATACTATATATAGGTACTCTTTCTATTTATAAACCTCTTAAATATTATAAATATGGTAATAGAAGGCAGTCGCGAATACAAGGCAGCGCAAGAACTTGAAAAAGCCTTGAACGATTATAGTTGGAATCCTAAAAGGTTTGCTGAAAGTACAAGGTATTACCACCGTACACTACAGCAGGAATTAATGAAAACCATAGTGGAGATTATCCGCATGGTTGGTAATAAAAACTATGGCACAGACCTTAGAAATCAGGCATCGCACGAACTTTGCAAACGGATAGTTGACAGTGGCGTGTTGGATGAAGCTCACCTACCTTTTATATAGGTTGAATGAAGTAAGGACATTATTTACTTAGTGTCCTTGCTTTATAAAAATGTTCACTTTCTCTATTAGTGAATGTTTATCTAATAATCAGTAGGTTAGATATTCCAACTCAAAATTAATATTCACTTATATTAGTTTCACTATAAAACAGAACGTTATGTCACTTAAATATTCAAGTACAACAGCAGATTATCTGCAATGGAGCGAAGCGATGAACTTAGTAAGAAAGTTGGCAAGGGATAGTAATTATAAGATGTCACTTCTTATTGCTTTAGGATGTTTCACAGGTCTAAGAATTTCTGATATTCTTGCTTTGAGGTGGAATCAGATACTAGATGCGGAAGAATTTACCATTACAGAGATTAAAACAGGGAAGCAAAGGACAATTAGGATTAATATGCAGCTACAGCAACATATCAGAGATTGTTATGAGCATATAAATCCAGTTGGCATAAATGCGCCTGTATTAATAAGTCAGAAGGGGACAGTGTACACAGTTCAGAGAATCAATGTCATGTTGAAGGAGATTAAGAAAAAATACAGGCTACAAATAGGCAATTTTTCGTGTCATTCTCTTAGGAAGACCTTTGGTAGACAAGTCTACAACATGAATAACGATAATTCGGAGCTTGCACTTGTTAAGCTAATGGAGCTATTCAATCATTCCAGTGTATCAATTACTAAAAGATACTTGGGATTAAGGCAAGAAGAACTACTTAATACTTATGATTGTCTTAGTTTTTAACACACAGGTTTAGTTATAATACAAACGCTTTTCGTATATTTGTGCCGTTCCAGTAATGGAATAACATATTTATTTAACGAAAGGCGTTTTGCATTATCCTTGTCTCTGAATTTCGCCAAAATTTTACACTACGAGGATATGCACAACGCCCATACTTGGCTATATACCTGCTGTTTAGCAGAATATCATAGTCTAGGTGTGGGCAACTTGTGTGTATTTGTAGTGTGGGTGTTTGGCGATACCTAGAGACAGATATGCTGATAGTTCCCACACCTTTTTTGTATGTAGTAGCCAATTATAGGGAACAGGTTGGCAGAATTAAATTTATATCAATTATGAAAACATTGAGATTAATTGGAACGACCTTGTTAATGGTTGTGTTGTGTTTGAACTTTACCGCTTGTGGTGGTGATGACGATGACGACCCGTCTAATCCTATAGTGGGAGTATGGCAGAACGATGATGAAGGTGAACATTTAAGGTGGACCTTCCGAAATGACGGAAGTGGAGAAGAACATTTATTCTATGATGATAATAGTGAATCTTATACATACCAATTCGCTTACACTTATGATAGTACAACTAGTACGTTAATAATAAACTATGATGATGATACTGATAAATACACTATTAACATTAATGGCAATAGTATGACTGCCAAGAATGAGTATGGCACTGAAACCACTTTCAAGAAGAAGTAATAATTAAATAAAGGCAGCATTTGAAATAATTCATTTGCTGCCTTTTGGTTTCCATTCCAGTTTACCAAATTATCTCTGTTTCTTTCCTTTATGTAGATAGGGAGAATGTCATACAGTATTTTTATTCCATTTAAATATGATTTCTCTACAAATAAGCCTGATTTTAGTCTGTTTAGTTATAAAATATATAATTTTATTTTTATGTGCTAATATTATTGTTTATATTTGCAGCAAAATACTTTAACAAAACGAAATCTATTTATTAATAAATTAATTTATCAAACCGAAATGAAAACATTAAGATTAATCGGAATGGCTATCGTAGCCATAGTAATGAGTGTGAATTTTGCAGCTTGTAGCGATGATGATGAAGACATTGATGTAAATCAACTAGAGGGAAATTGGGGATTAGTGCTTGACGAAGGTTATGAGTATTATGAAGGTGAAAAAGAAAGTTGGAGTGATAGTTATGACCCTACAAACCCAACAGAAGATTGTGAAAAAATGACAATCTCAAAAGTGTCAGATAACATCTATTCTGTTGTTCATTATTATTACTATAATAATCAATGGAATCAATCTAGCACTGAAAAATTCACGTTGGATGGTAACAACTTGCTTCCTGTTGATGAAGAAGATACAGAAGTTAGTTCAATAAAATTGCTTGTTGCTAACTCAAGTCAATTGGTAGTTGAAATGAAAGGAAGAGATGAAGACGGTGATTTTTATAACAAAATGACGTACAAACGTCTATAATAAACACACAGTAATTAATAGGTGAAGGCGACATTTGAATAATATATCAAGTGTCGTCTTTTTTAGTTCATTTCCTTCTCTTCTTGACTAGTTTATGCTTATTCTTCTTAGCTGAATTTGAGAATAGTTGTTCTAACATCTCCCTTGTTACAGGTCTGTATATAATATCTGTATATGTAGTTTCTCTAATCTCTTGTGGTAAATAAGAAATCACGGTGCTCTTTTTTGGTGTTACTTGCATATTTGTGTAAAAATAAATAGATTAGTAATTGATTTATCTATAGCAAAGGTACTGATAAGAATCAGGTAAATCTAATATAAGATATATATTTTGGATTATTGGAATATATGTGCGTATATCTTCAAAAGGATTTGATTTGAGATAACAAGCAAAGCAGTTCTTGTAACTGATTCATGCCAGATATTTATGATTTCATTTTTTGTACCTGTGAGACATGATGAAACTAAATCATTGATAAGGTGGTAAGTGAAATTTCATTTACTGCCTTATTTTTTATAATACAGTGGACTGGAATATTGGATAAATTTGTTTCTTTGCAGTCATTGATTTTAAAAGATAATACCATGAACGAATATGTAGATTTTTATATGCAGAGATGCTCGCAGGTAGCCACAAGCATAGATGACAAAAGCAAACATATTATATTGAACAATATCAAAGCTATAAATTATGAGGAAGCCGTGAAACTCGCTGAAACCATAATCATAGATGATAACAAACGAAAATTATTGCTAAGTGAAGAAGTCTTTGTTAACGATAGTACTCTAGCTCAATATTTAGAAAGAGAGGAACTGGATGCATTAAAATTATGGAGATTATCCGTATTGCTGTACGCTATGATAATGGGATGTAATGTTGCTGAACTATCCATATCTGTAGCAGACCAATATTTAGACTTGTTCAACCACCTAAACGATGGAATGAAGGTTGCAAGTATTGAAGTAGTGGGTAGGTTGCCAACAGAAACGAAGAAAGGTAAATCGCCCACTAAAACCAAAAAGTTTACTATCTCTAGTCAACTACTGATTAATAAAATAAAACAAGCTTATTTAAAACTGCAAGATGATATTGTAACAGTAGATAACTTGAAGCACTATACAATTGAGAGGATTACCACTATGAATGAAATAGCAAACAAAAGAATCTTGAATTATTATTTTGCACAAGAATTGAAAGCCTTCTTGAGCAAATACAAAGGTGGAAAAATGTCCTCAAACAGAAAGAAGCTTGTTTTATACATCCTATACTTGTTTGGTCGTTTCAAGAACAATGTTCCAATAAATACAGATAATTATAGAGCATTAATGCACGACTATAATAAATCCCCAATAAAACTTTCTCTATTCACAGTAAACGGGCAGTCGTTCCCCTTAATCTTATTGCCTAATCCAGAAATTGAAAAAATAAGGTCTAAATATAGAAGGTTCATAGAGGAAATGTGAAATTTCGAGATAATCTGATTTTTCACGAAAAGTAATTTATGGCTCCTTACCTTTGCCACCATAAAACATGGTGTGCTAGATACCAAAATAAATCCCAAGGGCATGGGTATAAATAATGGCAAAAGAAAAAGAATTAGCACTCCAAGTTTTAACGTTGGCAGTGCTAGCCAGTCAAGGAATCAAGATAGCTAGACTATCAGGTAATCGTAACTTTGACGAAAAGGTGGTTAAAGCCAAAATGAAGTCCATGAAGGCAAATGGAATGTTAGTTCCCGCTATCATAGTGCCTGCAAAGAAAGTTATAGAAGCCGGATTGGAGATTGTAGACTTTGAAACGGGAGAAACCATTAGCGGAGCTGATGCAGCCCGGTACGTTGTGTTAGTGGATGCAAACACCACCGTTACAAAGGTCATCTAAATCTTCTGGAAGCTAACAAGGAGTTAAAAGATGAAGAGAAGTACAAAGGTGAGTTCTATCTTATCTATGCTTTGAATGAAGAAATTGCAGTCTCGAGAATGTTCTCGGAGATTAACATTTGTACAAATCCTTGGAAGGGGGGCGACTTTCCTAAGGGAGCTAAAATGGCGTGCAAAGAGGAGCTTCCGCTACTTGATTTTATCGTAGAGCTTACTGAACAAGGTTATCCATTACCCACTGCCTCCAAATGGGGAACGTTTAAAGCGGGTATTACTAAAGAGGTAATGGCAGATGCAATGGCGGGTAAGATAAGTGATAAATTGCGGAAAACTAATGGATTGGAAAGAAGTGAGAGATTATTAAAAGCGGCATCCAAACACCTCTCTAAAGAGATTCTCAAAAGTCGAACTCTCATTGATTGGATTATCTATCAGTACGATGAAGCAGATGATGAACAAAAAGTTTGTGTGATTAACAATCTGGTTGGCTTCTTTTCAAGTTTGAACAAAGAGAAGGCAGAACAGATAGAGAAAGCCAAAGGACAACGAGGTGGAGATACCAAAGAGACCATTATAAATCGTCTTCTTAACAATTTCTACGAGCAATACACACAATCTCAAAGTACTTCTACTGATGAGTAAAATTAAAAGCCAGTTATCAAGATGATAGCTGGCTTTTTTGTATCTAAATATGAATTGTCACATCTAAATGCAGACTAAAATTCTAATCTCAAAATTATGCCTTATACATAATTAATCCTATCTTTGTGTCGTTCAAACAAGGCTAGATAAGTACAAATTTGAGGAACTAACTTTGTAAGTTACTGATAAACAGTACCCAATCTAAATATACGGTTTTTATTCAAAACCGCATACCTGCACACCTATTTTTTTCGCTTTTTTAATTAGCCATTTCAGAGATGAACTTAATACGTACCAAACGAACTTCCTCTTCCGTGAAGTCATCGCCTAATTCGTCAAGCGCATCATCAATCTTATCAGTGGTAGATTCCTTGAAATAATCGTAGATAT
>OBIM01000543.1_pt1 | contig 16859 bp, 13 predicted proteins | sample 1496191 | NCBI WGS metagenome assembly OBIM01 (sample SAMN00265067, study PRJEB22529) | human gut metagenome
TTGCCCTACGCTATATAATTAAGCCCTTTCAGGGCACTCCGCAAAATTATCATTTAGCTCATTTCCGTACAGAAATGAACTATAATGGATTACCGGCTTATGTAGTTAATCAAAACAAAAGTAGTAAACGTTAAGCAATTCTAAAAAGACCACTTCTTTTTAGGAAAGACCTTCTAATGGCCTGTCTTTTATATGTATTTGTCGATACACAAGACTATACAAAATCAGGTAGAAAAAGTTTGAATCATTTTCTACCTCATAATAGAAGTTTATGATGAAAATATCAGTTATAAATATAAATAATTGGCTAATTAATTACTATTTTTGACACGTAAATGAAAAACAGCGAATAACCCCTATTAAAAACTTAAAATATGATGAAGAAACTACTCACAGCCACTGCTATCGGCTTGGCTTTGTTAACTTGGCACACCAGTTGTACTCAACAACCAAAGGCTCCGGAAGCCTTTACTCCTATCAAAGTAGAAACTCCTGCCCGCCCTACCGGACAAGAAGATGTAATCCAACTCGTTACTCCTAAAATTGATACCGTACGTGTCGGTTTCATCGGCTTAGGAATGCGTGGTCCCGGCGCCGTAGCACGCTGGACTCATATTCCGGGAACTAAGATTGTAGCGTTATGCGACCTGCTTCCCGAACGTGTTGAAAAATCACAAGAAATTTTGAAGAATGCCGGACTCCCTGCTGCTGCTTCTTACAGCGGAGAGGAAGATGCATGGAAAAAACTTTGCGAACGGGATGATATTGATCTTGTATACATAGCTACAGACTGGAAGCATCATGCTGCAATGGGCGTCTATGCCATGGAACATGGCAAGCATGTAGCCATCGAAGTTCCTGCCGCTATGACATTGGATGAAATCTGGCAGTTAATCAACACTTCTGAAAAGACCCGCAAGCATTGTATGCAGCTCGAAAACTGTGTATATGACTTCTTTGAACTGACTTCTTTAAATATGGCACAACAGGGCGTATTCGGAGAAGTGCTTCATGTAGAAGGTTCATATATCCACAACCTGGAAGACTTCTGGCCTGAATACTGGAACAACTGGCGAATGGATTATAATCACCTGCATCGCGGTGACGTATATGCGACTCACGGTATGGGTCCCGCTTGTCAGGTACTTAACATCCACCGTGGCGACCGTATGAAAACATTGGTATCTATGGATACGAAAGCTGTCAACGGACCGGCTTACATTAAAAAACAAACAGGAGAAGAAGTGACCGACTTCCAGAATGGTGACCAGACTTCGACCTTGATTCGCACAGAAAATGGCAAAACGATGCTGATCCAGCACAATGTAATGACCCCCCGCCCATACAGCCGCATGTACCAGATAGTGGGAGCCGATGGCTATGCAAGCAAATATCCGATTGAAGAATATTGCCTGCGACCTACACAAGTTGATTCTAAAGATGTGCCTAATCATGAAAATCTGAATGCACATGGCTCTGTATCCGAAAATGTAAAGAAAGCCTTGATGGACAAATATAAAGATCCGATTCACATAGAGTTGGAAGAAACTGCCAAGAAAGTAGGCGGCCACGGTGGTATGGACTTTATCATGGACTACCGTCTGGCATATTGCCTGCAAAATGGATTACCATTAGATATGGACGTTTATGACCTGGCAGAGTGGTGTTGCATGGCCGAACTTACCAGACTTTCCATCGAAAACAATTCTGCTCCGGTAGAAGTCCCCGATTTCACTCGTGGCGGATGGAATAAAGTACAAGGCTATCGTCACGCTTTTGCAAAATAAAACTGAATATATCCTTTTAGCACGAACATAATGAACCAATCCGGCTTCTCCCCCAAAGCCGGATTATTCATGGGTTCGTGTTTGAACATTTTATAGATTATCATAATCACGTTTATGAAAACAGCTATTCCAAAGCCTTCTAAGCAAAGCATTATCCGTGAAGCCAGAGATTATGTAATGATTGCCATCGGCATGATTTTGTATGGTATCGGTTGGACCGTTTTTCTGTTGCCTAACGATATCACCACCGGGGGAGTACCGGGTATTGCTTCTATCGTATATTGGGCCACAGGTTTTCCGGTACAATATACGTACTTCAGCATCAACTTCTTCTTGCTGTTACTGGCCCTCAAGTTGCTGGGACTAAAGTTTTGCATCAAAACTATTTTTGGTGTATTTACCCTCACCTTCTTTCTGTCCGTCATTCAAAAATTGACGGCAGGTTTCGGGCTTCTCCACGACCAGCCCTTTATGGCATGTGTCATCGGAGCATCCTTCTGTGGAGGCGGCATAGGTGTTGCTTTTTCGGCTAATGGAAGTACGGGAGGTACAGATATTATTGCAGCCATCATCAACAAATACCGGGACATCACATTAGGAAGAGTCGTGCTCATCTGCGATATGATTATCATTTCTTCCAGTTATTTTGTCTTAAAAGACTGGGAAAAAGTGGTGTATGGGTTTGTAACTCTTTATATTTGTAGCTTCGTTCTCGACCAGGTAGTGAATAGTGCCCGCCAATCCGTACAGTTCTTTATCATATCCAATAAATATGAAGAAATAGGACGGCATATCAACGAATATCCACACCGGGGAGTTACGATTATCAATGCAACCGGCTTTTATACAGGACGAGAAGTAAAGATGATGTTCGTATTAGCCAAGAAGAGGGAATCGCCTATCATCTTCCGGTTGATTAAAGATATAGACCCGAATGCATTTGTGTCACAAAGTGCTGTCATCGGAGTTTATGGAGAAGGATTCGATCATATCAAAGTAAAATAAAAAAGAAATGAAAAACCAATATTGAGAAACATGAAATTTCGACCAACCCCCAACTTATTAACAGGCATTTTCATGGGAATATTTTCCCTGACAACACTTAGTACAATGGCTGAGAAAGCCGTGAAACCTTATTGGCAGGACGTACAGGTAGTTGAAGTCAACAAAGAGTATCCACGTACTTCTTTTATGACATACAACAATCGCGCTGATGCCTTGAGTGGCAAGTTCGAACGAAGCAAGTATTACCGCTTGCTGAACGGAACCTGGAAATTCTACTTTGTAGACTCTTATAAAAAACTTCCCGAAAACATTACCGATCCGAACACCAATACAGATTCGTGGGATGATATTCAGGTGCCCGGCAACTGGGAAGTACAAGGACACGGAATAGCCATCTACACCAATCATGGTTATGAATTCAAGCCGCGCAATCCGCAACCTCCGGCTCTTCCCGAAGCGAATCCGGTGGGAGTTTACCGTCGGGATATCGATATTCCGACAGATTGGGACGGACGGGATATCTACCTGCATCTGGCAGGAGCCAAGTCCGGCGTATATGTATATATCAACGGGCAAGAAGTTGGATATAGCGAAGACTCCAAAAATCCGGCAGAGTTTCTTATTAACAACTATGTGAAGCCCGGCAAAAACGTGCTTACCGTTAAAATCTTCCGTTGGAGCACTGGTTCCTATCTGGAATGTCAGGACTTCTGGCGCATGAGCGGTATTGAACGCGATGTTTATCTGTATTCACAACCTAAAGCAGCCCTCAAAGATTTCCGGGTGAAGTCTACCCTGGATGACAGCTACAAGAATGGAATCTTCAGCTTGAATGTCGATTTGAGAAATCACGAGAAGGCAGCAACTAATCTCACATTAGTTTATGAGCTATTGAATGCACAGGGAAAAGTAATCTCTACTGAAGAGAAGACCGCCTATATCCCATCGGACGAAGTACGTACACTTTCTTTCGATCAGAAACTGGCAGATGTCAATACATGGACATCCGAACATCCGAATCTGTACAAACTGCTGATGACCGTCAAAGAGAATGGCAAAATAAATGAGATTATTCCTTTTAATGTAGGATTCCGCCGTATTGAAATCAAACCTATCGAACAAAAAGCTGCTAACGGAAAACCATACGTTTGCCTGTTCATCAATGGTCAGCCACTGAAACTGAAAGGGGTAAATATCCACGAACACAACCCGTCAACAGGTCATTATGTAACAGAAGAGTTGATGCGTCGTGACTTCGAGCTTATGAAGCAACATAACCTGAACAGCGTACGCCTTTGCCACTATCCGCAAGACCGCCGTTTCTACGAACTTTGCGATGAATACGGTCTTTATGTATATGATGAAGCCAATGTCGAAAGCCACGGAATGTATTACGATCTTCGAAAGGGCGGTTCATTGGGTAACAACCCCGAATGGCTGAAACCACACATGGACCGTACCATCAATATGTTCGAACGCAACAAGAACTATCCGAGCGTCACCTTCTGGTCGTTGGGAAATGAAGCCGGAAACGGATATAATTTCTATCAGACTTACTTGTGGCTGAAAGAGGCTGACAAAGAGCTGATGAATCGCCCTGTCAACTATGAGCGTGCTCAATGGGAATGGAACTCCGATATGTATGTTCCGCAATATCCGGGTGCCGACTGGCTGGAAAATACAGGAAAGAACGGCAGCGACCGTCCTGTAGCTCCTTCCGAATATGCGCACGCAATGGGAAACTCCACCGGAAACCTGTGGGGACAATGGCAGGCGATTTACAAATATCCGAACCTACAGGGTGGATATATCTGGGACTGGGTAGACCAAGGTCTTCTCCAGAAAGATGAGAATGGAAGAGAATACTGGGCTTACGGAGGTGACTTCGGTGTAGACGCGCCGAGCGATGGCAACTTCCTCTGCAACGGTCTTGTCAATCCGGATCGTGGTCCGCATCCGGCAATGGCTGAAGTGAAATATGTACATCAGAATGTAGGCTTTGAGGCAGTAGATGCCGCTGCCGGTATATTCAAAATCACCAACCGTTTCTATTTCACCAATCTGAAAAAGTATCAGATTCACTATAACGTACTCGCTAACGGAAAGACTATAAAAGGTGGAAAAATATCTTTGGATATTGCTCCGCAGGCATCCAAAGAATTCACCGTACCGGTAAACGGCTTGAAAGCCCAACCGGGAGTGGAATATTTTGTAAACTTCAGCGTGACAACCACAGAACCTGAACCGTTGATTCCAACAGGATATGAAATAGCATACGACCAGTTCCAGCTTCCTATCCAGGCAGAGAAAGCTATTTATAAAGCAAACGGTCCGGCACTGAAAACAACGACTCAAGGAGATGAGCTAATCGTTTCTTCTTCCAAAGTGAATTTTGTATTCAACAAGAATAGCGGATTAGTTACCTCGTATAAAGTGGACGGCACAGAATATTTCAAAGACGGATTTGGTATTCAGCCTAACTTCTGGCGTGCTCCTAATGATAATGATTATGGTAATGGCGCTCCTAAACGTTTACAGGTATGGAAGCAATCAAGCAAAAACTTCCACGTAACGGATGCAACCATGACAACAGAGAATAAGGTAGTTTCCTTACATGTGACCTACTTATTGGCTGCCGGCAACTTGTATGTTGTCACATACAAAATCTATCCGAACGGAGTAGTCAATGTAAATGCCAAATTCACGTCAACAGATATGCAGGCAACAGAAACTGAAGTTTCCGAAGCTACCCGCATGGCTACGTTTACTCCCGGAAGTGACGCTGCCCGCAAGGCCGCTTCCAAACTGGAAGTCCCCCGTATCGGTGTTCGTTTCCGCTTACCGGCACAGATGAACAACGTACAATACTTTGGCCGTGGTCCGGAAGAGAACTATATCGACCGTAATCATGGAACCCTCGTTGGCGTATATAAGACAACAGCAGATAAAATGTACTTCAACTATGTACGTCCACAGGAAAACGGACATCACACCGATACCCGTTGGATCGCTTTATCTCCCGTCAAAGGAAACGGCCTGGTTTTAGTAGCCGACAGTACGATCGGTTTCAATGCCTTGCGCAACTCTATCGAAGACTTTGACTCTGAAGAGGCTCTGCCCCACCCTTACCAATGGAATAACTTTAGCCCGGAAGAAGTAGCCAATCATGATGAGAATGCCGCCCGTAATGTATTGCGGAGAATGCATCATGTTAATGACATCGTTCCAAGAGATTTCGTAGAGGTTTGTGTGGACATGAAGCAACAAGGTGTAGGCGGATATGACAGTTGGGGTGCACGCCCGGAACCTTTCCACCAAATCCCTGCCAATCGTGATTACCATTGGGGATTCACATTAGTACCTGTTCGCTCGGCTAATCAGGCCAACGAGGCGGCTAAATACGATTATCGATAACCTTAGTATAAATTTTTAAAGAAAAAACCCATGAAAGATTTATCTAGCATTGTAGCTAATTTTAAAGTCCAAGGTACGATAGAAGAAATCAAACCTTTGGGTACAGGACTTATTAACGACACTTACAAAGTAAACACCAAAGAAGCAGATGCTCCCGACTACGTTTTGCAACGCATCAATCATGCCATTTTTCAGAATGTAGAGATGCTTCAATCCAATATTACCGCTGTCACCAATCATATTCGCAAGAAACTAACGGAGGCAGGAGAATCGGATATAGAACGCAAGGTTTTAAGTTTCCTCGAAACAGAAGAGGGGAAAGCATATTGGTTCGACGGTGATAGCTACTGGCGTGTGATGGTATTCATCCCACGCGCCAAAACGTATGAGACAGTGAATCCCGAATATTCAAATTATGCTGGAGAAGCTTTTGGTAACTTCCAGGCTATGCTGGCCGATATTCCGGAAACATTGGGTGAAACCATACCTGACTTCCACAATATGGAGTTCCGCCTCAAACAATTGCGTGAAGCTGTTGCGAAAGATGCTGCCGGACGGGTATCGGAAGTGAAATACTATCTGGACGAAATAGAGAAGCGTGCAGATGAAATGTGTAAAGCAGAACGTTTATATCGTGAAGGAAAACTCCCCAAACGTGTTTGCCACTGCGATACGAAAGTGAATAACATGATGTTCGACGAGGATGGCAAAGTGCTTTGTGTCATCGACCTGGATACGGTAATGCCCAGCTTTGTCTTCTCCGATTATGGCGATTTCCTTCGTACAGGCGCCAACACGGGTGATGAGGACGATAAAGACCTTGATCGTGTAAACTTCAATATGGAAATATTCAAAGCGTTTACCAAAGGCTATCTGAAAGGAGCCAAATCATTCCTGACTCCAATTGAGATAGAGAATCTCCCTTATGCAGCCGCTTTATTCCCATACATGCAGTGTGTACGGTTCTTGGCAGACTATATCAATGGAGATACTTATTATAAAATCAAATATCCGGAGCATAATTTGGTTCGTACTAAAGCACAATTCAAACTGCTTCAAAGTGTGGAAGCCAACACACCGGAAATGATCGCATTTATCAACGAATGCTTGTTAAATTGAAAAATAAGCTACGCTGTGGTGCAGCTATTTTGAGATATTCTCAAAATTAAAAATATAAGGAACTGTCTAGCGAGCTTTAAATATTGAAAATCACCCGCGCTATAACTATCTGTAGCGCGGGTGAAATGATTAATGAGAGACTTGTTAGCCAGCCCCTTTTTTTGAAATCTTTAATCAGGGATATTATTGAATAATCCCTATTTCTCAATTTTTAATCCTCTGTTTTCAATTTAACAAATGCTCCAGTCTTCCAATAATAGACAATAGGACGACGGAGAAATGGTTTCAGTTTCTCTGCCGTCTCCTTTGACATATAGTCGGGAGTAGCTAATGTAACAGTCAATTCTGTATTTTCTTTATTAAAATCAGCTTTCATCAATAATATATCTGCCGAACGGCGTGCTTCGTCAAACTCATAAACACCTGCTGAATCCGGCGTATTCAAAAAGTCGCCCATCACAGGAAGGGTAATAAAGAGAGATGCTGTAAGCGGTTTCCAGTCATCTGTATAGAAACGGATGCTGCTGTCGCAGGCAGGTGCACAAGCTGTAGAGACTGTACAGATCACATTCGTCGAGTCATTCAAAGCCAACACTTTCATTTGCCAGGTAGATTGAGAAGACATCTGCATACGGATATAATCTTTACTTAGATCAGTCATCTCCGACTTCTTGCCGAAACGATTCTCTACTTGCGCTTTCATCTTACTTTCCAGAAAGTCAATACAATCTTCCCGGTTTACTTTGGTTAGTAACGGGCTTAGAGAATCCGGCATATTCACAAACAGCGTTTTGGCTTCTTGTGCCCAAAGAGCGGTCGAAGCAAAGAGTCCGACAGCAGAAAAGAATATAGTGATTACAAGTTTATTTATTTTCATATCTATCTTATTTAACCTGCGACAAACAGATTTTGTGTAACTGTTTTAATTTTTAGACCCCAAATATAAGAATATCATTCCGATTAACACCAGTATAAGGTCAATCGCTTTGCTTTTTAAATTCTTTTCACGGAAGAGAAGTGCACCGAAAGTGAAAGAGACTACTACACTTCCCCGACGGACCATCGAAACAATGGAAATCATGGAATCGTCATAGCTCAATGCGTAAAAGTAAACGAAATCGGCAGCCGATAGGAAGATAGAAATCAGGATAATCGTCCAGTCCCAGCGAAACGGGGTGGTAGACTTTCTTTTAGGCCACCAAAGCAATAACAGAATAGGACACATAATAAACACTTGATAAACATTATACCAGGATTGTACCAGCATCGGATTCAGAGATTTCATCAGATATTTATCATACAATCCGCTGATAGCACCTGTAATGGCAGCCAGCACGATAAAGAATATCCATTTGTTATGCTTAAAATCAATTCCTTCTTTCTTCCCCGAACGACTTAACATAAAGAAAGAAACAATGGCCAGCATTACCCCGATCCATTGATAGAGATTCAACCGTTCGCCAAATACCAGCATCGCTCCCACAAGCACCATCACCGGACGGGTGGCGTTGATAGGTCCTACTATGGTTAAAGGCAGATGTTTCATTCCGAAATATCCGAATATCCACGAAGACAACACGATGAACGACTTGATGATGATATATTTATGCTGTTCCCAGCCAACAACGGGAACATTAAATATCGTTCCTCCCAACAAGTCCGGTTTATATACGGATATCAAGATAAATGGCAGAAAGATGAGACTGGAAAAAAATGTATTTAGAAACAAAACGGGAAGTACCGCATTATCTTTCAACGATTTCTTCTTGAATACATCATAAAAACCCAGCAAAGTAGCCGAGAGAAATGCTAATAATAACCACATGAGAATATTTATTATTTATTATTCAAATATACTTTCGGGATATTCCACATTTACCAGAAACAGGGCTTGCCCCGGAGCAGATGTTCCGGCTTTGCAACGGTCTTGTTGTTCGATAACCCGCCGGAAGCCTTCAACAGTAAGTTTCCCTCGTCCCACTTCAATCAGCGTACCTACGATAGCTCGCACCATATTTCGCAGGAAACGGTCGGCACGGATGGTAAACACCCAAGTAGCATCATCTTCCTGCGTCCATTCGGCATGAGTGATATGGCAGATATTGGTCTTTACATCCGTATGAAGTTTGCTGAAGCTCGTAAAGTCAGTATACTCGAAAAGGGTACGTGCAGCTTCGTTCATAAGTGCATAATCCAACTGATTATAAACTCGCCAACGATATTGCCGGTTAAAAGGATATTTCGATGTCGTTACATAATACTTGTAAGTTCGCGCAGTCGCATCAAAGCGGGCATGCGCATCCGGATTGACACGGCAAACCCGGTAAACGGAAATGTCCGGAGGTAACAAACGGTTTAATTTATCGGCAACTGATATTTCATCCAACGGCTCATCGAAGTCAAAATGAGCGATCATCAGAGAAGCATGCACTCCGGCGTCCGTACGGCCCGCTCCTATTATTTCTATTTCGCGACGCAGAAAGGTAGACAATGCTTTCATCAGGCATTCCTGCACACTAATCCCATTCGGTTGAATTTGCCAACCATGATAGTTGGTCCCGTCGTAAGCCAAATAAATAAAATACCTTTGCACGCTAATTCCTCATTTTAGGGTTTTCGCGCGCAAAATTAATCATTTTATCTCATTTATCTTTGTATAATTCACATAAACCTGTATATTTACAGGACAAAATAATCATGATTTACTAATACCCCACAATTATGAGTAGTACCATTTTCCTCATCATCGCCCTCGTCACGACAGGCATCTTTCTTATCCAATTCGTATTATCCATCTTTTTCGGAGATATAGATGCAGATGTAGACATGGATGCTGATATCAGTAGTGTAGTTTCTTTTAAAGGACTTACCCATTTCGGAATTGGATTCGGCTGGTACATGTATCTGGCAGGAAACACGGAAATGCAAAGTTACGTCATTGGTATTCTAGTAGGTCTTTTCTTTGTTTTTGCCGTCTGGTTCCTCTATAAAAAAGCATACCAACTGCAACAAGTGAACCACAACGAGCAAACCGATCAGCTTGTGGGACGGGAATGTGTGATCTATTTCAAACAAAGCGACAGCAAATATACTGTACAGACCACCCGGGACGGAGCCATGCGCGAAGTAGACGTCATCTCCGAATCCGGAAAAACATATCAGACTGGCGACAGAACGATTATCACCAGTTACAAAGACGGAACACTATTCATTCAATAATTATTCAAATACACAATTTTATGACACAAGAAATGTTAATCATGGCTGCTATATTAGTGGCAGTCATCCTACTCACTTTTATTGGTATCCTTTCGCGTTACCGTAAATGTAAGAGTGATGAAGTCCTCGTTGTATATGGTAAAACGGGAGGGGATAAGAAATCGGCAAAGCTATATCATGGTGGAGCTGCTTTTGTATGGCCGATTATCCAAGGATACGAATTCCTTTCCATGAAACCAATGCAAATCGAATGTAAACTGACCGGCGCGCTATCCGCTCAAAACATTCGTGTAGATGTGCCGACTACAATCACTGTAGCTATCAGCACCGATCCTGAAGTGATGCAAAATGCTGCTGAACGTATGCTGGGCTTAACGATGGATGACAAGCAGAACTTAATTACTGATGTTGTATACGGTCAGATGCGTATGGTGATCGCCGATATGACTATCGAAGAATTAAATTCAGACCGTGATAAGTTCCTGGCTAAAGTGAAAGATAACATCGATACCGAACTTCGCAAATTCGGTTTGTATCTGATGAACATCAACATCAGTGATATTCGCGACGCTGCCAACTACATTGTCAACTTAGGTAAGGAAGCTGAAAGTAAAGCACTGAACGAAGCACAGGCTAACATCGAAGAACAGGAAAAGCTGGGTGCTATCAAAATTGCCAATCAGATTAAAGAACGCGAAACTAAAGTTGCGGAAACCCGCAAAGACCAGGATATCGCTATTGCAGAAACGAAGAAACAACAGGAAATCTCTGTTGCAAATGCGGATAAGGACAGAATCTCGCAAGTAGCCATCGCCAATGCGGAAAAAGAATCGCAAGTAGCAAAGGCTGAAGCTGAAAAGAACATCCGTATCGAGCAGGCAAATACTGAAAAGGAAAGCCGTGTTGCCGAACTAAACTCGGATATGGAAATCAAACAGGCAGAAGCTGCCAAGAAAGCTGCCATCGGACGAAATGACGCACAGAAAGAGGTGGCTCTTTCCAATGCAGAACTAGCTGTAACACAAGCCAATGCCGACAAGCAAGCTGGTGAAGCTGCCGCAAAATCGGAAGCTGCCGTACAGACTGCACGCGAAATTGCGCAAAAAGAAGTGGAAGAAGCTAAGGCACGAAAAGTGGAATCTTCATTGAAGGCTGAAAAGATTGTTCCTGCGGAAATCGCCAGACAGGAAGCTATCCTGCAAGCAAATGCCATCGCTGAAAAGATTACCCGCGAAGCGGAAGCACGCGCAAAGGCTACTTTAGCACAAGCCGAAGCGGAAGCAAAAGCTATCCAATTGAAACTGGAAGCAGAAGCGGAAGGTAAGAAGAAATCATTACTTGCGGAAGCAGAAGGTTTCGAAGCAATGGTAAGAGCAGCTGAATCGAATCCAGCTATCGCTATCCAATATAAGATGGTAGACCAGTGGAAGGAAATCGCCGGCGAACAGGTAAAGGCGTTCGAACACATGAACTTAGGAAATATCACTGTTTTCGACGGAGGAAACGGAGGTACAAGCAACTTCCTGAACACATTGGTGAAAACAGTAGCTCCAAGTCTCGGTGTATTGGATAAATTGCCTATCGGTGAAACAGTAAAAGGTATTATCAATCCGGAAAGCAAAACGGAAGAAAAGCCTGCAACAAAAGCTGACGAGAAAAAAGATAAGAAATAGTTGTGATCCGACATAATATACGCTGATGAGAAAAGAATGATTACTTGTTCTCATCAGCGTTTGTTTTTTATAATATAACTCGAATAAATCTTCTTTGAATATTCCGGATTTATTACGTTCTTTATGTTACATAAAATGTGTTACACAAAATATGTAATAAGTCGTGAAGCCATATCGCTCATTCTTTGTATACAGTTACAATAATCCCGGAATGTCGCGCCACTAGAAATGATTTTGCAAAATCATTTCTCATATTCTCATAATCCATAGAATAATTACCTGTAATTCAAAGCAATAGCACTATGAGAAATACTTTTCAAAAAGCTGTTTCTCATAGTATTTTGCCTGAAATGTCATAAAAAACCGGTATTTCTCATACTTTCATCATGCATTTCTCATACCGGGACTGCTATATAATACCTACATAATAAATGTCAACCCAACCCGAAGATAAGAAAAAAGGTAGTCAACTATTATCAGGGTATTACAGACCCCGGTAGTCCCACATATTGTGGGAAAAGATTCCCTAGCTGGAGAGAATTTATTCCCTCATTTTGCGGGAATAAATTCCCATAATATAAGAGAATACTTTCCCACAATATATGGAACTACCGGGACTAACGGATATACTTACCCAAGATCATAGTATTCGATATATTCATCATATTGAGGCGTTTCTGTAACTCCCCTCTTTCGAAAAAGTTCTTGTATATACTTTTGTTCCTTTGGCTTAATCAACCGTTCTTTATTGCAACAACGATAATAGATCGTTTTGCCGAAGTAGGCTATCATCTGTCGCTTGATAACGGTGGCATCAGCAAGCGGCACCCGGTCCAGCAAATGTTTCATTCCCCGTGCAAACAACACCGGCTTTTCATCAATAAAGTAAGTACAGTCTTCACCATCGGAGGTGACATGTTCGGGATTAATAACCATTACAGCAGCCCGCTCTTTCGGCATTCGGAGAGTTACTTGTCGCCGCAAACATTTGTCCGCACGCAAACAATGTCCATTCAAGCAATGAGCGAAGCTAACGGGCATAGAATTGTAATCGAAATCTGTTTTCATGTGTGTTATGTTTAGTGGGAAAGTGGCCCATTTTTATAAACCGCTACAAATGTATGAAAATAGCTGGAGGACAGGAAATAAATACACTATTTACTCCAACATATCGATAAAATCTTTATATTTGCCTCCAACGTCAACACAGGAACTTATAAGACTATATCTCTCCTGCAAAACTATAAAACAAAATAATCATGAAAACAAAACATTTACTTGGAGCACTACTTTCATTCCTCTGTACAATTATCTTTTTTAGCTGTGGCAATAATAATAAAGAAAAGATATATCCTTTATCCTTTGAAAAAGAGTATTACGAACAACCTTTATTAAGAGCAACAGATATTACCATTAGAGGTGGAAACAGAGACTATACCGTGACTGTAGAAGAAACTGATATTTTAAGCATCGATGTAGATTTATCCAGCTCAATAGGAATGGGAAGTTTAAAAGTTACCCCCAAAAAGAAAGGAGAAACAAAGGTGAAAGTAAAAGATAATATCACCAACGAAACGGTTGATTTAAGAATTAAAATTACAGACAGTTATTTGGCATACGCTATAAAAAAAAGTAATCATCTGGCACTTTCTAATGGCACTGTAGTTTATCTTATTAACAATGAAGCTAAAGATTGCTATTTTTTCCGTTATATTGAGTCTAGAGACGAAATATCTCGTACTCCAATAGCAAAAGGAACATACGATTTTTTCACCAAGTTAGAAAGCGGTTCCGGCAACTCGTCTCCTACATACGCCATACCTTATTTAACACTAAACTATGCATCTGACGAACAAGGAAATTTCAGCGATGCAACAGTTCCTCCCACCCCTCACAAATTAAGATTTGAACTATACGATGGAGTTACGAGTGCAAATGCCGTTCTAAATCTTATATCAAAATTTCTAGATATAGATTGGAAAGAACTTGTAGAAAAAGCTCTTACCAGAAGCGAACATACAATAGTACCCACACTAAAAACAACAATTGACAATACAGATTATACCATAATAGGTATATTAAATACCTATCCTGAAATACCAGAGAATATTTTGGAATAGCCCCAAAGTATGAGCCAGAAAATAAAGCAAAGCATAGAACGTATAAAAAAATAGCGTATATTTGCGAGCAAAAAATATAAAATGACTATTTATAAGCTTCGCATATTACCGCTATTTCTACTAGTTATTGGGCTTACAACGCTTACTTCGGGCTGCAAAAAGAAAGACATGTCGCTGAAACTGAATGAGCCACGCAATATTCGTGGCGTCGTCAGCTATAAACGTTCTTTCCCTGATTTGAATGACGCACATCTGGAAGTAGCCAAAAAGATAGGGATTCGTCCATTGGCAGACCGGGAAGCAGCAGAAGATATGAAAGAAAAGCTAACTCATATTACTGACAATGAGTTTTATGTAGTAGATTCATTGACGCACTCTATCCCCTATCTCGTACCGCGTGCCAGTGCACTGCTCGATACAATCGGTTCCAACTTTCTCGATTCATTGGCTGCAAAAGGCTTGAATCCGAATCAGGTAATCATCACTTCCGTATTGCGTACCGAAAACGATGTGAAACGCCTCCGCCGTCGCAACGGAAATGCTTCCGCCAACTCGGCACACTGCTTTGGAGCCACCTTTGACGTCAGTTGGAAACGTTTCAAAAAGGTAGAAGACAAGGATGGAAGACCGTTACAGGATGTAAGTGCCGACACACTGAAACTTGTCTTGTCCGAGGTTTTAAGAGACCTGCGACAAGCTGAAAAATGCTACATCAAATATGAATTGAAGCAAGGTTGTTTCCATATCACCGCCCGATAAATACCCTTTTTCAAAATCTTTGACCAGCATATCATAAAACCTTCAAGGTAAATTTTGCGTTAAGATGGAAAACAGCTATCTTTGTATGAATCCAACGCTAAAAGAATCAGATTATGAGCAAGCTATATCCTATCGGCATACAGAATTTTGAAAGTCTCCGTAACGATGGTTATCTCTATGTAGATAAAACCAGACTCATTTACCAATTAGTAAAAACCGGCCGTTACTATTTTCTTAGCCGCCCGCGCCGCTTTGGGAAGAGCCTGTTGATATCCACCCTTGAAGCTTATTTTTCAGGGAAAAAGGAACTCTTTACGAATTTAGCCATAGAGGAACTGGAGAAAGAATGGATCAAATATCCCATTCTCCACATGGATCTTAACACCGAAAAATATGATACATTGGAAAGTCTGGAAAGTATCTTAAACTTCACATTGGGAAAGTGGGAACGATTGTATGGCACCGCTCCTTCAGAAACAACCTTTGCGTTGCGTTTCCGGGGCATCATCGAACGGGCCAACAAGCAAGCCGGACAACGCGTCGTTATCCTTATTGACGAATACGACAAACCGATGTTACAGGCAATAGGCAACGAACCACTTCAGCGAAAATTCCGCAATACGATGAAGGCTTTCTATAGTGTATTGAAAACTATGGACGGTCATATCAAATTTGCTTTCTTGACAGGTGTCACCAAGTTCGGTAAAGTCAGTGTATTCAGCGACCTGAACAACCTGATAGATATTTCTATGGACGAACAGTACGTGGAACTCTGCGGAATCACAGAAAAAGAAATCCACGATATCATGGAAGAAGACCTGCATATCTTGGCAGATAAACAGAAAATGACTTATGAGGAGGTATGCTCCGAACTGAAAGAATGTTATGATGGTTATCATTTCGTAGAAAATTCCATAGGAATATACAACCCATTCAGTTTGCTCAATACATTCTATAAAATGAAATTCGGTAGTTACTGGTTTGAAACCGGCACCCCGACTTATTTGGTAGAATTACTAAAGAAATCCAATTATAATCTCCAACGTATCACCCATGAAGAAACGGATGCAGATGTACTGAACAGCATTGATTCGACGTCCCGAAATCCTATTCCGGTTATCTATCAAAGTGGATATCTTACGATCAAAGGATTCGACAATCGCTTTGGGATTTATCGACTGGGATTTCCCAATCGGGAAGTAGAAGAAGGTTTTGTAAAATACCTCCTTCCGTTCTATACCAATATAGATGTAATCGAATCTCCTTTCCAAATACGGCAGTTTGTCGATGAAGTGGAACAAGGTGATTATGATGCCTTTTTCCGCCGCCTGCAAAGTTTCTTTGCCGATACACCTTACGAATTGGTACGCGATTTGGAACTACATTATCAAAATGTACTCTTCATCGTATTTAAACTCATTGGATTCTATGTAAAAGCAGAGTATCATACCTCACAAGGACGCATTGACCTCGTCCTGCAAACCGAGCATTTCATCTATGTGATGGAATTCAAACTGGAGGGAACCGCCGAAGAAGCTCTGCAACAAATCAATGACAAACATTATGCACAAGCATTTGCTGCCGACAAGCGACAAATATTTAAAATAGGCATTAATTTCAGTAATGAAACAAGAAACATCGAAAAGTGGATAGTAGAAGATTTGCAGTAAAATTCACCTCCAAACAATCAGAGAATCCAAAACGTTTGATTAAATTTGCAGAAATTTTTCTTTAATACAACTTAATGATAGAGAAGCTGATTG
>OBIM01000553.1_pt1 | contig 16520 bp, 18 predicted proteins | sample 1496191 | NCBI WGS metagenome assembly OBIM01 (sample SAMN00265067, study PRJEB22529) | human gut metagenome
CATCCCCACCAGCTGTGGAGACTGATGTCGGCGTATTTCCGAAGCCATAGGTTGGATTGCTCTTATCGATCGTGCCGGATGCGCCACCACCTGCTGGATTCGAACCTCTCCAGTAGCTCTTATCCATACCTGCTTTGTCCAAAGCTAGGGAAGCATCTCCTTTGCTCATATCACTGATGTCGATTCCATACTTCCTCGCTGCCTGCGCTTGTTTCTCCGTATGTGGTTCGGAAAAAGCTCTTGGCGGGATGTTTCCTGCACCTCCGGATCCTGAACCATTTCCGGGACCGTTTCCCGGATCATATGCTCCTGTCATAGGATTGTTGGAACCGATACCACCTCCATCCGGATAGTTCCCGAGCGAATTCAGGCCCAGCATCCTGCCGGCTCCATAAGTCCCCAGAGCTGCCGCTCCTGTGGCCATCCCGATTCCTTTTTGTCCGATCGCCTGTGTGACACCCTTCAATGCGCTCATCGCCTGGAAGCCCTGCATCGTCATGAAGAGTCCCATACCATCCCCGCCAATGAGCTGAGCGACTTGACCAGGACCGACCAAGACAGCCAGCATGCCCCCCAGGAAGAAGATCCCCTGGCCGACGATGCCGAAGTTTTGTACCGTTTTAGAAGATGTGACAGCCATGACGAGCAACAGGATGATATACTGCAGGACATTCGAGATCAGATCAGCACTGATCAGTTTGACCCATAAACCAAAACTGCGATCATCCGGATTTATGATACCGGAAATCGGGTAGGGAGATATCAGGATCTTGACCGCGATGGAGATCATCCTCTGTGATATCTGTATCGCCATAAGCAGAAACATATAAGCTCCACATACCCCTTCTACGATCAGAAAGATCAGCATGGTGGTATCCGGAAAATAGATATAATCACCATCAGCTCCGATCAATGCAGAGGTGATATTGAAGAAGCCTCCTACAATCGGTACGCCGTCGAACCAATGATCCATACCGCCTTCCGTGGCGTTGATATCGATCAGCTGGTAGGGAGGATATTGACCATTGCTTGCGGAACTGATAAAGATCTGGGAAGGCATCCCTTCATATTCCTTGTACAGTTTGTCAACAATCTCCTGTTGAAGCTTGTTGTCTGTTTTTGGCTTCGTAGTCGCGAAATTGTTCTCTACTACGAAGGAATCCGGAACACTGTCCATCACGACGCTCGTAAAAGCGGTGAATTCTTTGATCACCAGTGGAGTCATGGCAACGACGAAAACGATTGCGATGATACGGAAGATCATCCGTAATCCGTTCAGTTTCAATACATATTCTTCATCGATAGTCGCTTTCAATAACATCGTGAAGGCTCTGAGCAAGGTGAACATCAGGAGGAACATCATCAGGATGTCCCACCATTGCCACACCGTTGAATTTGAGCCGATATCGAAGGAAAGGATCGGTCGTATGATGTTATATACACTATCGATGAGGAACATACTTCCTTTGACGAGTATCCACAAGACCCAGCGGACACCATCGATTACTAGATCCATACGATACCTCCTTTTTACATATTGTATATTTTATAGATCGTCGGGATCAGCTCGAGGACGACTGCGATTCCCCAGATGATCTTGAGCATCTTTAAGACAGGCTTTTGTTTCTTCTCATCTTCGTCCTTGACCATCCACGATAGACCATGAGCAGCACTTGCAATGACAGCAACGAGAGGTATCGCCCATAGGCAGATATCCGTAAAGGAATCCAACCAAGGCTTTGCCTCATTTTTCACTCCTGCAGTATTCGGCTTTGGTTTGGCCAGTATAGGGGTCATCGTCGAATAGAAGGCGATGAGGATACCTGCAGTCGCAGGAGTCGGTTTTAATCTTTTCTTGAACATAGGGTATATCGTTTCCTTTCTTTCTTACAGTGAAAAAAGACACGCAATGTGTCTTTTTTCGGATATAGAGCCACCACATATATACAGGGCAAGACGTTCGTTTTCGGATACTACTGTTCTGATTTCTTCGTTTTTCTACGCTTATGAGATACGAAGATGAGTGCTGCGCCTGACAGTGTTACGACACTGAGCAGGATCCCAGTCGCTGTCGTATCCCCTGTAACGACCCCACCGGATAACGGTTTATCCGCATAGATGATTGTGCGCAGCTTGTCATCACCATTGACCCATTCGTCATCGATCATGACCTTCACGACTTCGTTGGATAACTGATAACCGGCCGGTGCTTTCGTTTCTTTGATGAAATACGTACCGTAGTTCAGATCATCGAACAGTGCGATTCCATTCTTCGTATCCGTCTTTACACTGCGGATTTTCTTCGTGCATGCTGCGTCACTATACAGCGTAAACTCTGCGACCTTCAGGATGTCCTTATGATCATAATAATCGACCTTATTGACTTTGATATAGGAGCGGATCATTTTATCTTTCATCGTGACCTTCTGGCCGTCTCCTGCAGTAAAGGTAATCTCTTCTGCGATCTCATATCCATACGGTGCAGAGAGTTCTTTCATTACATATTCTTTACCTTCTACGAGATAGTGGATGTAGTGTGGTTCCTTTCCGGATATCCACTCATCGATGATGCTTCCGGTCTCCTTATCGATGACCTGCAGCTTAGCTCCTTCCAGTTCTTCTGAGCCGGTTTCTCCGACTTTTGAGAATTCCATTTCCGTAGGAGTATTTTCACAAGTGATTGTTAACAGGTCACCGTCTGCAGTAACTTCAACTTTGTAGACATGGTCATTCAGAACATAACCGTCTACCTGTCCATCCTCTTGGATGAAATACGTTCCAAGTTCCAGATCAGAGAATGTTGCGATACCTTTTGCATCTGTTTCTGCAGTTTTGATGATATTGCTCATGTCTTTATCTGCAGAAATATTGAATTTGATGCCTTCCAGTTTCTTATCGGCATCGCTTGAATCAGCTTTCTGAACCTGGATTGTTCCTCTCGCCAGTTCATTATTGATTTTTCCGTCTTCACCGATCTGTACCACATAGTTGGAAACATCTTCTCCATGATATGCAATCTCGAAGTCATATTCATTATCGTTCAATACATACTGTCCGTTAGTAGAAAGTTCTCTGATGTAATATACACCATTAGGAAAATCAAATGTATCAGCAAGTGTTAAATGTCCGTCTTTAGTAATTCCGCTTGTGTACACTAATGTGTCATAAGGAATTGCTACATCGCCTTTGTAATTGTAGATATCTTCTCTTGCATAGATTCCAAATATCACATCTTTATAAGCATCCGGATTTTTGAAGATTTCCTGTTCTTCCAATACCTTTGTCATATCGATATCAACCGTTGGACGTTCATTTTTCAAAGTAGAAGTGATGGTCTGGATTTCATTGATCTTATTATCCTTTACCTCGAAATAATGTTTTTCTGTATCCGCAAGATAACCATGAGGAACTTTTGTTTCACGATAATAATATCGCCCTACAGGGAGCTTCTTGCTCAATACTGCATCCCAATCGGATTCTAAAGTCTGAACCTTTTCATCAGCCTTGTAATAGGTGTGATTTCCTATGGTGATATCTTCCGCTGCATAGATCGTGATTACTGCGCCTAATAGGTTGGATTTTTCCCAAACAGGAGAGTGAACAGTACCGAATTCAGTCTGTCCAAGGTCGGTAGTCATGAAGATCTCTCCGGCTTTGTTCCATTTTAACTGGCCATATACGAGTTCATCTTTCATGACACCTGCGACTTGTACTTCCCCGGTATCTCGTACGGTAAATTCGATCTTTTCTGCAAGGGCGAACCCGTATGGAGCTGATGTTTCTTCCCAAACGTATGTCTTTCCGACTTCCAATCCCTTGATGATGTGAGGGTCTTTTGTGGATACCCATGTTTCAAATACTTCGCCACGATCATCTTTAGGATATACGATCTGTGTTGCCCCTTCCAATTCCTCATTACTGGAAGCATCCACCTTAGAGAATTCTACTTGTGTGATATCATTCCGGAAGGTAGACTCCAGCTTGATGACTGCTTTATCCTGACCCTGATACGTCGCATCGAACTCTACGATTTCATCAGATGATGCATATCCGATCGGCGCTTTCAGCTCTTTGACATAATACTCTGATAACGGTAAGTCCACATCGAATGCAGCGATACCATCTTCACCGGAATCAGCCTGATAGATGAGTTCGTCTGCTTTTACCATGACATTTCCTGCAGCGTCTTGGATATCCGTTTTTGCATATAGACCAAAGAGTGCACCGGAGAGTGGAGTCGAAGTCTCTGCATCTTCCTTCAGGACAGACAGTTCTACCTTCTGACGCTTATTCGTGAAGCTGGAATCATCGAATACGATCGAGGTATTCTGATCCTTGTAGGTCAGCTCTACTTCCTGTGATTTCTCGTTCAAGACGAAGCCGTTTGGAGCTGTTTTTTCTGTCACCTTATATTTCCCTAACGGGAGCAGCTTCGACGCTCCTGTGCCATCGTTTGCGGTCGTAACGGTATCTACGACTGTATCTTTTTTGTAGAGTACGGTCCCATCATTGGATGGATCCAGGATGTCCTCTGCGGCAGTGATCTCATATACAGCACCGGCGATACCGGCTTCCGTATAGGCAAAGTGCTTGTTTCCCATTTTATCTGTCTTGACAGAGGTCAGCACCTCACCGAGCTTCTGTACGTTCACTTTCCCTTTGACAGAGGTATCCTGTTTTACGACTGTGATGACCGGTGTTTCACCATCTGGCAGTGTTTCATAAGCGGTGTTGCTCGTCACCTTGAATTTGACAGGGGCGATATTCAGGACATAGCCATTCGGAGCGGTAAGCTCTTCGATCTGATATTCTCCTGGATCGAGCTCTTTGCCCGTCATGACCGTACCGGATTCATCTGTCATCCATTCCGTGATATATTTTGGAGTAGGATTCCATTCCCAGTAACCTACATATTCGTTCGTTTTCAAGTTTTTGATCTTGAAGGTCGTTCCTGTGAGAGCGACGGTCTTACCAGTTTCTGCATCTTCCTTCACCATCTTGATGATGGCACGGAACTTTTCATCGTTGAAGATACGCCATGGCTGCGGATCACGACTGTCTTCAGAGATCGTTACTGTGAAGTCCGGTACAGCATAATGGTCGTCCGGAACCTTAGTCTCACGGACCACATACACACCATAAGGAAGCTCTTCAGAAATTGCATATCCATTCTTGTCTGTCACCAAGATAGCAGCAGTCTGTCCTTTTGCGTTTTTGGCAATCGGTGCTTTCTCCCAGCTTCCGTATTTCTCGATATCCTTCTGCGCCTTGATCGTAAATTCTACGCCTTTAAGATTATCCATCTCACCGGAACCGTTATCAGAAGCCTTGATGATCTGGAATGCCTGCGCCTTGACGCGTTCCTTGACCGTTTGTTTTTTCGTGACAACCTGAACAGATTGTCCTGCGTAGTCAATGGAGATATCATAGGTGGTAGGATCTAATGTGTAACCGGTACTTGGCGTCTTTTCCTGAAGGATATATTTACCTAAGTAAAGATTACTTACAGACGCTTTTGCATTGGCATCCGTCGTCAGGGTAGCAACCAGCGCACCTTTCGCATATTTGACTGATTGATCTGCAGGATCCAGAATATTTTCTTTTGCCTTCAGTTCATATACTGCGCCTTTTAAGGTAGCTTCTCCTTGTGCGGAAGAACCGGTAACACTGTCTTCTTTTGTGAGTTCTAAGCGGCCGGTCTGTCGCTCATCTTCACCAGTCACAGTGATCTTTTGTTCGTTGGTTGCGATCGTAACAGGGTAGGAGGTCTTATTTAAGATATATCCGGATGGAGCGATGACCTCGCGAACGGTGTAATTTCCGAATCTCAAGTATCCGGATTCCACATAGCCCGTTGCGGTTGTGATGAGACGTTCCAGTTCTTGGCCTTTATCGTTGTAGATGGCATAGGTAGCACCAGCGACCTGTTTCCCGGTATCAGGGTCGATCTTACGCAGCTGTACCTTACCCTTTATCCAGTTATTACGAGCAGTATAGTTCGCCGTCTGATTAGCTTCGACAGTTACTTCACGGATGGTACTATCGAGTACCAGGTGACTAGGGACTGCAGTCTCTTGTACAAAATATTTCTGTGGTAACAGGTTATTGACAGTTACAGTACCATCAGCACCAGTCGTATAGGTTCCAACAGGGGAGGACATATCTGCATTCTTAGACACTTTAAAGGAAGTGTTCGGAACTGCAACTCCATCTTCGTCTTGCTTTGTGATCTTCAGAGAGCCGTATTTTTCAACACTTAGCTTTATGGTGATTGTTCCTGGATCCTCTTTTTTATCAATTATTACATCTTGTGAGGCAATAGAGGTGTAAAGCATCGTAGTACCTACACATGATTCTTTAACAAGCTGATATTTTACTGTAGCATTTTCTGGAGCATCGCTGGAAGCAGTAATTTTTAATGTATTCCCACTTTTCGATACTGTAATACCTTCACTTTTAGAGGTCTGGGAATAGTAAGAGAATACCTTATTTGTATCTGTTAAAGTAATTGTTTCCCCGATTTTGATTTTTTGTGCTTCACTACTTAAAAATGATGGATTTTTATTAAATAATAAATTCATCTTACTCTCAATATCAGCTTTTTTAGCTTCATATCCGGAATAGGAAGTGCTATTGATTGTAGCACCAAGAGCCTCCCAAATCATGAACTGTGTGGTAAGATAATCCTCATCAGTCTTATCAGATAATTGCCAGCCAACATATGCAATATCTTCAATCGTTAATTTTTGAGTAGCTGAGAATTCTGTTTTTCTATAAGAAGCATTCTCATTTACTAATTGACCTGGTTGAACACAGAAGGCGACTTCACCATCTGCGTAGATGTGTTCGGTATCATTTGCCCATACCATGTGCCCGTCCTTATCGGTTACTTGGTAGCTGTAGGCTATTTTTTTTGCCAATTTTACTTCTGGTGACGCAGCCTTTATGGTTTGCGGCATGGATAAATTTGATATGATCATAAAGAAAACCGCTAGATAAGTAAGAATCTTCTTTTTGATTTCTTTGTATCGTTTCATAAAATCTCCTTTCCTTATACAGCATACAGCCTGAAATAGAAAAAGACCGGCTCTTACCGATCTTGTTTAAATATAGGATGTTATGTACGGCTGTACAGATACGACCTTTTATTTATGTTGGGCGTAACCCCTCTACGGTGGTCTATACTTGTTATAATTCATTTACTTTTTCCTTTCTGTTAATCCAAAAGAAAAGGCAGGGGTTTATCCTGTCTTTATTTATATTCTATAACTAAAATGTATCGTATATCTCTTGATATTTATACATAAGCACATTTCCTGATATTTTTATTAGTTATATTGAAACCAAACTCCATATCCTACAGTATTATCACAGGTGTCAGATATCGCACCATGATGGAATCTTTTGATATTATTTTTAGGATCTTCTTGCATTTGCATTCCAAATGATTTTGCCTCTGCATCTGTCTCGAAAATCATATTGCCATATCCTTGTTGATTATCTGGAACTATACAATTCTGAGGTTTCTGTGTTTCTGCAGGCTTGGAGGTTTCGGAATTTCCGGAGGAGCTTCCTCCTGATGTCGTACCACTCTGTCCACTGGATCCTGAACTCTGATTGGACTGTGCAGGAGAGGGAGGGGAAACTGACTGTGTCTGCTGGCCAGTACCGCTGTTTTGAGAAGTTGCGGCCTCAGAATTCTGTTCTGTCGTTGCTTTCTTCTCTACTTTTTTCTTCACAGTGACCTTGAATGATTTTTCTGTAGTATTTCCATTTGCATCGAATGCTTTGATAACTACTTCATAGGTCCCAGCTTTCTTCGTATCCAGCTTGCCCTTGTCAATATAGTATCCGGATTTCTTGATTGCTTTATCGCTGTATTTCAAATCACCATCCACCGGATCCTTGACAGATTTCACATTGTCCTTCAGTGTCAGCTTGTCTCCAGCTGTGATCGTGATCTTATCCTTTTTCAGAGTTATCTCTGGTTTCTTCGTATCTTGGACCGTGATCTTGATTTCTTTTTCTATGCTCTTATCTCCATCACTGAATGTGACCTTCAGCGTCTGGTCTCCGACTTTCTTTGCGTCATATCCGGAAACCTTGTCGACTTTGACATTCTCGTCTGACTCCTTTGCGTCATATAGTTTATCGTTATCCAGCTTATCACCGTACTCTACAGTCAGCTTCTCTGTCGTTTTGACCTGCAGCTCTTTGGCACATCCCGTCAATATCAATGCTGCCACTGCTATCATGCTTAATAGTTTCTTCATGTTCTAAATCCTCCTCATCACCCATTTAGAATTTTTACTGATTTGTTTTTTTATTCAGTCTTTTGAAATATTTTTTTATGAATTCACGTTTGAATTTTTCTTCTTCTTTTTCATATGCTTCCTGGTATTTTTCCAGCGTCATTCCTTTAGGCAGCTTTGGATACATCACATATTGCTTTAGATGTTCGAATTCGTTGACGACTGCCAATCCTTTTTCAGTAGGGATATAGTTGAATAGCATTATGCCTCCAAGACTATTTATGATATGCTTTGTATCATCCATCGCATCTTTTACATCTAATCCTTCAAGGATACTACTGATCGTGCTTGTGACTGCTCCATAGTCGATATCTTCATATCTCACTAGATCTTCCCTTAAAAGATGTTCCAGTGCCTTATCGAGATCCTCGATTTCACTTCGTTCGATGATGTATTCATCACTTTTTAGAAAGGGGCGCATGTGGATTCCACATAACAATACAATTTCATTTACAGTCATATTTTCCTCCGTGCGGTTCTGCCGCTATCCTCTGCTTACCTGGCAACTTGCCAGGTTATCTACATCCATCTATTTTCATCCTTCAACGATTTTAGTATGTCTGGTAAATCTTCTGAGGCATTCTTTAAATAATCGTATCCCTTGTTATAGCCTAAAGATACCAAAAACACAGATTCATATTCTCTTTTTCCCTCACATCGAGGATGTCTAGGGATACTATAGCTCCGTAATAATCTACATTGTCCATCCATTTCTTCCTGGTAACTGGTTATCAGCGCATCGATATCCTGCTCATAGAAATAGCTCACGATATGGTTCAGGATAAGGCTGTAGTCATTTATCGTGTCATAGTAACGCTTCAAATTGATACAGAAGAGAGCTATTTTCTGATGTTTTCCGTTCTTCTTATATTCTGTGATTTTGTATTTCACATTTCCCACCAGATCGTCCGGATCGCTTTGATGGATCTGCGATACAGTGATCTTTGATATCTCGTCTTCCTGTTCATATTCAAAATGATGATTACTAGAAAGTAACTTCTTACAGTAATCATAGTCCTGCGTATTCATGAATTCGCGCGTCCAACAGCCACGCTCTCCAAATTTGATAAAAACGAAAAAGTCGTCGTCGATCACGATATACTTGCTCACATCCGGATTCTCTTCCAGATATTTTTGTATCGCTCTCTCTTTGTTTCTATCCGGAGACTCCGCGATCCCCGTTATGAAGACATCCAGATCATGGATCCGGAATAATGCCTTCAACCGTTTGATCGATTTACCATATATCCAGGAAGAGTGTACGATCACTTCGCTGCAAGTCTCCTCGATGAGCTTCTTCAAGATACCGACAGCGGCAAGGTCCCAATCGTAGTAAACGGCAGCCACATCATAGCGATCCAAGGTCAGGTAGATCTCATCATCATATTTTTCACGTAGGAACTGTGCTGTTTCTTCCATGTGATGACGGAATCTTCGCTCATTACGAGTCGGCTGCAGTACACCGTCGATATCTAAGAATATAATACTTCTTTCCTTCTGGATGTCATCCCCATCTTCCTTACAGAACTGTTTCGATCTATATATTGACATATCTACACCTCCAAACCATGCTCGATCGATGTCTCATTAAGTGTGTTCATTCTAATAAAATACCTCTATCTTCTCCTACATAGCAACTTGCCAGGTAGCTGATTTTTTCTACTTTATATCGGCTCACTTCAAAGTGATTCCTGTTTTTTCTTCTACTGATTCCACATACGTATCTACGTCGATATAACCTTTTGAAAGATCCTCCGCTTTACTCATGACTTGAGAAAGCACATATTCGATATCTTCCTTTGGTAAGCCTGCCTCAAATAATACCTCTGCTACAGTCGATGCGTAGATCCTGCTGGTCGTTTCTACCAGTCGCTGCTCTCGCATCTGTTGTAGCTGCACGTCTCTTCTACTCATTGCATCTTCCTTTCCTCTTTCTATCTATCGCTGTGCTCTCCTGTACCTGGCAAGTTGCCAGGTCAGGTTCAGACACTCTTTTCCAACTAAATTCTACTATAGTAGAAGTTCAATGACAAGAGTTTACCTGTTGTTCTGCCTATCTACGATCTCCTTCATCTTCCTTCTTTGCTTTGCTTTTCTCATCCTTCGATATAGCAGGAACGCTATGGCAAGAACGATGATCAGTAGGAGGGATAGAGTCGCAAGTCGTACACTATCGTACAGGAACTGCAGTATGATGATCGTGAGAAGGATGAGCACGATGACGCCCACGGCTATCCATAAGAGATGCCGTAATAATCTTTTTGTATACGATACTCCGTGAAAGCCGGAGATTCGCGCATGGTCCTTCCTCATGAACTTCTCCAGTCTATCAGGATCCATAGGACAACACCTTCTCTTTCTCTAGTTCTATAACGAGTATCCGCTCCAGCTGTATGTCCGCTTCCTCCTGCATCCATCGCATGTCCTCCGCGTTCAAAGCAGGGCGGAAAGGGAAGGTAGGGTCCTGTGCTGCTCGTTTGTCCCATAGCTCCAGCGTCAGATCATCTTTATCGATGTTCTCCTCCAAGCTGTCTTCATCCAGGTCGTGCGCAGCTAACTGCTCATCATAACGATCCTTCAGTATCTCGCTAATCTGTTCTTTTTGGATATATTCGTGATAGCGGGATAGGACAGGCTCCATATCTTCCTTTGTGTATACGTTCAGATCAGAAACTGTGACGCCTTCGATCCCTATCGTTTTCAGGAGCTCAGTGCCGCTTCCTCTTGCTATAGGAGTACCGTTATATAAGAGGACCTGAAGATGGGTCCCATCTTCCTGGATCTCTTCTGTCAGCGCATAGCCTTTATGTGAACGCATGTACGCTTCCAAGAGCCCTTCCTGTACCTTCTTCGGCATCTCCTTATGCTGGAGGATGTTGACCAGATCCGTTGCGATCTTTCGTGCCTGCGTAAGGGAATAGACAAGTCCTGGCAGCAGCTTATGCCCGAGCAGTTGAAGCGCGTCGACCTTTTCATCATAGAGATCCATAGCTTCGTCCTGAAGCCAGAATGCTATGCGTTTCATTTCCTTTGGATCCTGTATTCTATATTCGACCAGATCCCTATGCCAGCCCTTACGCTGTATATCCGGCTCATCATCGATCAATAGCATTACTTTCAGCTCTTCACTCTTGGTGAGATCGTATGCTTCTCTGAGCTCTGATAAAGATAGATAGCAAACGCCATCCAATGATTCTTTTCGTAGTCTGTCTACGACCTCGTCACTGACGCAGCGTAGATAATAGTTCTTGACTCCCGGATACTTTCGTTCACAATTCGCGTCGATATATCCTTTTCTGTTTTTCAAATCATTCATAGCTTTCGAACACCTCCTTTTCTAACTACCTGGCAAATTGCCAGGTAGATTCACTGTTATGTCATTCTAAAGATGTATGGTCATCTTCGTGCATCATTTCATGGTCTTTACTCATGGTCTTGTATCCAAACATGCTGTCAGCTTCATCACTCGCCCTGCAAAGTGCATAGGATAATAGAATGAAGGGGAAAACGATCATCCCTATGATAAGTATCGATATCATTCCTCTTCCTCCTCGATTTCCTCTTCCTCCGGTGTATCCTCTGCAGCTGAATAACAGATATATGAGGGATGAACAGCCCTTAGGATCATCCAAAACAACAGGAGGATGAACAAGAGGATCAAGACTATGAAATACTGGACGCTGCCAAGCTCCAATATCCTGGATACCTTGAGAAATAAGTAGGATACACATGACAGCTTTCCCAGTATCAGGATGATGCTGAGACTTGCGATGATGCCAACCGATAGAGAACCTATCTCATAGCAGGATGCACGAAGTCGTATATGCTTCTCAGAGCTGTCATAGGCCGGCAAAGGGATATCCTGATAGATGAATATTCCTGCAATGATGCCAAACAAGACGATCCCACACAATGAGATATAGAAGATGAGCTGCAGGAAGATATCGGAGACCTCGGTATCCTCTGATGTATTCCATCGTGACAGGAGTGCTATTTTTTCTTCAATCGTATTCAAGTTCTTTTCGATATAGTCTTTGACTTGCTCGGATGGGGTCATCTGGATAGTCGTAGCTTGTGTACAGTGAAGATCGTCACGTTGCGACAGGATCCAATATACATCCGTAGGAGGGATCGTTCCATCCTGAATATAGCGGTTGAATTCCGATACGTCACTTCCGGATGCAGATCCGACAGCATGACATGCATGCAGCTCATAAGTCTCTGCATGATACCACGACCCTTTGATCTATAGTCTTGATAAGATCGTTCCGACCCGATCGAGCATCCAGAAAAATGCCAAGAAGATCAGTACCAAAATATTTACTATGATGTTCGTATACACTCTAAACAGGACCATCATGGAACCCACAAGAATAAGATATTCAGCTATTTCGATAAAAGGGATATCTACTGTTTTATCGTGAAGCCACATTACACAATAGAAAACAACGATGACTCCTATCAGAATTCCTGCGACTATACCGATCAGAAGAAATACGATGCCGTATAGGATATCGGCGTAGGCTTGTATAGCGTTTTTGAGATCCCTGATAGGCGAGAGCCCTTCTTCTCCCTTTTCTTCGATCATTTCTATATCGTTATGACTACTCACGCTTTTGGGGTATTTGTGAGTATCCAGATAGTCTATCATAAGTTTTGATACAAGCATAAAAGCGATAGCTTGACAAAGTAAGCAAACGATATGTAGGGTCCGCTGCATACCAGCTCCTTCCATAGCATACATGACAATCTTGAGAAAGATGAAGAGAGCATAAGGTACGATGGATACTATGACGAATACTAAGGCTACACATGCTGCTAGAGCTACGCATGCTTCCAGAAAAAAGAAATGAGCGAGAACTAGCCTCATCGTTCTTTTGAATGACTCCATGTTTTTTTCACACCTTCCGTTCTTCCTTATGGTTTGGATCGATCACCTGGCGACTTGCCAGGTGATGTCTTACTTTATCACGATCTGCCATTTTGCATGATACAATGCTTGGATATACTTAGGCAGACCATAGAACCAAGTCTTGTCGACGGTCACGATATTCCCGTTCTCCTTGCTTCGCATTACCAGATAGTTCTTTTTCTTCATTCGATGATTTCCAGGATCACAGTGCGTGGAGCATCAAAGTTCTTATAGTGCCGGCTCCGCATTTCTTCCACACTCAACAGATCATCACGTTTCACTGTGACCCTGACCTCCTTTCCGATCGTCTTCCTACAATGATCTATGATCGCCTCTTTCCCGAATCGGACATATGCCTGATAGGAGATGACGGTATTGTTATTTTCCAGCAGCGTCCGCAGTTGGAGTGGCGGCAGATCGTCTTCTATCGTCTTCATGATCCATCCCGTCCTCCTTCCTGTATGTCTGCCAGAGCAGCTCCAGCTCCTGTCGTTCAAGTTTCTTCTCCTCAAGCAGTCTCTGTGCGATCAGGGCTACCAGATCCCAGTGCGCATACAGGACCTGTGTACAGTGCTTCCGGCAGTCTTCATACAGCGTATAGCGCTCCTGTCGTGGCACCTGCTGCAGGAGCTCGAAACACTGGCTATGGTCGTCAACTGAGGATAGCTCGGAATAGACCATCTTCTGTGTAAGCATCCCATATCTTATCGCTGCGATATCTCCGGCGAGTGACTTGCACAGCATCACGCGCAGAGGCAGCTCTTGTTTCTCATAGCGGCAATATCCTCCCACCGGAAGAGCATCCTCCCCCTGCAGGAGGACGATCTCCACCGGTATCACGCCATCGTTCATCGACATGACGGCATGTCCGGCTTCATGGATGGCGATGATATCGATATCTTCCTCCGTTAGGATCTTGACTGTTTTGCGGTATGCCTGCATCCTTTCCTCATCGCAGACGCAAAAGAGTGCATGTAGTATGAGAAACACCAGATACATCAGGGAGCGCAGGATATCTGCGCCCTGATAGAGGAGGTCGGAAAAGATGGTCACATTCATATAGAAGAGGAGGAACGGGAAGCCCACCTCTTTCTGAAACAAGTAGCGTACCGGAAGGATGAGCGACAGGACCATCCGGCATAACAACAGGATCTCCTTCTCATCAGGGAGCGTTCCGAACAAGCCGCAAAGTGTATAGACACATGCGAATGTCAGGGACATCGCCAAGACCACTTCGGCCAGTATGGAAAGGGAGGTCTTCAGGATACAGACCAAACGATGCGACGTCATATGCCGGATATAAGTCCCCGCCTCATTCTTCCACAGGAGGAATCCGATGAGGAGGAAGTATATGATCCCGATGACCACGTACGTCATTCGCTGATGACCTCCAGGATCACGGTTCTTGATGGAACGTGTCCAGGGCGATTTTGGCTGATCAGTCCAGCTTCATCGATATAATCATCATCCTTTACGATGACCCTGACCTCCTTTCCGATCTTGTCCCTGCAATAGTCTGCGATCGCTTTTTTCCCGAAACGCACATATGCCGGATAAGCGATGATAGTATTGTTGTGATTCTGTAAAGTTAGTAATTGTATCTGTGGTAAGTAATCTTCTAAAGTCATGTTTTATCGCTCCTTTGCATTTTGTCCCATCTTGTATGCGCAGACGCCTAAAGAGAAGCCGGCTGCGATGAGGCAGGGGATACTGATGTAGTTCAGTTCTCCCTGCAGCATGACGATCAGTAACAGCTCTGCTATACCGGCAACATAGATCCAGAAGGTGTTGTACAGACAATCCTCTTCCGTATCTGTGGTCAATCTTGCTTTTAGGTATTTATTCTTCTTCATGGTCATTCTCCCTCTTTCTTCTATTCTCTCTTCCTAACAGGTAACTGATGAATGCTGCGACGTTTATGATCAGGAATAGGATCATGTTTCTTATGTCTTCCATTCCGCTATCTCCTTATGGTATTTGCCTTTCATAGTGTAAAATGTCGATTTGCTGATATGCAGTTTCTCTGCAGCCTCTGCAGCAGTAACTATTTTTTTGTTATGCAAGCATACCATTTTCAGAAATTCTTGATTACAAGGAATAATATTAGGGCGTCCAAGGTGGATACCTTTCTGCTGCGCTTTCCGTATCCCTATCATCTGCTTCTCCTTATATGCTATCTCTTTTTGGATAAGAGCTTCACTACTCTCTATTAACAGATGGAACGATGTCAGTATCTCTTCGTCTATACCTTGTGCAGACAAGTATGTACAGGCGTCGTTGGCCTTCTGCAATATGTTCGTTAGATCCTCAGCCTTCATAGCTTGCCTCCTCATTCTTTATCGAATGCGAATGGAACGATCTCCGAATCACTGCTGCATCCTCCCATGAGGAATGCACAAATGATCGACCCTGCCATGTATAACTTCCTCATTTAAGGTCCTTCTCTTCCTGTTCCACCAGGATCTGCTGCAGCATTGCCTTCAGATGATAGATATCGCTTGCCATCTTTATCCGCACGTAGTCGCTACCTTCTCCTTGTCTCGGTAATCGTTTGCAACATTCTTTCAAGTGATACTGTAGCTCCTGTTGATGCTCTTTCGAATAACTGCGCAGGCGAGCTTCTACTTCATCCCATGTGATCTTATCAGACTCACGAACGAGCTTCAGATCATTACAGCTGTTTCCATAGTCGTCATCGGAGTCGATATCGCCATCCTCCAAGATAGAAAAGCGTACGAGTTCATGGTCCTGATCTTCCATGATCACTCCATCCTCTATCATCGTTGCGTTTATCCATTCGAAGCAAAGAGGAGTATAGCGGAATGCCTCCTGTATACAGCGCTTCTGTGTATCTGTCTTTGCCAGCTTCAGAGATTCGCTCTCTGTCAATGGGGTCGCACGATGCGGATAGAGTGCTTCATTGCGCCGCTGATACCATTGATGGGACAATTCTGTCTCATCATCACCTCCGCGATGCTCATCGGATGCGACTAGATCATATATAAAAGATTCTAGCAGCTCGGAAACCTTCTGTTCATGATGTGCTGCAGCTTTTACGAGCCGCTCTGCTTCTGTTTCTGTAAGTCTTAGCTTGATAGTATATTCTTCATATTCTTCCATTTTCTATATCCTCCTTCATCATCTTTTCCTATGTAGCGATATGTCCCTCATATCCAGCCTGAAGAATCATCTACGACCTCAGACCATACGAAGCGATAGCCGGTCGCATTCCTTCTCGTCTTTCCATTACAGCTGTCCAGGATCGTCTGGTAGCTGCAGTATTCCTTTGCCGCTGC
>OBIM01000557.1_pt1 | contig 16389 bp, 10 predicted proteins | sample 1496191 | NCBI WGS metagenome assembly OBIM01 (sample SAMN00265067, study PRJEB22529) | human gut metagenome
AGACCTTCAGCAAGGTACATAACTTCAATGCCATGGTCGGTTATGAAGATTATAGCTATACGTATGAAACGATGTCGGGATCGACCAACGATATGTCTTTGTCTTCTTTCCCTTATCTTGATCTGGCGAACAAGAATGCTCTTGCCGTAGCCGGCAATTCTTATCAGAATGCATACCGTTCATTTTTTGGTCGTGTCATGTATAATTACGACAGTCGCTACTACCTCCAGCTCAATGCTCGTGAAGACGGATCTTCACGTTTTCACAAGGATCACCGTTGGGGATTCTTCCCGTCCGCATCAGTGGGTTGGGTCATCTCTAACGAGAAGTTCATGCAAAACATAACCCCGATAAACTATCTGAAGTTCCGTGCCTCTATCGGTACGCTCGGTAACGAGCGGATTGGGAATTATCCTTATCAGACATACATTTCGTTCAATAATGCCATTATGTATGACAGTGCAGGTTCTACGCCCCAATCATCGATGTCTGCCGCTCAACAGGATTATGCGTATGAGAATATCCATTGGGAGAAAACACAGAGCTGGGATATAGGTGTGGATGCCGCTTTCTTTAACAATCGTCTTGACTTTAGCGCAGACTATTATTATAAGAAGACAACAGATATGCTCTTGTCAGTGGCAATCCCGTCGTTTACAGGTTATTCGGCACCTGACAGGAACGTAGGTAAAATGCATACCCGCGGTTGGGAAGTGAAACTCGGCTGGTCTGACCGTATCGGAGATGTAAGTTATGCGGTAAGTTTTAATATCTCTGATTACAAGTCTATAATAGATAATCTTAATGGTAAGCAGCAGTTTAACAGCGATGGTACCATTATTACCGAAGGCGCAGAATATAACTCCTGGTATGGATATAAGACTGCAGGTTTGTTCCAGACCGCAGAGGAAGTCAGTGAAAGCGCTCTGCTTTCGGCTTCTACCAAACCGGGTGATGTGAAATATGTAGATGTCAGCGGTCCGGACGGCACTCCTGACGGAATTATCAATGAGACATACGACCGTGTAGTGCTTGGCAGCTCATTGCCACACTATCTATATGGAGGTTCTATTAGTTTGGGCTGGAAAGGTCTCTCTTTCTCCCTACTCTTCAATGGTGTCGGGAAACAACTTTCACGCCTCACCGAAAGTATGATTCGCCCCATGCAGGGACAATGGCTTCCGGCTCCGTCAGTCCTTCTGAACGACAATGGCAGTCGTAATTATTGGAGTGTATATAACACTGCAGAGCAGAACGCGGCAGCCAGCTATCCCCGTTTGAGTCATCAGGGCGGTGAATACAACAACTACAAAATGTCGGATTACTGGCTCAAGAGTAGTGCCTATATGCGTATAAAGAATATCAACGTTGGCTATACAGTTCCTAAAAAAATCGTCTCTAAAGTCGGAATCAAGGGACTTCGGGTGTACGTCAATATCGATGATCCATACTGCTTTGATAGTTATCTTTCGGGATGGGACCCTGAAGCAGGCGCTTCTACCTATATCACACGCACTTATACGTTTGGAGTGGATATCAAATTCTAATGGAGTATGAAAAATTTACATAATATGAAAAAAATACATATATTGATTTGCATGATAGCTCTTCTATCTGTAACTTCTTGTGTGAACCTCGATCTGAATCCTCCTTCAGCCGCATCCAGCGAAAACTGGTTCTCGTCACCGGAGGAAGTTCGAATCTCGTTGAACGATTTTTATCGCAGTACTTTCTTTGTTATAGAAGAAGGTTGGACGCTGGACCGTAATACGGATGACTGGGCACAACGAACCAACATTTATACCATTGCGGCAGGTTCACTGAATGCGTCTTCTACAAGTAATCCTAACATCAAGACTGTTTGGAGTTACACGTACAAGAACATTAGTCGTGCCAACCGGATTTTGGAGGCACTCGACAAACTTGAAGGCAAATATTCCACCACTGAACTGAATACGCTTCGTGCCGAAGCCCGTTTTTTCAGAGCGTTTGCTTATTCACGTTTGATTACTCTTTGGGGAGATGTTCCTTTCTACGTGACTTCGATTACTCCGGAGGAAGCATTTGAGATGGGGCGTACCGACAAAGCTGTCGTTCTGAAACAAATTTATGAAGATTATGACTATGCCGCAGAAAATTTGCCGGCCGCAAATAATAATAGCGGCGCCACCCGTGTGGACAAAGGAACGGCTTATGCTTACAAGGCGCGTACCGCTCTCTATCAACACGACTACGGGACTGCCGCAAAGGCTGCGCAAGACTGTATGGATCTGGAAGTATATGACTTAGCCCCTGATTATGGAGAACTTTTCCGCGACAAGACAAGAGGAAGCAAAGAAGTTATCTTCTCTGTTGCTCACTCAAGCGACCTTGAGTTGGATGAAAACGGTAAACCTACTACACAGGCTATCGGTTCCTTCATTGCCCGTTCGGCAGGCGGTACACATAATGCACAACCTTCGTGGGAACTTCTTGCTGTCTACGAAATGACGAATGGCAAGACGATTGATGAACCGGGCAGCGGTTTTGATCCTCACGATCCATTTGCCAACCGCGATCCCCGTTGCCTGGAAACATTTGCAGCTCCCGGCAGCCGTATCTATGGTATTGAGTGGAACCCTGCGCCAAACGCACTCGAAGTAATGGATTATACGCAAAATCGTATGATTACAAATAAAGATTCCAAAGGCGGTTCGGATGCTTCCAACTGTGCTTACAATGGTTGTTGCCTGCGCAAAGGCGCGCAAGAATCATGGCGTACTACTTTGTATAACGACAACCCCGTCATTCTCATGCGCTATGCCGATGTATTGTTGATGTATGCCGAAGCTAAGATTGAACTGGGGGAGATTGACGCTACTGTCCTTGCTTGCATCAATGATGTCCGTGCCCGTGCTTATGGCACCACCCGTACACAAACCAACGACTATCCGTCCATCACGACAACCGATCAGACAGCATTGCGCAAAGTGCTCCGTCGTGAGCGTCGTGTGGAGTTTGCATGGGAAAATCTGCGCTATTTCGACTTGCTTCGTTGGCATCAGTTTGAAAATGCTTTCGGACACAATATGTACGGATTTACCCGTACAGCCAACAGGGCAAAGGAATACTTTGCGGCAGGCAACTGGTTTTGGCCGGAGACTCCGACATTTGACAAAGACGGATTTCCTTCTTTTGAAGCGATGGCCGACGGAACCTATATCGTCCAGCATGGTGAACGTAAGTATGATGAGAAAATTTATTTATGGCCGTTGCCAAGTGATGATGTATTGATAATGAATGGCAAACTTGTTCAAAATCCAGGGTACTAACTTTATTAAATAAATGATATTATGAGCATTGGAGAAATTTTATTGCGCAGTCGCTATCAACCATTGAAAAGGGTGTTGAGCTATGATGTATTCAACACCGGCTTTAACGGTTGGATGACATTGATGCCTAACTTTACGGAATATCCCGATTTTGATGTTCCCAAGACATTGGTCAATAAAGACCAGTGGCCACCGGTCATGCTTAGTTCCGCTACTTTCAGGTATCCGGGCACTCACGGGGCAATGTCCGGCACTTACTCTCTTAAACTTTCGACAAGACCTGTTGCCGCTCCTTACACGGAGATTCCGGCGGAAGGTTGTTTGGGACATGCCATTAAGCGGCTTTCGTTCTCTCGTCCGGGCTGCAAATATTTGCAGATAGAATGTTGGTTTACATACACGGCGGAGCAGGATGTGGTGGATGGCGGTGACCGTCCGCAACCGGGTTTGCATGAGAGTTCCATCCGTGATTTTGGTATGGGATTCGATGTACAGGAGGGTGGAAAACGTTACCATGTAGGAATTCGCTATCTCAATGCAGTAGATGGCAAATTAATGCAGAAGTGGCAGTATGAACATTCCAATGAAGACATAACCGACCGCGATTGGGCTTATGGACTTGACGGAGACTGGTGTAAGAGGGGAGTAGATCCCTGGTGGTTCGGCCGCCGTTATCCTAATGGCGACCACGATGGATTCAAGGATTTGAAAGATGGTCATCAGAAACTCATTTATAATGAAACCGACTGTAAACTCAATTGGCAATACATGCGTTTGAAACTTGATACAGAGCTTCGTGAATATGTAGAGTTCCAATGCCAGGACAAAATTTGGGATATGCGTGGCATTGCAGCCGATACCGTTGACGGATATGGACGCATCGACAATCTTATCAATCCTCTTTTCTGGGTGGGTACTGATACCAATCGTCGTGTATTCTTTTATATAGATTCTGTTGTTGTTTCACAAGAATAAAAGGAGGAATGTAATATATGAAAATGTTTAATGATTCCCATCTTGAGGTAAAGAAGTTCTTTAAAGGTACTTTCTTCACTCATCCTTACGAGGCTGGTTGGGCAGATGAGGCTATATTCTTTGTTATGGTTGAGAAAATAGAAGGAGATCCCGTATTCGAAGGTCGTGTACAACTATCGCAAGACGGTATACATTGGGCTGACGACGGTAGTGAGCCTGTAATCTTCAAAGGACTTGGCCAACATATTATAAAGGTAAATTCAAATTTTGGTAATTATATTCGTCTTGCCGTCAGCATTGAAGGCGGAGAGATGTTTTTAAATCTTCATATAGCATGCAAAGGTTAATATTTATATTTAGTCTGTTCATTCTTGCGATTGTAGGATGCAGTTCCAATGAGTCTCACTCATTTTTGATTCGTCCGGATGGAGGTGGGGAAGATGCTGCCACTGAAATAGAGGTAGGTAAAACGATTCCTGCCTGGCAGGAGGGTGTGATGGATATTCATTTCATCAATACAACTACCGGTGAAAGCATGTTTGTAATATTCCCGGATGGTACGCAAATGCTTATTGATGCCGCAAGTTCGAGTGTTACGACCAACTCTAATAGTAATACGACCAACACCGGTATCCGTAGTCGTTGGGATCCGACTCTGACTTCTACCCGTGGTTCACAGATTATAACTGATTACATTCGTAAGTGTATGGTATGGACAGGTAACAGTACGATTGATTATGCCGTACTTACCCACTTCCATAATGACCACTTCGGCGGTTATACTTCTTCCTTGCCGAAATCTTCCAACTCCGACACTTATTCGTTGATAGGTTTTGCCGAGATTTTCGACAATTTCAAGATTGGTACGCTTCTTGATCGTGGCTATCCCGATTATAACTATCCGTTTAATATGGCGACAATGGCAGACAATGCTCCAAGTTGTAATAACTATATCAATGCAGTGAAATGGCATGTCGCCAATCAAAAGTTCGATGCTGCGATATTCAAAGCAGGGGCGAATGATCAGATCGTTCAGAAGTATAATCCTGCAAAGTATCCTACTGCAAAGGTGCAAAACGTGGCAGTGAATGGAGAGATCTGGACAGGTTCGGGCACTACCACAAAGAAGACATTCCCTGAACTCTCGGAGATTACATACGAAAACAGTAAGAACATTACCTCCAGTGATAATTGTCCGCCGGAGAATATAACCAGTTGTGTGATGAAAGTTTCGTATGGCAACTTTGATTTCTTTGCCGGTGGTGACCTTCAGTATAACGGACGTTCGAGTCATGCGTGGAAAGATGCCGAACTGCCCTGTGCAAAAGCAGTAGGTCAGGTGGAACTATTGAAAGCTAACCATCACGGTGTAACCAACACCAATCAGGTAGATGCTCTGAAAGCACTCAATCCACAAACGATTGTTGTCAATTCGTGGGTAGATTGTCATCCCCGTACCGATATCCTGAATTCGATGGAGACAACACTCCCTGCGTGTGACATGTTTATCACTAACTTCTGGCAAGGCGATCGCCCCAGCGGAGTAGACGACCGGGTTACGGCGGAAGAGGCTGCGAGAGTAAAGGGATATGATGGACATATTGTAGTTCGTGTGACCGACGGGGGAAACAAATATAGAGTTGTGACAATCACAGATTCTGACGGGGCAATGACTGTTAAGACTATTTCTGGTCCATATACAAGCAGATAATGAATACAAAATATTATGATGTAATAGTAGCAGGTGCAGGTCCTGCCGGGATATGTGCGGCTGTAGCCGCCGCCCGGCAAGGAGCACGTGTTGCCCTTATCGAAAGATACGGAGTCATCGGAGGTAACCTGACCGCCGGGTATGTCGGCCCTATTCTCGGTAGTGTAAGCAAGAACACGATGCGCGATGAGGTTTGTGCTATTCTTGGCGTCAAAGACAATGACTGGATTGGTGAGCATGGAAATGCTCACGATTTCGAAGAGGCAAAACTTACATTGGCAGAATTTGTCGCCAGGGAAAAGAACATCGATGTCTTTTTGCAATGTTGCGTGTCGGATGTTATTCGTGACGGAAAGGTGGTAAAAGGTATTAAGTGTGCAAGTAACGAGGGGACGCTCTGTTTTGAAGCCGCGGTAACGATTGACTGTACCGGTGATGCCATAGTATCTTTTCTTGCCGGTGCAAAAATAGAAAAAGGACGTGCTGACGGACTCATGCAGCCTGTAACCCTTGAATACACTATTGACGGCGTAGATGAATCGAAAGGAATTATCTGTATTGGAGATGTAGACAATGTCCAATTGAATGGCGAGTGTTTTCTTGATTGGTGTAAAAAGAAAGCCGATGAGGGCAAACTTCCCCGGATGCTTGCTGCCGTGCGTTTGCATCCATCGGTCAGACCGGGTTGCCGTCAGGTAAATACGACACAAGTCAATAGGGTGGATATAACTTCGGTAAGCTCTATTTTCACCGCCGATCTTGAACTTAGGCAACAGATACGCCTCCTGACTCAATTCTTGAAAGAAAATTTGCCGGGTTACGAAAATTGTAGAGTGATCGGAAGCGGTACAACAACCGGAGTGCGCGAAAGCCGCAGGGTGATGGGCGACTATGTGATCGATGCCGATGAGATGGCAGAAGGCTGCCGTTTTGCCGATGTGGTGGTACATAAAGCATTGTTCATTGTCGATATACATAATCCTGACGGAGCCGGACAGGCGGAACCGACCATACAATATTGCAAACCATACGATTTGCCGTATCGTTGTTTTCTCCCGTTGGGCTTGGAAGGGCTTTTGGTGGCGGGACGGTGCATATCGGGTACTCACAGAGCTCACGCTTCCTATCGTGTCATGAGTATTTGCATGGCGATGGGAGAGGCTGTTGGCATTGCCGCTGCCATGAGTGCGTCGCAGCATTGTACTCCGCGGGCTCTCGATGTAGGAGAGTTGCAGAAACGGCTTGAGTCGTTAGGCATAGAGCTGTTCGATTAACGTAGAACATAATCATACTTTAAATTTATAGAGCATACTTATGAAGAAAATATATTTGTCTGTCGTGTGCTTACTGATCTCTATTCCCCTTATCGCCCAGTTGTATGTAGAGCCGGAGAAAGAGGTAGAGTGCTCTGTCTTCCTGGCAAAGGAAGGACGGGGGCGGGCACAGCAAGGACTTGAAATATGGGATGATTACATATTCTCGTGCGAGGATGGAGGGCACGTGAATATCTATGATTTCAAAAGTGCCGATCCGAAACCTGTGGCAGGCTTTGAGTTGGCGTCCTCCCATCCGGACAACCATGTAAATAATGTATGCTTTGGCGTCGAGACAAAACGCGGAGCATCGTTTCCTCTCTTGTATATCACAAACGGGAAGGTAGGAAGCGAGTTGGAATGGTTGTGTTTTGTGGAGAGCATCACCCGTCGTGGAAAACGTTTTAGCAGCGAAATCGCACAGACAATTGAACTCGACGGCTCGAAGTGGGCGGAGAAAGGGTATGTCTCCATCTTTGGAGCGCCAAGCTGGCTGGTCGATCGGGAACGGGGATTTATATGGATATTCTCGGCGCGTAAACGTACTGTGGCGAAGGTGACAAAGCATGCATGGGAAAACCAGTATGTCGCCACCAAATTCCGCATACCGTCGTTGAGTGAGGGCGCAAAGGTGCGCCTCGACGAAAATGACATTCTCGATCAGGTGGTGTTCCCCTATGAGGTATGGTTCACACAAGCGGGCTGTATGCATGATGGTAAAATCTATTTCTGCTTCGGAGTTGGGAAACAGGATGACAGCCGTCCTTCCTGCATCCGGGTGTACGATACGGATAGGCGGACAATTACTGCCCGGTACAATGTGCAGGAACAGGTTATTTACGAACCGGAAGATATTGTGGTTAAAGACGGGGTTATGTATGTCAATACCAATACGAATGCGAAAAAGACGTCTGATCTTCCTTGCATATTCAAACTCTCTCTTCCGAAAGAAAAGCCGGTGACCGAAAATCCTCTCGACGAGATACGCAGGGATCCGGAACGTGCGGGCGGCGTGTATTATGTGACCGATCTTTCACATCCGGTTACGCCGGCGCCCAAAGGATATACGCCTTTCTATATAAACGGCTATTGCCGTCATGGAGCGCGTCAGATAGACGATGAGGTGACTTATCCTGCCATATACGGCGTATTGGAGAAAGCTCATGCCACAAACAACCTTACCGATTTTGGGAAAGCCCTGTATGAACGTCTTGAACCGTTCAAGAAGAATGTGTTTTACAAAGAAGGCGATCTGACACAAATCGGTTATCGTCAGACAAGGGAGATAGGCCGGAGGATGGTACAAAACTATCCGGAAGTATTTGAAGGCCATCCCTATTTGAAGACTAACGCAACGAATGTGCTTCGGGTGGCGGCCACCATGCAATCTGTAAATTCGGGCATTTTGTCGCTACGTCCCGGGCTTGAATGGGCGGAGATAGACAACTCCCGTTCGTTCCTTACCACACTGAATCCATACGGTAACGTATGTCCCGACAGGAGTCCGCTTGATAAGTATATACTTGGTAAAGAAAACAGTTGGTATAAAAAATATCGTTCATATATAGATGAAAAGTTGGATGTGGATGCTTTTTTTACAAGACTGTTTATAGACGTAACACAAGTAGAAAGTGAGTATGACAAGTACGACCTGATCCATCGTTTCTGGTTAATGGCGTCGCTGATGCAATGCCTCGACCGCCAAGTGCCTATATGGGATATTTTTACAGAAGAGGAAATATTGGCTTGGGCGGAAATCGAGAACTATAAGTATTTTGCGCAGAAAGGTCCTGAACCGGTATCTCACGGGCGTAGTTGGGGACTTGCATCCCGCACGTTACGCCATTTGTTAGACGAATCTGCCGAAGATCTGGTTCGTAAGCGTCATGGCATCAATCTCAACTTCGGACACGATGGCGTTCTGATGGCTATCTTGACAAATCTGCAAGCCGGAACGTGGGCGCGGGAGGCTAGTAATTCCAAAGAAGCGTTGCAGAGTTGGAAGTATTGGGATATTCCGATGGGGGCGAACCTTCAGATGATCTTTTACCAATCAAAAGACAATCCGGACGTTTTAGTTAAGTTTATGCTGAATGAAAAAGACCTCCGGTTGCCGTTGGAAGCGGTTGAAGCATCTTATTACAAATGGAATGAGGTTTATAAATTCTATATAGAACATTGCGACAAGGTGGAAAAATCACTTGCCGAAACATTGAAATTATCGTATGAAGACTTTTAATTATAATCGTGCTGAAATAAAGGCCGGAATAGTACATTTCGGCGTTGGAAACTTCCATCGTGCACATCTCGAAGCTTACACAAATCTATTACTTGAAGATCCGTCACAGAGATGCTGGGGGGTATTCGGAGCTATGATTATGCCTACGGACGGGGTATTGTTCAACGCCCTCAAGAAAGACGACGGCATATATCAATTGACGACATGCAGCCCTTCCGGCGAACAGGATAGTATGCTGATTGGTTCGCTTGTAGAACTGGCATGGGGGGAAATAGATAGTGAGCCTATCATCGCTAAAATAGCATCGGAGGAGATAAAAATCATCTCTCTCACCATTACCGAAGGGGGATATAAGGTTGATTTTAACCAATCGCGCAGTGTGTTCTGGTATGTAGCCGAAGGACTCAAACGCCGGATGGAGAAAGATTTACCGATTACGATTCTTTCGTGTGACAACATGCAGATGAACGGCAATGCCGCCAAATGTGCGTTTATGTCATACTTTGAAGCGAAATATCCCGAGGTGGCAGCGTGGGCGAAAAAGAAAGTGACGTTTCCGAATTCGATGGTGGATCGAATCACTCCCGTAACAAAACCGGGTAAGGTTACAGATGTGTGTTGTGAAGACTTTATACAATGGGTGATTGAAGATAATTTCATTGCAGGCCGTCCTGCATGGGAGAAGGTGGGAGTTACATTCACCCATGATGTGACCCCGTATGAAATCATGAAATTAAGTCTTCTCAATGCGTCACATACTCTTCTTTCTTATCCTGCCTATATGGAAGGATTCAGGAAGGTCGATGCTGTAATGGCAGACGAGAGGTATCGTGCAATGATAAAGCTGTTTATGAACAGGGACGTTACTCCTTATGTTCCGGTTCCCGAAGGCGTTGACCTTGAAGCGTATAAAGACCAGCTTATCGAACGATTTTCAAACAAGGCGATCAGCGATCAGGTATCACGGCTTTGCGGCGATGGCATTGCTAAGTTTGCGGTTTATGTGGTACCCATACTCAAACAGATGTTGCAGGATGGGAAGGATATTTCGATAGAGGCTTTCCTGATAGCTGTTTATTGCAAATACCTGATAGGTGCGCGCACGGAGTCCGGTGAAAATATAGCTATCTCCGAACCTCACATCACCCCGGCGGACAGGAAGTTGATTTCGGGAGGATCGCCGGCCGAGTTCTTGAAGATATCACCTTTTGTGTCATTGGGATTGGACAAATACCCTGTGTTTATGGAAAAGTATGAGCAGTTTTATGCTATGCAGGTAGCAGAAGGGTTGAAGGTCTTATTACAGTAAACAACTAAAAAATACAAGGCAATGAAGAAGTTTTTTATAACGGTTGTTCTGGCGCTTTCGTGCGTATTGTCGGTTTCGGCACAAAAACAGACGGAGGCGTCAACGTTTAACCTGATAGGTAAGCCGTTTGAATCGACTCCCAATCCGTATCATAGAGTCGATACATTGGTTTATAAAGGTTTTAACAGGACGGAGAATCGACAACTCCGTTGCTCTGCCGGTATGGCTGTGTTGTTTAAAACGAACACGCGTAATATACAGATTACGACAAAGTGGGGATATGTATATTCGAGCCATTCAACCATGCCGATCTCTTATAAAGGATATGATCTTTATATCAAAAATGCAGACGATCAATGGCAGTATGCGGCAAGCGGTTCATTGAAAGCGTATAAGGGCGAGAAAACCGAGACATTCACGCTCATTGAGAATATGGATGGTACGATGCACGAATGTATGATGTATATGCCGATGTATTCGGAGGTCATTTCTTGTAAGATAGGGATAGATGACGATGCTGTTATCGAACCGTTGAAGTCCGATTTTCGTCACAGGATAGCGGTATATGGCTCTTCGTTTACGCAAGGAGTGAGCACGGATCGATCCGGTATGAGTTATCCCATGCAATTTATGCGTAATACAGGTCTTCAAGTCGTGTCGCTCGCAACAAGCGGACGTTGCCTGATGCAACCTTACATGCTCGACGTTCTTGCGGAAGTCAAGGCTGATGCCTTTATATTCGATACTTTTTCAAATCCTGACGCAGAACTGATAAGAGAGCGCCTGATGCCGTTTATCGATCGGCTTATAGCGGCACATCCGGCTATTCCGTTGATATTTCAGCGTACTATCTATCGTGAACGACGTTCATTCGATACAGTTCTTGATGCGAAAGAACGGGCTAAGGCGGCAACCGTAGAGGAGTTGTTTGCGAAAATCCTCACGAACCCGAAATATAAAGATGTTTATCTGATTACGCCTGATGCTTCCGATGCGCATGAGACATCGGTCGACGGAACTCATCCAAGTAGTTATGGATATGCACTTTGGGCGAAGTCAATAGAGACTCCGGTAATAGAAATTTTAAGTAAATATGGTATAAAATGAGACAAGCGGTATTAGTAGAACCAAAACATATTGAATTTCGCGAGGTTGAGGCGCCTAAGGCGTCGGACCTGAAAGAACATCAGGTGCTTCTGAATATTAAGAGAATTGGTATTTGTGGAAGTGAGATACATTCTTATCACGGATGTCATCCGGCAACTTTTTATCCGGTAGTTCAGGGGCATGAATATTCGGCAGTGGTAGTCGCTACGGGGACGGCGGTTACGATCTGCAAGGCGGGTGACGTTGTCACCGCACGTCCGCAACTCGCGTGTGGGAAGTGCAAGCCTTGTCAGCGGGGAGAGTATAATATTTGTGAGGAGCTAAGAGTGCAAGCCTTTCAGGCAAATGGAGCTGCGCAAGACTTTTTTGTGGTTGATGATGACAGGATTGCGGTGTTGCCTGAAGGTATGTCACTTGATTATGGGGCTATGATAGAACCGGTGGCAGTGGCTGCGCATGCAACCATGCGTGGCGGGGACTTGAAAGATAAGAATGTGGTTGTATCGGGTGCCGGAACAATCGGTAACCTCGTGGCGCAGTTCGCTAAGGCAAGAGGAGCCAAACGGGTTCTTATTACCGATGTAAGTGATTTCAGACTTGAAATCGCTCGTAAATGTGGCATAATAGATACGCTCAATGTAGCTAAGACGCCGCTCAAAGAAGGAGCGAAGAGGCTTTTCGGGGATGAAGATTTTCAAGCTGCGTTTGAGGTTGCCGGGGTTGAGTCGAGTATTCGTTCGCTTATGGAGTGTATTGAAAAAGGGAGTACCATCGTTGTAGTGGCGGTATTTGGCAAGGATCCGTCGCTTAATATGTTCTATTTGGGAGAGCACGAACTGAAGGTGAACGGAACGATGATGTATCGCCACGAAGATTATCTTACGGCTATCGATCAGGTAAGTTCGGGAGCTATCTGTCTCGAACCGCTTATTTCAAATCATTTCCCGTTCGAGCAGTATGACGAGGCATATAAATTTATAGACGAGAATAGTGCAACATCCATGAAAATAATTATTAAACTATAAAACCATGAAAATAATAGGTATAGGAGAAGTTGTTTGGGATTGCTTCCCGGAAGGTAAGAGACTTGGCGGAGCGCCTATCAATTTCTGTTTTTTTGCAAAGGAGTTGGGAGCAGAATCATATCCCGTTACGGCAATAGGTGATGACGAACTCGGTGATGAAACATTTGCGGTGCTTAAAGAGACCGGACTTGATTTAGGATATATTTCCCGTAATATTTTGCCGACAGGTAAAGTGCTTGTGTCGTTGAATGAGGCCGGTGTACCGCAATATGACATTGTTGAGAATGTTGCTTGGGATGCTATCGAGTGTAGTCCTGCGACCATGAAACTGGTCAGCGATGCAGATGCTGTTTGTTGGGGCTCTTTGGCACAGCGAAGCGAAAAGTCACGTGCTGCAATCTTGAGGCTCATAGATGCCGTGCCAGATACCTCTTTGAAGGTGTTCGATATTAATATCAGGCAACATTTTTATTCGACAGACTTGATTGTGGAGTCCTTGCAAAAGGCAAATGTACTCAAATTGAATGAAGACGAATTGCCGTTATTGATTTCTCTTCTTTCTCTTTCGACTGATTTTGTGGAAGCTATCGCAGAACTCATTGCTCGGTTCTCACTCAAATATGTTATATTCACACAGGGGGCAGTACGTAGTGGCATATATGATGTAAGTGGGGAAATTTCATCCATAGATACACCTAAAGTCGAGGTGGCCGATACTGTAGGTGCAGGCGACTCGTTTACTGCTACTTTTGTTGTGAACATACTTAGAGGGGCGTCGGTCGCTGAATCACACCGCAAAGCGGTAGATGTATCGGCATATACTTGTACACAAAGGGGGGCTATTAATCCGTTGCCGGATAGTAAAAAGTAATCTTTAAACGAAGTCTAGTGGGAAACCTTTATGCCCGGAAAGGTTAGATGAATCACGGAAAGCTGTCGCTCAAAAAGTGGCTTATGCTACCGTGAAGCATCTGTTCCGGGTAGCTGATTATTCTTCGATAAAATTCTTAAAGTCACTCCAAAAGGGTGATAATCTATATGCTGTAATAGATCCTTTGGGAACATATATTTTACAAATGGATTTATCTTTTATCTTTAGGGTACTTGAATCCTTTATAATTGGTGGTGTGACTCTTTTTACGTGTATTTCCACTATGGGACAATATTCAAAAGCTGACGATTGGATTTCACTAACACTGTTAGGAATTTCCACATATTCTAAGGATTCGCAATTTCCGAAAGCATTTGCTTCAATTTTAGTAGGTCCTTCCGGTATTATTATTTTTTTTACTTTTCTACTATAATTCAAAAATTGTACACTGATAGTAGACAAGTTTGGCGATAGCTCAACTTCATCAAAACTTGTATATTGGAATACACCTTGTTCGGTAAAAGTTACTGTAGTAGGTATAGTTAGTTTCCCTTTCATGAATGTAGAACCGAATGCAAAAAAATCGATTCTGGTTAGGCCTTCCGGGAGTTTTATAGTATTAAGATTTATAGCTCCATTAAAAGCAAGTCTCTTTATAATTTTTACTGTAGAAGGCAGGGACACTTCTTTCAAGTTACGACATGATAAAAAGGTATATGCCGGTATGACTGTTAGTTCCTTAGGTAGTTTTACTTCCTCTAATATTGAATTCTCAAAGTTGCGTTCAAGTAATTCATCGGAGTTGAAGGTTAAATCATTGGTTTTAAACTCATGTATCTTGGTGTCATTTATATTTAAGGTAATAAGTTGACTCATTTCTTTTAAAGTCATTAAATCTCTGGCATCAAGATTTCCGGTGAGTGTTAAATCTGTGATGGTTGTTTTATTTGTTTCTAAGATACTTTCTAGACTTCCGGGTATTTCTATGTTATAGCTGGCTTTAATGATTTTGGGAGTAATGGTAAGTTCACAACTAGCTTTTGCTTTTGATTCCTTTAGTTGTACTGTGATGGTTGCATTTCCTTCTTTAATTGCAGTAATGTTTCCATTATATACTGTTGCAATTTTGTCATCTGACGATGTCCATATTACATCTTGGTATGTTGCGTTGTCCGGTTCGATAACAGCAGATAACTGATGGGTTTCTCCAGCAATTAATTTAACTGCGTTTTCTGATAGTTTGATAGATGTAACTTCAATCGGAATAACATTTACCTGACAGGTGGAGAGAGGACCGAAATCTTTGGCTTTAGCAGTAATAATAGTAACACCGATAGACAGTGCTTTAATTTCTCCGTGGGCATTAATTGTGGCAACGTCTTTATTGGAGGATGTCCAGATATATTCAGGAACGGGCAAGTCTTCTGGAGAGTGTTTTATGGTGAGCGTGTGACTATCACCAATATTTAAAGTTACTTCTTCTTCGGTAATTTTTATTGCATCAATCGTTTGTTGTATAATTTTATCTTCTATATCATTCTTGTCACTACAACCATTTATGAACAATGTTAAAACTAGTACGGAGAGTAAATTTAATGATTTCATATTAAAATTATGTTTGTTTTGTTGCTCTGTTGATAAAGCATTAAAAATATTTTGTTGCAAAGATAGATATAATGTGTAAGTCTCGAAAGCTTTTAATCGCATTTTTATGAATAACTCCAATTTAATAGTTATTTTTGCAAAAATAGTCAATGCTATGTTCATCACAGAAAATTAGAGTGAGCTGGAGTTACTTGCATATCTCATTGAATAATAATTTTACGAAATAAAAGAATCTATGTTGAAAATATTAATAACCTACGCCGTCCAAGGCGAATTTGTGGAGATTAAATGGCCTGATATAGAACCTTACTACGTTCGTACAGGCATTGGTAAAGTGAAATCTGCCTTTCATTTGGCAGAGGCAATCCGCCAGGTACAACCGGACTTGGTGCTCAATATCGGAAGTGCCGGAACAGTCAATCATCAAGTAGGAGACATCTTTGTATGTCGCAAGTTTGTGGACCGTGATATGCAGAAAATGAAAGAGTTCGGATTGGAGTGTGAAATCGATTCATCAGCTTTGCTCGAAGAAAAAGGATATTGCACGCATTGGACGGAAGATGGGATCTGTAATACAGGAGATGGCTTCCTTACCGAGTTGACGCACGTTAGCGGAGACGTGGTAGATATGGAAGCATATGCACAGGCATTTGTCTGCCGTTCAAAAGGAATCCCATTTATTTCCGTGAAATACGTGACTGACATTATTGGTCAGAATTCCGTGAAACATTGGGAAGATAAACTTGCCGATGCACGGCAGGGGCTATCACACTATTTCAATGTCTTGAAAGAAAGAATATGATGAGTAACTCCTGCGGCTATCAATCCCAGGAGAATCTTTACCCATATAAAAGGAATCAGGAAGAAGATGCAATAAAGCATCGTTCCCCACATTAATACGAGAGAAATTATTTTGGCACGGA
>OBIM01000566.1_pt1 | contig 16254 bp, 9 predicted proteins | sample 1496191 | NCBI WGS metagenome assembly OBIM01 (sample SAMN00265067, study PRJEB22529) | human gut metagenome
CCCCCCTGCCCTCTGGGCACCCCTCCTCCGACGGAGGAGGGGAATTGAAATACTCTATTTACTTAATGTAGAAATACTCATTTTATTCATACCCAAAAGAAAGAAATCAATTCTGCCAACGGGTAAAGAGACTAAATCCACGTCAATCCTATATCAACACTGTATCAAGTCCGTACCATCTCCGTGTCCATAGAAACAGACTTGGTACGGAGTTGGTATGGACTTGACACGGAGTTGGTACGGACTTGGTTATATCCGGATAAGGATGAAACAAAAAAAATGTCATGCACTTCCCTTTTGGCTATTTGGCATTATGGCAATTTCTCGAACGAGGGAAAGGCGTACTTACAATACAGAATATAAACCACGCATTTTACTTCAATTCAAAACACAAAAGCATATATTTTATTTCAATTTAAAACACAGATCCAATAAACAGACATTTTGCAAGTCACAAAAACCCACATTATTATACCAATTTGAAATTAAATTAATACTTTTGCCAAACATTTTGATAGCAATAATAGGTATTACTACAGAATAAAGTAAACTTAAAAAGATGAAAGAAGAACTTTTTAACAACAAAACAAAGAGAAAAGCCGAACAACAGAGAAGGGAAGAAAGCCAACATCCTGTATATCAACGACAGCCCAGGCAGTTGGGCTTGTATGATGTAGAGAACGAGCATGACGCTTGTGGTGTCGGTATGTTAGTGAACATCCACGGAGGCAAGTCACACGAACTGGTAGAGTCTGCATTGAAGGTGTTGGAGAACATGCGTCACCGGGGCGCCGAAGGTGCGGATAACAAAACCGGAGACGGTGCCGGCATCCTGCTGCAAATCCCGCACGAGTTTATTCTTTTGCAGGGTATTCCTGTCCCCGAGAAAGGGAAATACGGTACAGGTCTTCTCTTTCTGCCGAAAGATGAGAAAGACCAGGGTGCTATCTTAAGTATTATCATCGAAGAGATTGAAAAAGAAGGATTGACATTGATGCACCTGCGCAATGTGCCCACTTGTCCCGAAATCTTAGGAGAATCGGCACTTGCCAACGAACCGGATATCAAACAAATTTTCATCACCGGATTTACGGAAAGCGAGACAGCCGACCGTAAACTCTATCTCATAAGAAAAAGAATAGAAAACAAAGTACGCAAATCCGATATTGCCACGCGCGAAGATTTCTACGTTGTCTCCCTATCCACGAAGAACATCATCTACAAAGGTATGCTCTCTTCACTGCAACTGCGAGGCTACTTCCCCGATCTGACAAACCCCTACTTCACCAGCGGCATAGCACTGGTACACTCCCGCTTCAGTACCAATACCTTCCCTACCTGGGGACTGGCACAACCGTTCCGCCTCCTGGCTCACAACGGCGAAATCAACACCATCCGCGGCAACCGGGGTTGGATGGAAGCCCGTGAAAGTGTGCTCTCCTCTCCCGTCCTGGGCGACATCAGAGAGATACGCCCCATCATTCAGCCGGGAATGAGCGACAGTGCCTCACTGGACAATGTTTTGGAATTCCTCGTTATGTCAGGCCTCAGCCTGCCACATGCCATGGCCATGCTAATACCGGAATCTTTCAATGAAAAGAATCCTATCAGCGAAGATCTGAAAGCATTCTATGAATACCACTCCATCCTGATGGAACCGTGGGACGGTCCTGCCGCCTTGCTGTTCAGCGACGGACGTTTTGCGGGCGGTATGCTCGACCGCAACGGATTGCGTCCTGCACGCTATCTGATTACGCACAACGACATGATGGTAGTGGCCAGCGAAGTGGGCGTGATGGATTTCGAACCGGGAGACATCAAAGAAAAGGGACGCCTGCAACCGGGTAAGATACTACTGGTAGATACCGAGAAAGGCGAAATCTACTACGACGGAGAATTGAAAAAACAGTTGGCCGAAGCCAAGCCTTACCGCAGTTGGCTGGCAACGAACCGCATCGAACTGGATGAGCTGAAAAGCGGGCGCAAAGTCCCCCATAGCGTAGAGAATTACGAGAGGATGCTGCGTACCTTCGGCTATTCCAAGGAAGATGTGGAGCGGCTCATCGTTCCGATGTGTACCACGGGTGCCGAGCCTATCAACTCAATGGGGAATGATACGCCGCTTGCCGTGCTTTCGGATAAGCCGCAACTACTGTACAATTACTTCCGACAACAGTTTGCACAAGTCACCAATCCGCCTATCGACCCGATACGCGAGGAACTGGTAATGTCACTGACGGAATATATCGGCGCCGTGGGCATGAACATCCTGACACCCAGTGAAAGCCATTGTAAGATGGTGCGCCTCAACCATCCCATCCTGAGCAATGCACAACTGGATATTCTTTGCAACATCCGCTACAAAGGTTTCAAAACAGTGAAACTACCCTTGTTGTTTGAAGTAGCAAAGGGTCGTGCCGGATTGCAGGAAGCACTCACAGCACTTTGCAAGCAAGCGGAAGAGTCCGTCAGCGAAGGGGTGAACTACATTGTATTGAGCGACCGTGATGTGGATGCCACTCATGCGGCCATCCCCTCCCTACTGGCAGTAAGCGCAGTACACCACCACCTGATTTCGGTAGGTAAACGTGTGCAGACGGCATTGGTCGTGGAAAGCGGTGAAATACGCGAGGTAATGCACGCAGCCCTATTACTGGGATTTGGCGCCAGTGCCCTGAACCCTTACATGGCATTCGCCGTGATCGACAAGCTGGTAGCGAAGAAAGAAATCCAGTTGGATTATGCCACAGCCGAAAAGAAATATATCAAATCCATCTGCAAGGGATTGTTCAAGATCATGAGTAAGATGGGTATCAGTACCATCCGTTCGTATCGGGGAGCGAAAATATTCGAAGCCGTAGGTTTGAGTGAAGAGCTCAGCAATGCTTATTTCGGTGGGTTGAGATCCACAATAGGCGGCATCCGGCTGGATGAAGTGGCGCACGATGCAATCGCATTCCATGATGCAGGCTTTGCCGCACAGGTAGACGGATTACTCCGCAACAACGGTTTGTATGCTTTCCGTAAAGACGGAGAAAAACATGCCTGGAACCCGGAAACCATTTCTACCTTGCAACTTGCCACACGCCTGGGCAGCTATAAGAAGTTCAAAGAATTCACCAGTCTGGTAGACAGAAAAGAAGCGCCTATCTTCCTGCGCGACTTCCTGGATTTCCGCCGTGCCCCCATTTCTATAGATAAGGTTGAACCGGTAGAAAGCATCATGCACCGCTTTGTGACGGGTGCCATGAGTTACGGGTCTATCAGCAAAGAAGCGCATGAGGCAATGGCCATTGCCATGAACCGGATTCACGGACGTAGCAACACAGGTGAGGGCGGCGAAGACAGTGCACGCTTCACGCCCCGCGAAGACGGAACCAGTCTGCGTAGCGCCATCAAGCAGGTAGCTTCGGGACGTTTCGGCGTAACAACGGAGTATCTGGTGAACGCCGATGAAATACAAATCAAAGTGGCACAAGGGGCCAAACCGGGTGAAGGCGGTCAGTTGCCGGGCTTTAAAGTAGACCAGGTGATTGCGAAAACGCGCCATTCCATTCCCGGCATTTCATTGATTTCTCCCCCGCCCCATCACGACATTTATTCCATCGAAGACCTGGCACAGTTGATCTTCGACCTGAAGAATGTAAATCCTCGTGCCAAGATCAGTGTGAAGCTGGTAGCCGAAAGCGGTGTAGGAACCATTGCCGCCGGAGTGGCCAAAGCAAAAGCAGACCTTATCGTCATCTCCGGTGCGGAAGGTGGTACGGGCGCCTCTCCTGCCTCCAGTATCCGCTATGCCGGTATCTCTCCTGAACTGGGACTAAGCGAGACGCAACAGACTCTTGTACTGAACGGTCTGCGCGGGCAAGTGATGCTGCAAGTGGACGGGCAACTGAAAACCGGTCGTGACATCGTACTGATGACGATGCTGGGTGCCGAAGAGTTCGGTTTTGCAACCAGCGCTTTGATTGTACTGGGCTGCGTCATGATGCGCAAATGCCATCAGAACACCTGCCCCGTGGGTGTGGCAACGCAAAACGAGGAACTTCGCCGGCGCTTCCACGGACGCAGCGAATATCTGGTGAACTTCTTCACTTTCCTGGCGCAGGAAGTGCGGGAGTATCTCGCCGAAATCGGTGTGGAACGCCTGGATGACATCATCGGACGCACGGATCTTATTATCCGCAAGTCAGAAAACGAATCACCCAAGCAATCCCTGATTAGTTTCGACAAAATACTGGCACGCGTCGATAATGGTGCAGCCATCCGCCACACCATCGACCAGCAACACGGCATCGACCACGTAAAAGACGTTGAAATGCTGCATGCCGCTGCCGAAGCTCTGGAAAACCAGAAAGAAATCTCACTGGAATATACGATTGCCAATACGGATCGTGCTTGCGGAGCTATGCTTTCGGGCACCATTGCCGCGAAGTACGGTGAAGCGGGACTGCCGGAACATACGTTGAACGTAAAATTCAAAGGTTCTGCAGGACAAAGTTTCGGTGCCCTCCTTGTACCGGGTGTCAACTTCAAGCTGGAAGGTGAAGCGAACGATTACCTCGGCAAAGGCCTTTCGGGTGGACGGATTGCCGTGTTGCCTCCGGTACGCTCTAACTTCCAGGCCGAGAAGAATACGATTGCAGGAAATACCTTGCTCTATGGCGCAACCAGTGGTGAAGTTTACATCAATGGGCGCGTAGGCGAACGTTTTGCTGTCCGCAATTCCGGTGCTATTGCCGTAGTAGAGGGTGTAGGCGATCATTGTTGCGAGTACATGACGGGCGGTCGTGTGGTAGTCCTCGGTTCAACAGGGCGCAACTTCGCAGCCGGTATGTCGGGCGGTGTAGCTTATGTATGGAATAAGGATGGAAACTTCGATTATTTCTGTAACATGGAAATGGTGGAACTAAGCCTCATCGAAGAAGCCTCCTATCGTAAGGAGTTGCACGAACTCATCCGTCAGCACTACCTCTATACAGGCTCCAACCTAGCACGCACTATGCTTGATGACTGGAACCGATATGTGGATGAGTTTATCCAGATAGTCCCCATCGAGTACAAGAAGGTACTGCAAGAAGAGCAAATGCGAAAACTGCAACAGAAGATTGCAGAGATGCAGAGAGATTATTAAAAATTACAGAACCAAGAGCATCTCAACTCTCCTCCTCTTGGGAATTAAGATAGTCAAATTAAACAATACTACAATGGCAGATCCAAAAGCATTCTTAAACATACCACGACAGGAAGCGGGATACCGTCCTGTCCACGAACGTATCACCGACTTCAGTCAGGTGGAGCAAACTTTAAACAGTCACGAACGTAAACTCCAGGCATCACGTTGCATGGATTGCGGTGTACCCTTCTGTCACTGGGCATGCCCGTTGGGCAATAAACAACCTGAATTTCAAGATGCACTTTATAAAGGTAAATGGCGCGAAGCATACGAAGTGCTCGCCGCCACAAACGACTTCCCCGAATTTACCGGACGCATCTGTCCGGCACTTTGCGAAAAGTCGTGTGTACTGAAGCTTTCGTGTGATGCACCTGTCACCATTCGTGAAAACGAGGCGGCTATTGCCGAAGCGGCTTTTCGCGAAGGGTATATCGTGCCCATTCAGCCCGAACGTAATGGAAAGCGGGTTGCCATCATCGGTGCAGGTCCTGCGGGACTCTCCGCTGCCTGCCGGCTGAATGCTAAAGGCTATGAAGTGACTCTTTTTGACAGCAAACCCATGCCCGGCGGATTACTGCGCTATGGTATTCCTAATTTTAAACTCGATAAGGCAGTAATCGACCGCCGGATGGGAGTGCTTGAAGCCGAAGGTATCAAATTCGAAATGGGCGTAACGGTAGATGTACAGAAACTCCCCGCGGGCTTTGATGCCTACTGCATCTGCACCGGGACGCCACAGGCACGCGACCTCAATATCCCCGGACGCGAACTGAAAGGTATTTATCTTGCCCTCGAAATGCTGTCCCAGCAAAATCATATCCTCGATGGAGAAACGTTCTCCAAAGACCGTCTGGTAAATGCCAAGGGCAAACGGGTTCTCGTCATCGGTGGCGGTGATACAGGATCAGACTGTATCGGTACGAGTATCCGCCAGGGAGCCGTGAGTGTGACACAGATTGAAATCATGCCACAGCCTCCCGTAGGTCACAATGACGCTACTCCTTGGCCACAATGGCCCATTGTACTGAAGACGACTTCAAGTCACGAAGAAGGTTGCACGCGCCGCTGGTCGCTGGCATCCAATCAGTTTATTGGCAAGAATGGAAAAGTCTGCGGTGTAGAGGTGGAAGAAGTGGAATGGATTCCGGCTCAGGATGGAGGACGCCCTACCATGAAACCTACCGGAAAGAAGGAAGTGATAGACGCCGATATGGTGCTTCTAGCCATGGGCTTCCTGAAACCGGAACAACCGGAATTTCCGGAAAATGTATTCGTAGCAGGTGATGCGGCACGTGGTGCCAGCCTTGTGGTGCATGCACTGGCGGATGGACGGAGAGTGGCAAAACGGATAGACAAGTATTTGAGTAACTAACCCCTAATCACTAAATATCATGTGTGGAATCGTAGGTATCTTCAATATCAAATCTCAATCCCAGGAATTGAGAAACAAAGCGCTTCGAATGGCGCAGAAAATCCGTCATCGCGGACCGGACTGGAGTGGTATTTATGTAGGCGGCAGTGCCATCCTGGCTCACGAACGTCTTTCCATCGTCGATCCGGAAAGTGGCGGACAACCATTGTATTCTCCGGATGGCAAGCAAATCCTTGCCGTCAACGGTGAAATCTATAATCATCGGGAAATCCGTTCCCGCTATGCCGACAAATATGCTTTCCGTACAGGATCGGACTGTGAAGTCATCCTCGCATTATATAAGGATAAAGGCATTCATTTCCTCGAAGAATTGAACGGTATCTTCGCCTTTGCCCTTTACGATGAGGAAGCAGACGATTATCTGATTGCTCGTGACCCTATCGGGGTAATCCCTCTTTATATCGGTCGTGACGACCAGGGACATATCTACGTCGGTAGCGAACTGAAAGCACTCGAAGGTTTCTGTGATACCTACGAGCCTTTTCTGCCCGGACATTACTTCTGGGGACGTGAAGGGAAAATGCATCGTTGGTATCAACGCCCCTGGACCGATTATGCCGCCGTCAAAGCCAATGACACCACCGCCCGCCGGGCTACCCAACCAGAAATCAACAGCGTAAAACTCGCCCTTGAAGCTGCCGTGCAACGCCAGTTAATGTCCGATGTTCCTTACGGTGTTCTGCTCAGTGGTGGTCTCGACTCTTCCGTCATTTCTGCCATTGCCAAGAAGTATGCCCGCAAGCGCATTGAAACTGATAACCAGAGCGAAGCCTGGTGGCCTCAACTCCACTCCTTCGCCGTCGGCCTGCGCGGTGCACCGGACTTAATTAAAGCCCGTGAAGTGGCGGAATATATCGGCACTGTTCACCATGAAATCAATTATACCATTCAGGAAGGACTCGATGCCTTGCATGATGTCATCTACTTTATCGAAACATACGATGTTACCACTGTTCGTGCTTCCACACCGATGTACCTGTTGGCACGTGTCATCAAGTCTATGGGTATCAAGATGGTGCTTAGTGGCGAAGGTGCTGATGAGGTTTTTGGTGGTTATCTCTACTTCCACAAAGCCCCCACACCGCAGGCTTTCCACGAAGAAACGATCCGTAAGCTCTCCAAATTGCACCTGTACGACTGTCTGCGTGCCAATAAGAGCCTTTCTGCCTGGGGTGTGGAAGGTCGTGTTCCCTTCCTCGATAAAGAGTTCCTGGATGTGGCAATGAACCTCAGCCCTGCCGTCAAGATGTGTCCGGGCAAAGAAGTGGAGAAGCGCATTGTGCGCGAAGCTTTTCAGAATATGCTGCCTCAGAGTGTTGCCTGGCGACAAAAAGAGCAATTCTCCGATGGCGTCGGTTACAATTGGATTGATACATTGAAGGCCATTACTTCGGCCGCCGTCACCGACCATCAGATGGAACATGCCGCTGAACGGTTTCCCATCAATCCGCCACAGAATAAGGAGGAATATTACTATCGTAGCATTTTCGAAGAGCACTTCCCCAGTCAGTCGGCTGCCCGAAGCGTGCCCAGTGTGCCGAGCGTGGCTTGCTCTACTGCTGAAGCACTCGCCTGGGATGCCACGTTGCAAGGGAAAAATGATCCGAGCGGACGGGCTGTGGCAGATGTGCACGAGGCAGCCGGGAACGTGGGCTGATAAAGCCTGTTATAAGCAGAGTCTACTGTGTAAACAATTTACCAAGCGAGATCCATCAATAGAATGCTGAGCATTCTTATCACAGTCTCAAATATAGACAAAAAACAGGCATTTTTCTGCTTTATTAAGCTTCTTGTTATTCGTTTTTAAAGAATAACAGGAACGTTTTTAAAGAATGTGCTCAACGTTTATTAAAAACGTAAAAAGCCTCTTTTAAGCCCGAATCCGATAAATATCAACAAAAAAGGCGATAACTTCCTATTGAAATTATCGCCTTTCTTGTTTTTTGTCTGTTATTATCTTAGAAAACAAGTCGTATGAATTCTCTATTATCAACTACCCTGCAAAGATACGACATCCGAAAGGTGAAGTCAAGTATTCTGGCCGGTTTTTCCGACTTTTCTTTTTTTTATTTTTTAATTCTTCCATTTTGTTTTTGTCCGATACCATTTTTCTAATTTTGAGAATTAGAAATTAGGAACTTGCGTTAACTTAACACACAACAAAGATGAAATATAAAAGGACTCTCCACTCCAATCCACACTAAGATAGTGTCAAAACGGAATAAAAGAACGCGAATTACACAAATCTGTCATTCAATAATCCACTTCTCTATATTCCTTGTTTTATTACTGAAGTTCACACCTATTTTGAATAATTTCCTCGGGTCTGCCTCAAAAGGAAGAGCATACTGTTTTTCTTCTATTTGCTGCAAAGCCTCCTCTGCAGTACCTTCCAGTTTGAATTCCATGACGTAAATGTAATCGGCAGTCTTCACTACCAGATCCACCCTCCCTTCCGAAGTGTGATATTCCGCCTGTGTATAGAAACCCACCAGTTTGAAGACGATAAACAGCACATTTTGGTAATGTAATTCCAAGTCTTTCACCAATTCATAAGGTGTGTCGGCAAAAAAGCTTTGCAGCCTCTTAAAGAAAGCGTTAGGTTGGCCGGAACGTATCTCACGAACAAACCTTTGTATCTCAAACGGTGCTTCTAACTGATTGAAGCGGGTATAAAACGGCATCAGAAATCTGATAAAGCCCTCTTCCACTTCCCGGTTAGGGAAACCGAGACGGTATAGACCGAATTCCTTATCATACCCCTTTATCGTGAGATAACCGCTTTGGAAAATAACCGGTATTGGTTCGTTGTCGCCATAAATACAGTTCAGCACATCAGCATCCGTTTCTTCATGCGCCATGCGCTCCAAATTGTAATGATTGCGTCTCAGCAACTCCACAAGGTAAGTAGGCGTTCCGGTTTCAAACCAATAGTTGCCGAATTTCATCTTAAAGAATGTATTCAGCAAACTGAAGGGATTGTAGATGCCGTCCGTATTTTCTGTAAAGTGATAACCGTCATAGCACGCTTTCAGTTCATTGCACACTTCCTGATACGTCATTTTCTGCGCGGCTGCCAATTCGTGCAGGTCTTCTTCAAAATTAAGATGTATCTCCTTTTCAGTAATTCCACAGATGGAAATAAACGGCTCGTCCATGGAGATGTCATTCAAATTGTTCAGGTCACTGAACACACTGACTTTGCCAAACTTGGTCACTCCCGTCAGCAAGGCAAACTTGATGCAGCCGTCCATGGTTTTCAGTACGCCATAGAAAGGTTTCAGAGTGTTGCGGAATTCGCGTTGCAGTTCCTCGTTGCCGATAGCTTGGAGCAAGGGTTTGTCATATTCGTCGATGAGAATGGCTACACGCTCACCACTTTGCTCATAGGCCCGTCCCACAACTCCTGCAAAGCGCAAGGCAAGGGTCGTTTCGGCAGAACGCGTTCCATAAAGTGACTCCCAGTAATCAAGCGTTTCATTCAGTATTTTGTCCAGACTATCCGGCGTATCATATTTCCCGATATTCAAGTCCAGATGGAACACGGGACGTTTCACCCAGTCTTTTTCCAAAGTTTCCACCGCCAAGCCTTCAAACAAGTCCCGTTTCGCCTCAAAATAGGCTTCGAGCGTGGAAATCAGCAAACTCTTCCCAAAACGGCGGGGGCGGGAAAGGAAAAAGTAACTGCCACTCTTCACCAACTTATACATCAATGCAGTTTTATCCACATAAACGTATCCTTCCTTACGAATCTTCTCGAAGTTTTGTATCCCGATAGGATATATTCTGTTACCCATGTCCTTGCCTCCTTCTACTATAATAGTATTCATTAATGCTACAAAGATAATGTAAACCGAGAACAGTAAAAAATGAACGAGTTCATTTTTTTATGCCGAGGTGCAGCTTATCTTCTTCAAAGATAATGCAAATCGAAGGCAGCACTTTCATTTTCCCAATTTATTCCCTACCTTTGTACCCGCTTTTTTAGAAAGGCAGAATTCGTTCTATTAGTTTTAGGTTAAACACTTAATAACGCTTATGCAAAAGTCTGACTGCATCATCGGTGTAGAGCACGTATCGAAATACTTCGGAGACAAAGCCGTACTGAATGATGTAAACCTCTCTGTCCGTAAGGGCGAATTTGTAACGATATTGGGCCCCTCCGGCTGCGGCAAGACTACTTTGTTGCGCCTGATAGCCGGTTTCCAGACCGCCTCGAAAGGTATCATCACCATCGCCGGAAAAGACATCACGCAAACACCGCCACACCAACGTCCGGTGAATACCGTCTTTCAGAAGTATGCCCTTTTCCCCCACCTCAACGTGTACAACAACATCGCTTTCGGACTGAAGCTCAAAAAGATGCCCGAAGCCACCATTGGCAAGAAAGTGAAACAAGCCCTCCGCATGGTAGGTATGACGGATTACGAAGACCGTGACGTTGATTCCCTCTCCGGCGGACAGCAACAACGTGTTGCCATCGCCCGTGCCATCGTCAACGAACCCGAAGTGCTGTTACTGGACGAACCCCTCGCCGCCCTCGACCTCAAAATGCGTAAAGACATGCAGATGGAGTTGAAAGAGATGCACCAGAAGCTCGGAATCACCTTCGTCTACGTTACCCACGACCAGGAAGAAGCCCTTACTCTGAGTGACACCATCGTCGTGATGAGCGAAGGCCGCATCCAGCAGATAGGTACGCCGACAGACATCTACAACGAACCCATCAACTCTTTCGTTGCCGATTTCATCGGAGAAAGTAACATCCTGAACGGCCTCATGCTTCAGGACAAAGCCGTATCCTTTGCCGGACACGAATTTGAATGTGTCGACAAGGGCTTTGGCGAAAACACTCCCGTCGATGTAGTCATCCGTCCCGAAGACATCTATATATTCGAGCCTTCTGCCGCTGCCCAACTGATGGGTACTGTCACCTCCTGCATCTTCAAAGGCGTGCATTACGAAATGATGGTACAGACTAACGAGGGCTACGAATTCATGGTGCAAGACTATCACAGTTTCGAAGCCGGACGGGAAGTCGGTCTGCTCGTGAAACCTTTCGACATTCACGTAATGAAGAAAGAACGCACCTGCAATACCTTCGAAGGCAAGCTCATAGACGCCACACACGTCGAATTCCTCGGTTACACCTTTGAGTGTGCCGAAGTGCAGGACATCGAACCGGGCAGCTCCGTCCTCGTAGAAATAGATTTCCGGAACGTCATCCTCGAAGATAACGAAGAAGACGGCCATCTGACGGGCGAGGTGAAATTCATCCTTTATAAAGGAAACCATTACCATCTCACCGTGTTTACCGATTGGGACGAGGATATCTTTGTAGACACCACTGACGTCTGGGACGACGGCGACCGTGTCGGCATCACCATCGCACCCGAAAATATACGAATTGTTGCGCCGGCACAGACCACCGGTTCTATCCCTATTGTCGAATCTGCTAATAAGAAAGGAAGTGCTCAGTAATATATCCCGTTTCTTCATGCGTCGCCGGAACTGGACAGTTCCCTACGCATTGTTTCTCATCATCTTCGTTGTGATGCCTCTGTTGCTCATTGTGGTTTATGCCTTCACCGATGCTGAAGGCGCATTCACGTTTGCCAACTTCCGCAAATTCATGATGCATCCCGAATCTATCAACACATTCGTCTACTCTATCGGAATAGCTGTCATCACGACTCTGGTATGCCTCCTGCTCGGTTATCCGGCTGCTTATATTCTCAGTCAGAAGCGCTTCAACACTTCCCAGACCATGGTTGTACTGTTCATCCTGCCTATGTGGGTGAACATCCTGATACGTACACTTGCCACGGTGGCATTGTTTGATTTCCTCAACTTGCCGCTGGGCGAAGGAGCTTTGGTATTCGGTATGGTCTACAACTTCCTGCCGTTCATGATATACCCTATCTACAATACGTTGCAGAAGATGGATGGCAGTCTGATAGAAGCAGCCCAAGACCTGGGAGCTACGCCTGTACAGGTATTCGGTAAAGTAATCCTCCCCCTTTCGATGCCCGGCATCATGAGTGGTGTGGTGATGGTTTTCATGCCCACGGTCTCCACCTTTGCCATTGCCGAGTTGCTGACAATGAACAACATCAAGCTGTTCGGTACTACCGTACAAGAGAATATATATAACGGAATGTGGAACTACGGCGCTGCCTTGTCGCTCATCATGCTGTTGCTGATTGGCGTCACCGCCCTCTTTACCAACGAGGACGACAGTGCACAAAATGAAAGCGGAGGTGTGATATGATGACACGTATTCTGGCGAAAGGCTATCTTTGGTTTCTGCTCGCCCTGCTCTATTCGCCCATCCTGATTATTATGATCTTCTCTTTCACTGAGGCCAAGGTACTGGGTAACTGGACAGGATTCTCTACCAAACTATACAGTTCACTATTTACAGGCGGCATGCACCACTCACTGATGAATGCCATTTGGAACACATTCGCCATTGCTACAATTGCCGCCACAGCCTCTACCCTGCTGGGAAGCCTGGCAGCTATCGGCATCTTTAACTTGCGCTCCCGGGCACGTCAGGTGATGAATTTCACCAATGCTATTCCGATGATGAATGCGGATATCATTACGGGTGTATCCCTGTTCCTGCTGTTTGTCAGCTTTGGCATTTCGCAGGGATTTACTACGGTGGTATTGGCACACATCACTTTTTGCACCCCTTATGTGGTGCTTAGTGTGATGCCCCGTCTGAAGAAAATGAATCAGAATGTATACGAAGCAGCTCTCGACCTCGGAGCTACTCCTTTCCAGGCGCTTCGCAAAGTTATCTTCCCGGAAATTCTGCCGGGAATGATCAGCGGTTTCATCCTCGCTTTCACGCTTTCCATCGATGACTTCGCAGTAACGATCTTCACTATCGGAAATGAAGGATTGGAAACATTGTCGACATACATCTATGCGGATGCACGTAAGGGTGGACTGACTCCTGAACTGCGCCCACTGTCAACAATCATTTTTGTAACGGTGTTAGTATTGCTGATTGTGATTAATAAGAGAGCAGAAAGAAACAAGAAAGAATGAAAAATAATAATTTAGCGGTGGGAATAACTGAGATTAAGACAGGCTGAAAGCCTGATATTACATAGCGTAGGGCAACGCCCTACGTGATTATGTATATCTCTATTTAAGCCCTGAAAGGGCGCAATTAAGCAGCAACCTTTATATCGCCCTTTCAGGGCTCAGAAACAGGGATGCACATTACGTAGGGCGATGCCCTACGCTATATAATGCAAGCCTTTCAGGCTTAAAATTCAGCCCGATAAATTATCATTTACCCATATATAACCCTATAAACAATGAAGAAATACATACCCCTCCTTCTCTGCATTCTTCTCCTTGCCTCCTGTACCGGTGCCAGTGAGAAGCGCAGCCGTGTACTGAAAGTATACAACTGGGCAGATTATATCGACGAAGAAGTCCTCGCCGAATTCCCTGTCTGGTACAAAGAGCAGACAGGCGAAGATATCCGCATCATCTACCAGGTATTCGATATCAACGAAATCATGCTCACTAAGATAGAGCGCGGACAGGAAGATTTCGACCTTGTATGCCCTTCGGAATACATCATCGAACGAATGTTGAAGAAAGATCTCCTCCTCCCTATCAACCGCAATTTTGGTAAGACTCCGGACTATATCCCCAACATCTCCCCGTATATTCAGAAAGAGTTGGAGAAGATCAGCCAGCCCGGTCGCCACACCAATGATTACGTTGTTCCCTACATGTGGGGTACCGCCGGAATACTCTATAACAAGAAGTTCAAGACCCTTGAAGAAGTCAGCTCCTGGGGATGCCTTTGGGATGCCGTCAACCGTGGTAAGATTCTGATGAAAGACAGTTACCGCGATGCCTACGGCACTGCCATCATCTATGCCCATGCCCGGCAACTTGCCGACAGCACCATCACCGTGGAGCAACTGATGAACGACAATTCCCCTGAAGCCATTACCCTTGCAGAGCAATATCTGAAAGATCTGAAACCCAACATTGCCGGGTGGGAAGCCGACTTCGGCAAAGAAATGATGACGAAAAACAAAGCATGGCTCAACCTTACCTGGAGTGGCGACGCCGTCTGGGCCATTGACGAAGCGGAAGCTGTAGGCGTGGACCTGGACTATGTAGTTCCCCGTGAAGGCAGCAACATCTGGTACGATGGCTGGGCCATCCCCAAGTATGCCCGCAACGTAAAAGCCGCCAGCTACTTCATCAATTATCTTTGCCAGCCGGATATTGCTCTGCGCAATATGGATGCCATCGGCTACGTCAGTGCCGTAGCAACGCCCGAGATTATGGAGGCAAAGATCGACACGACTCTTGAACAGTTCTCCGACCTCAGTTATTTCTTCGGTCCAGGTGCAGATAGCGTTCAGATCAATCCGATACAATACCCTGACCGTAAAGTCGTGGAGCGTTGCGCCATGATCCGTGATTTCGGTGACCGCACAGAGCTTGTTCTCGAAATGTGGAGCCGCGTCAAAGGTGATAATCTGAATACGGGTATCGTACTTCTCATCTTTGCAGTCTTCGGGATACTGTTTGTGTGGATTGTCTGGAAACGGATCAGCATTTATAAGCAGAAGAAACGTCACCACAGGCGCAGACGCCGTATACGCAGGTAATAGGAGGTAAAGGAGATAACACCTTTATCTCCTGATTCGCATTAATAACATAAATGAAACATCACTTTTCAGACATATTTTGTACCTTGCGGCAGAATTATAAATAAGGAACTATGAAACTGAAAAAACTTTTATTTGCCTCTGCTATGTCTCTTGCCGCATGCGGCATCCTGCAAGCCCAAAACACCCAAGTCATTGCCCACCGTGGTTTCTGGAAGACCGACGGTTCTGCCCAGAATAGTATTGCCGCCCTGGTGAAAGCTGACTCCATTCATTGCTACGGTTCCGAGTTCGATGTCTGGCTCACTGCCGACAACAAACTTATCGTAGACCACGACGGTGTATTCAAAGGTGTCCGCATGGAAACATCCACCGAGAAAGAATGTACCTCTATCACCCTCAACAACGGTGAGAGCCTCCCTACCCTTCAGCAATACCTCGATAAAGCCAAAGGATTGAAAACCCGCCTTATCCTGGAACTCAAAGCGCACAAGACTCCCGAACGGGAAACGCTCGCCGTAGAGCAAATTGTAAAAATGATTAAGGAGATGGGACTGGAAGAACGTACCGAATACATTACTTTCTCACGCCATGCGACCAAAGAATTCATTCGCCTGGCTCCTAAAGGTACTCCCGTATATTATCTGGAAGGTGACCTCAATCCGCAGGAACTGAAAGACATGGGTTGTGCCGGTCCTGATTACCATTTCTCCGTCTTCAAAAAACATCCCGAGTGGATCAAAGAATGTCACGACCTTGGCATGAAGGTTAACGCCTGGACAGTAAATGATGCCAAAGATATGGAATGGCTCATCAGCCAGGGAGTGGATTTCATCACCACCAACGAACCGGTATTATTGCAGGAGATATTGAAAAAGAAGTAATGCAGATCGGTAGTTAAATTTATTTCTTTATTTTCGGTTATGAATATAATTTTAGGCGCGGATTACGCGGATTACACGGATTAATGGCTGCGCTATCACACTATA
>OBIM01000588.1_pt1 | contig 15867 bp, 10 predicted proteins | sample 1496191 | NCBI WGS metagenome assembly OBIM01 (sample SAMN00265067, study PRJEB22529) | human gut metagenome
TTTATATATTTAATAAAAATATAATGTTTGCCATTAGCTATGTTGCTCCAAAAAAATACTTTGATAACTGCAAAAAAAGTTATTATGAATCAATCAAAACATTTAACGTGGAGGTATAAAATGTTCAAATCAATTTTATTGATTGTAGCGGCTTTGGTTTTACTTACATTTACTAATTCATTGGCTAAATCTGGCTGGGGACTTTTATGGTTGCTACCACTATATTTATTAGAAATATTTATGGTGCAAAAAGCGATAAAATCCTATAAAAGCAAAAAGGAGAAGAATTAATGCTTAAAAGGATTCTAATAATTTCAATAATTTCTATTTTATGGTGTTCAAGTATAGCGTTTGCATATGTTTTCGGTGGCTCTAATTTAAGTTTGTCAATGTATCCAGAATTTAATTCATATTTACCTTACAATCCGAGCAAATATGAAGTTGAACTTTATGTCGAAGAAGCAAAGAAATATGTAGAAAACTGTAACAATGATATCCAGCGTATTCAAGAAGCACAAGCTGCGGCTATCCGTGAAGCAAATGACGCAATTTATAGATACAACAATGGATTCTGAGAAAATATAAACCCCCTCAAATTCGAGGGGGTTTTCTTTTACCGTTCCTTTTTCGGCCTACGTCTAAAGATGTCGCCAACTTCCGGCTCCATACCGTTGAACAAGATATCATATCCGTTAAAGAATAATTTGTTTAATTGTGCAGGCACGCCTAATGCTGTTCCAACAAATGTAGCAGTAGGCTCAACCAATTCGTCATAATCTGCTTTGTCCTGGTAAACCTTTTGCACCTTACCGGCGGCACGTTCCATTTGCTCTATCGTGCCTTGTACCGCAGTCATTCTATACCCGTAAGTCTGCATTCCTAAAGCCCTGCTCCAGATAGCATTACCAACCTGTCCAACCGGTCCGGCTAAACTCATAGGGTAAGTAAGCAGTTCTTTTGATATCTTTTGATATTCATCCTTATCTTCTTCAAATGGATCTTCGGCCGACAACATCAAGTTTATAAAAGCAAACATTACAAACTTAGCTCCCACAAACGAAGTAAGACGCATTATGTCTTTTTCTTTTAAGAAGATATTATACTCTCTGGCCCACTGATTATATTGTGTATTGAAGAAGCCTTGGAAGGTAGTAAACAGTTTAAGCATAGGTCCGCCACGCAAAAGCGGTGCAACCTCCGTAACTCTGCTGCTGCCAAGTGTACGTCTAATAACCGTATTGGCAAAGTCCACAGCTTCTGCTTCGCCTGCACCAGCCCTTATTTTTTTGCCATACGCCTGCATCCATACCGGAATAGCAGAAAGATTATCAGTAGCGACCAGCAATCTTGTGCCAAATTCAACAGCTTTCTTTTCTATAGGATTCAGGCTTTCCATTTCTTTCATATCCCGCAGGGAAATATCAGGAAGCACAGACCTTTCTTTCATCCAAGGGGATTTACTGTAAACAAATTCCTTAGCCGATTTATAGCCCTCTGCAAGTTGCATATTCATACTGTAATTGCTCACAGAGGCAACGACATCACTATATCCAAAACCATCTACAGCATTACCATAAAGCAAGGGATTACCCAAGTTCTGAACGGCAGTTTTAAGGTTAAGCATAATGGCAGCATTTACAGTACGAGCCCTAAGCCAGTTAGCAACACTGCCCATCCAGCTTTCACCAACAGAGCCGCTGTTAGTACCTTGAGGATTTGCCGCACGTTCAAGATATTCTTTAAAGGCGGAGAAATCGGCCAGGCCTAATTTTTCTTTAATCAGAGTATACATTTCCTGATCGTTCATAATTTTACGGAAATCGCCCATAACCTCACGGAAACACAGATCATGTATCGCATCCATAGCAACATTAAACTCTGCTCCACGTTTTAGATTAACAGGATATTTAGCCTTAACACGTTCTTTTAAATGGCCTCGTCTAGTGCTCATTGTTCTAATATTGCGTCCTTGTCTGGGGTCAGTATCAGAAATAACTTCTTGCCCAGCGTGTTTAGAACCAGTATCACCGTCACGCATCAGCGGGAAATAACCGCCACGCATAACAACAGTCTTGCCGTCTGATAACGTCAGCTCTACAGGAGACGCTTCTACTTTCTTAGGACTAAAACCTGTCCAACGAGTTTCAAGAGCTTCCATTTCAGACCAGTACATCTCTGCAATATCTATCTTAGCCTGTGCATATTTTATATCCGCTTCAGTAAGATTACGCCCTAAGAAGTCAATCAAATTGATTTTAGTCTGTACGATATCGCCATCTACCCACAAAGCAGAATTTTCAAAACCTACCGGTCTAGTGCTGCACAATACTCTGGCACTGCTCTCGTTGCCTAAATTCATAAGCATTTTTAATAAAACGTGCTTATCTACAGAAGTACCTAGCTCGTCATATTTTTCCTGATAATCGGCCGCCTTTTCTGCAGCTTTATCCGGCAGCCATTCCCTGTAAGCCTGCGCTGTTTTTTCCTCATATTCTAAAATTTTTCTTGTTTCATTATCGGCCGCTTCTCGAATAGCTGCGCCAAAATGTTTGCTGAAAAATCCATACTGCCATTCATCCATCATTTCAAAAAGATTGTCCGTACTGCGTAAAGATGCTTTTAGCTTCTCCATTACTGTAGGCTGCTGTGCAACGCCAACCTGCGGTTTCCAGATAGTTTTCAGCTTATTAAGTGTTTCCTGTGCTTCAGCTTTAAATTCAGCATAGGTAGCACCTTTCTGTAAAGCATTGATACTCATTTCCTGTTTAGCGATCGCTTTGATATTTTTAAGCGCATTTACTATATCTTCAAGCTGGCTTGCCGTCATACGTTCACGAGGATTTGTAATGCTAACATTCTCATCCATTATCCAATCAGCAACTGCAACATTGTCATAAAGATCATCCATATCATTCAGATAGTCTGATAAAGTTTCTGTCTTTTCAAAATCAGAATAATCTTTACGCTTATAACCGAACCTTTCCATAATTGCTGCTGCTTGAATAAAGTTTCTTTCATTACCCCACGTTTCCCTTTTAGCTTTAGCCTGCTTCCTGAAATAATTCTGCCACTTAGCATACTGATTACGCAGTCTTACGCTTTCAACTACACAAGCATGATTAAACGCCTGGACGTTTTTATATCGGACCGCAGCAGAATAATCATCATTTTCCAATGCCACAGCAGCTTTAGCCGCAGCGTTTCTTTCTGCAGTAATATACTTTTGGGTATTCAACGCCTCCTTTAATTTTACTCTATTCTGCAGGTCCATCTGTGCCTGGATTTTAGCTGTTTGCTTGCGTGCAACAGCAAGTTTTCTAAGAGTTTCAGCATCACGCTGACCCTTCAACAAACCTTGTGCTTTATCCTCAATAAGCTGTGCTTCTGTATTTATCAAAAGACCGCTCTCGTCATTATACATAGCATCACGTGCAGCTTCTTCAGCAAGCCCTCTCTCTTTGTAAATATCAGGGAAGGCGTCTTGCACCATTTCATCAATATGTCTGTTAACCGCACCATTAAAAGATGGTTCTGACATAATCGTTTTAGCCAGCTCGTCACCGGAAGTAAAACCATTAGCTTCAGCTATCATATCAAAAGTTGCCATTTTACTTTCATCAAAATTACCTTCTAAATATCTGTTAGCTATGCCCTTAGCCGTTTTTAAATCAGATGCAATATCAAGTATCTGCTCCGAAGCCATATATAACGGCTGTTTTGCAATCGCTTCTTTAACCTGCGGCTCTACATCTTCACGATATTTTTGAATTCGGTCTTTACGCTCCTGATTGAAATTAACAAGGCTTTCTTTTGTTAATAACTGTACTGCCTTATCGTGAGCTTTAGCAGCAAAATTACGCAGCATTTGCTTACGTGGTTCTGAAAGTGCATCTAATACAACATCTGGCAAAGCAGAAAAATAACCGTCAATACGCTCCATTTCTGATATTTGCTCTTCACTTGCCAGCATCCTGTCAAAAACCTGCCTTACTTCATCGTTGATAGGAACAGCATTTTTACTGCGCTTATCCGAAAAAACGGCGTTATAAACAGCAAGCAGCCATTTTTTGAATCTGTTAAATACCGGCTGCAGCTCTTTTGAAGGCGCCTTGCCTTCAAGCATATAAGTTTCTGCGGCCTCTGCCCAGCGTTCATGTGCTGCTGTTTTTTCTTCCTGCGACAAGCTATCCCAGTCTTTAGTTACACCTGCATAATCAAGCATAGTCTGACGGTCTTTTTTCATCTGCTCTGTAGCATTAGGGAGTGCCCCTTCACGCATGAGGTTCTCAATAAAGTAATGGCCGACAGCTTCATGAATAACAGTACTCATATCAGCACCTTCAAACAGGCTGATAATTGCTTTGCCTTCTTCGTCCCAGGTAATAGCACCTTTTTTATCGTTATTAACTTTTTGATTATACTTGTTAAGAATCTTTATAGATTTATCATCAAATACTACAAAAGCACGCCCATCAAGATCACCGTAATAAGTAATGCCTTTAATTCCTGCCTTATTTAAAGCAATCGATGCTTCTTTCGCTCCACCCAAAACTTCTGATAATGCTGCATAAAAATTATCTCCTGTAATAGCATTACTGTTAAAAAGACCTGCTCCTCTAGATTTCTCTATAGTTTCTAACTCTTTATTATAGGCCTCTTGGATAGTCTGTTCTTCTGCCGCAATAGCCGCTTGTAATTCTTTTTGTTCTGCTTGGAGAGAACTTACGATACTATCATAATATTGTTGATCTGTTTTCAGCCGTCCAATATCATATCCTTCTCCTTTTAATTCCGACATTGACAACTCTTTTGCTCTTTGTATAAATTTTGGTGCTGTATCTGGCAACGGCTTAAGAATTTTATTTAATCTTGATAAAGTTGAATCTATCTTTCTCGTTTTATTAATTTTTTCTGAATATTCCTCGCTGGTTTCATTTTTTCGCACTGACTGTTTTAATTGTTCTTTTACTGCACTTCTTTGTTCGCTTCTTAATGATTTATAAAAATTTTTAAGCAGATTTTTTACATTCTTATCCTGTTTGGCAAGTGTTTTTTGTTCATCCAGCAAAACATTATTCTCTGGGATGTCTACTTCAAAAAGTGACCCCTTTATCCTTAAATGTGGTTTAATTTCTCTCTTAAACCATTTTACCGCTGCAGGAGAAAAATTTTCTTCGTTAATATCAACAGTCGATCCCTTATATTCTATATCTTCAATCAGTGCCATCTTATCATAATATTTCTGGGCTTCAGCATTATCTGAAATAGTACTGACCTGACGTTCTAAGGAATCATATAATTCCATAATCGGCCTGCCACCAAAAGTTACAGAATTATCAGCTGCTTTTCCCATAAATCTATATCTATTCCCTGCTACACTACGCTCTTTAGCAAAATACAGTCCCCAGCCGTGAGCCTGAGCACCTTCACCTGTTCCGATATTTTCTAAATTAAACTTATTAAATTTATGTGGGCTTCCGTGAAAAGCGGTCTGGTAGTATCCCTGCATTTCTTCTCGTCTCTTGCGGAGTGCATTTTCATCTGGTATACTATTATTAAGAAAACCGTCAAGGTCGGTGCCTTTGATAGCGGAATCGCTGCTATCAGACTGTAACCACTTGGCGGTTTTTTCTTTATTTACATATGCAACTCTGCCTTTTTTGATATTATGCTCAATAAACCAATTATAATTTGTGCCATTAGCACCGCCTTTACCATAAGCGCTGTTAATGGCATTTACTTTATAACGGTCACGGCTTACATCAAGATCAAGTGGAACAATGATAGTAGAGCCTTGCGCATCTTTCAAATCCAGCACTACCACCTTCCGCCCTGAATAAAAATCTAATACCATTATAGGATCAGCAAATGCCCGTGGTAATTGTTTCAAAAGGTCCGGTGTCATACCATCAAAGTGTTTTTCAAAAATATGGTTGATCCTGCCACCGTCAATAGTTACAGGCAAAATTTTACCGCCTGCAAGGTTTATCGCAAGCGGCGTAGTCATTACCTTATATGGTTTCGTTTCGTTCAACGTACCGGCTTTATATTCATCTACGATACCAGAAAAGTTATTTTCATCCTCAAGCAATTTTTCGTTAGCACTTTTAGTTTGCATATACCGGCCATTAGGAGTACTGACAACTCGTTTGAAGCTTAAAGGGTTATCTCTGAAATACTGCATAGGGTCATCAGGATTAGCAATCATAGCACGGCTGGTTAAAATAGTCAGGACGTCACCTGTTTCCTTTTGATTTAGTCCCGCTTCGGTCAATTCATTTCTAAAAGTATCAACTGCAGTTCTAAATTCCGCGTCGTTCTCCAACGCTTTTTTATAAGCGCTTTGGAGAGCTTTTTTATTTCTGGCACGTTCTTCTGTATAACCGCCCTGTTCAAAAGCTACGTTATTGCTTACAGCCTGGAAAAAGCCAGGATTTTGAGCCTCTGCCGCACAATACGTACCCATTGGCATTTCAATATCCTCACCACGAACAGCAGCCGCCTGCAGTTCAGAAACCTCTATACCAAAGGTATCTTTTACATCCAGGTTAGGATTTGCCTGCGCATATGTAAAAAGGGTTTCAGCATCTACATAAGCCTTTTCTTCTGTCGTTTGGTTCAGTACTAGTTTGCTGGCGGTAATATCTACGTCCTTACTGTTTTTCATCGTTTCCGCAGTACGTACAGCCTGCTCCTGCATAACTCTATTTGCATTACGGTCTACGGCAATGCTTACCGAACCTCCAAGCCCACCAAACACCGCACCAATAGCACCGGAATAAGCGCCTCTTTTAGTGATTTCTCCAAACTCCTGATAAAATTTAAGTATTTGCTCTTGAGTGGAAAGATTCGCATTTTTAGCCCATATTTCAGCAGCAGCATCCGGGTATTCCTGAATCCATTCAGTAATGCCTTCTGTCAATGCAGTTTTAAAAACTTCTTTGGCCTTACCGCCCATAGTTGCGATTTTAGCGGCTCTTGCTCCTGCTCCCATGACTTTGCCCAAGCCCACTTTTTCAAGAGCAGACTGTGCAACAGCGTTTAAAGACGCCGCAGCTCTGGCTCTGTCATTAGATACCCCAGCTTCAGTAAGATCTAAATATTGGCCGCCTGCAATCTGACTGCCCATAAAAGCAGCAGCACTCCAGCCGCCTGTACTGATTGCAACGCCGACCTGTGCCGCTAATTGTGGTGCATTCTGCAGTAAGTCATAATAAAACTGGCCTGCCGCAGTTTCAGCCTTTACTTCTTCCGGCTTAAATATTTCACTGCCACCAATGCGTTTAGCTTCAGTACCAATAGTTTTTAGCTTATCTCCACCGACAGCATACAAAAGCCGTCCTATTGTATCTGCGCTAAAAACCTTGGATTCCGTTGTCAAGTCAACATCTTTTTTATCTGCACCCAAATCAGCAAGCAGTGCAACTGCACCATAACCGCTGCGAGCAACATTCTTAAAACCATTTTTCAGCGCTGTAATACTTTTCCAGTTATTTTCTTGCTCGCCCCAAAATTCTGCAGCTTTAGTACCGGCAATGCTCATAAGCACAGGGTCTTTTAACGCCTCTGCTGTTCTTGGTGCGATCTTCTCATATTTATTCCAGTCATAATCAAAGTTTTTAGGTAAATAATAATCAGGATTACGAGCTGCCATTTGAAGCGATATATTATTTGCATTAGCTCCTTGTAATGCTTTAGTCTTTAAATCGTCTGGTATAAACTTTCCTGCCGCTGCTACATCGTACAATACAGACCTTGCCATATTACCACTCCTCGTTAATTTCTCCTCTTAATGCCGCTAAATGACGTTGTTTGATAGATTCAATAGCATCACTGAAATTCATTGCCGCTAAACCAGTACGCTCACTGGCTCCCCAATCACTGAACCAGGGAGCACTTTCATTTTGCTGTACTGCCGTATTACTCTGCTGCGGAATATCCAGCAAATGCGGTGCAGCATCTACACCATCACGAACTGCCATAGCCGCAATTTGCTTATTGAGCTCCTGGATATCCATCGGACTATTATAAACCGTAGCATATTGAAGCGCTGAAATCTGATATTTATCATTCGGGTTTATGGATTCAAAGATTGTTTTTGCCTGTCCCAAATCAATATTATTGCCGTTCTGTATCTGATAAGCATCTACATAAGGATAAATCTTAGGAGATAGACTGCTCTTTAACGAACCCCATTCACGCTGTTTGCTATTATAATTTTTAAAAATAGCTTTATTCTGCAAAATTCCCGGTTTATCCTTTGTCCCATACAATACACCATATCCAGCGTCGTATCTTTTCTGAGGATCAGTTTTATCTTCTATTGCATTATCCAAGTAAATTTGAGCTTCTCCTCTTTCCACTGGATCAGAAAGTGCTTCATTGATCATAGTAGCTAACTGTTTATCAATATCCTTATTTCTTGGATCTTGATTTCTAGCAAAAGCCAATAACCTGCTTCTATCTGCTTCACCCAAGACTGTTGCATTTTGGTTAATTAACGATACTGCTTCGGCTGGTGTTACAGTGCTATTCGTAATTGCATCCTTGATTGATTTATAAATGCCACTATTAGATACCGCAGCGGCAGCTTTTGTCTGAATGCCTATTAAATCATCACCGAATTTTAATAGCGTCCGTTCTACATCCGCATCTCCACCAGAAGCACTAAAAACCATATTTCTCATATCCTGCGAATCAATAATACCTGTTTTAAAATTGTCCCATAATCTTTGTTCTATATTTTTTATGATCATATTTTGCTGATTAGCTTTAATGGCATTATTAATATTTACCTGTTGCACATAATTGTTCCAGGCCTTCTGCCTATCTTCCAACGTAGGCGCATCGCTTATCGGATGAGCAAAACCTAAAACTTTATAATGATCTAAATCCAAAGCAGCAACTCCATGCGTACCGCTTTGAATTACTTTTCCTGTAGAAGCATCATAAACCCCTACATGATCGCTGTCGTCATTATCTTCCCAGTCCCAATAAACAATATCACCATTTCGAAGCTGATTCCGTTGGGTAAAAAATACTCCATTGTCCTTTGCATCTTCCATATTGGTTGGCGCCCACGTATTTCCTTCTTTAGCTCCAGCAGATCTCAACCATCTATTGATACTAATAGTGCAAGTATTCTCACCATAATTATTACCTATATCTGCACTAGCTGCTTTTACAATCGCCTTACCATCAACCTCTGTTTTAAAATTATCGCCAAAGATATAATCCCGTGCAGCGCCTTCATCCTCACCAAAAGTAGCATAAAGGTTCTGTCCCATGTTAAACAGCCGTTCTTCTTGTTTACGAGCATAAACATTTTTAGCATAGGCACTCGTTACGCCCGGATCCATATAAGGACCATATTTTTCAACATAAGCTTCGGCCGTATTTATATCGCCATTAGCATAACTTCTGTCTATCAACGCCTGACCTAATACTCCAGTCCATTTTCTATACTCTAAATCAAGCCTTTCTCTTCCATATGTTCCATATCTGGAATTTATGGCGTAATCAATTTCTTTTTGTACATCGGCTATAACTGCAGGGTCATTAGGAGATAAAACAGCCTTTTGAACAGAACTATTTATAGAATTAGCAAAAGTAGTATTCTGCCAGGCTTCAAACTGCTGCGCTCTGTATTGCCCCAAAACTCTGCGATTAGCATTATCAGTTTGCTGGGTGCTGTAATCAAATAACATAGCACCTTTGCCGTACTTTACGCTTTGAGGACTTTGAGCCATAAGCTCGCTGCGGATCTTTCTTTCACCAGCTTCATACTCACCGACAATGTCAAGAGCACCTTTTTCTTTTTTCTGCATCAACTGCATTCTTAGATCGTTAGTACGTTTTACATACTCATTATTAGCCTGCAGAACGTCGGTTCTTATGATCTGCTCTCTTACCTGCTCAACACCGGCCTGAATAATTCTACCGGTCTGGGATGATTCTCTTGCAACAGCCTGCTGACCGCTGTTATCATAGCGGACATTAGATACTTTACTTGCCGGCGCTCCTAACTGCGCACCTACTTGGAAAATGTCGATTGCCATATTCTAGCCTCCTTTTGGGTATAGAAAAAGCGCTTTAACAAATTGTTAAGCGCTTAAAGGTGTGTTATAATGTTGTCCGAGATAGTCAGTGTGTTGGCTTCCCTTACGGGGGGTGATAGCTATTGTCAACTTATGAAGCATTGTCTTTGATGATTGCTTTTAGTACATTAATAGCTATTGTCATTTTAGGCTGTAAATAGCCATGAAATAAGCCGCTAACACCAGTGGCGCGCGGCTTCCTTTCACGTTTTACGATTATGAGGGAGAGCCAGCGTGCGACCACTGACTATCTCTTTTCGTTTATTATATAATACATTTCGTACTAATGCAAGTACAGTCCGTATTACTTAACTATGCTCTCTTCATCAACTCACTTTAGAAGTAAGTTTTCGGCTTCATCGGGAAATAACTGTAATTGCCTTGTCTATAGCCAGTTCCACTACTGTTGAATTGATATGTAGCACCTGTTGTTACACTAGGAGTTGAAGAACCGGAGGAAGCACCTTGCTTTCCTGCGCTCTTAGGACTGTATAAACTACCTGCAAGGGATAACCCGCTCATAAGCATATTATTCATAAGTGCACGCTTGCCGGCTTTACGGTAATTGCGTGCATTTTGATTATAGATATCACGTTGATTAACAAGGTCAGTAGACTGCTGAAAAATATTCTCAACGCCTTGCCTTGAATTATAGCGTTCGATAGCAAGTTCTGTTTCCATATTATACGCACTATCAGCTAAAGCGTTTGCCGCACTGCCTGAAGCTGTTATACCAGAAGCACCTATATTAGCCCTCTGCTGGCTTAACATAGCGTTCATACGCCGGCGTTTATTTTCTTCGTTGATAGTATTTGACTTAGACTGTTCTTCAGCCTGTGCCTGCAGTTTATCTGCGTTCTGATTCGCTATCTGAGCATTTACCTCTGCCTGTTGAGCGGCAGCGTTATATTGCTGCTGCTGCGCTCTGCCCGAAATAAAGCCACCCAAAAGAGTGGCTCCTATTGTTGCTGCTATGCCCATTATTCATCATCCTTTCTAAACTCAAAAAAGTGATGCGGCAGATTATAAACTCCATGTGGCGCTGGTTCATGTATTTCTGCGCCAAGCCATTTAAGCCAACGCATTATATTATAATTTCCAACGTTGACCCAGTTATATAACCTGTCGTATCTCTTTAAAAGCCCTCTTACAGCCTTTTTAGTCTGCCTTCCGACAAATACCTTATGGTTCTCCGTTTCCTTCGTTATAAGCAGCCATACGCGCCCCTCGTCGCTCATTATCGAAGCTTTTCTCACTCCATATACAGCAGCGGGTATACCGTCAATATGCAGGCAACCGATTTCATCACTGTGCTTCAATCCATCTAAAATATCTTCAAGAGCGTTAGGGCCAATAGCACAAAATAGTTCACTGTAATTATCTGGTTTAAGATTAGCCGCTATATACTCAGCATCTGCCCTTGTGGGCTTTACAAATTCATACTTTGCCATAATACACCTTACCCTTCTATTTCCGGAATCAAAGATAATACAGTCATCGGCAGCGGGTCAGGCTGTTTAATTATTATCTGCTGAGTTTCATCATAAGTAGCAGACTTGATCGTTACTTTAAACTTGCCTGTTTGCAAACTAATCGGTTCCCCATAGGCTTCATTACTGCGCCATTTAAATTCATCTAACTCATTCTCCTTCATTCCAAACAATCCACCACGGCTATCTTTAAGTAATAATGTAACTGTAGCAATTCGTTTCTTCCGACTTAAATATGTGCCATCTTGAGCTGTAAAATCTATAGGCAGTGTTTTTATTTCCGCATCTATAGGCAGCCCTACATGGACCTTCTTATATTTATTTCCAAGAAGAACCTTGCCGTTTTCTACAGTTTGCCGAGGAAGTACGTTTCCATCAGCCAATATAGCCACAGTATACCCTTCTAAATGCTCAAGACCTGATATTTCACCGGCCGGCTCTCCTTCATAGGTTATACCACTGTCTACGAAAAACTGATCCTCTACATTAGTACTTTTATCACGGCTTTCCATTATTTCCACATAATACTGCCCGCCACGCTCAATTACTGCATATAACTTATCTTCTGTTGCTCCTCCGATATTACATACACTAACAAACTTCCCGCCTGCCGTGGTATGCTGGTGCCATGCGTAGATATCCTGTTCCTTGATGTATGTAAGCCCTAACAGCAAACCATCATCACGCACACACCAAACAATACTGTTAGGTATCTGCTGATAGGTCATAGATATTATTTTATGCCCTTCAAACAAGTGCGAAGCCAATAAATTTAAATCATCACCGGTATATTTATCAACATCATAGCTGTAAGCAAGGTCACGTATGATATTGCCCTGGTGCTGCACATAAATAATCCTGCTGCCGATAGTGACAGGATTAACATCTGACACACCCCTATATTCCTGCGGTTGACTTAAAACATTACTTCCTGTAATGGCTTTGCCTCCGCCGCTTACTTTAAATTCTCCGCCGGCTGTTAACAGCAGCATTTCACCAAAAGCTATAATTGCCTTAATGCCATTCATTTGTCCACCGTTTAAAGTGGCCGTAATTCCATCATCATCTGCAGACGATATGCTTGTTCCAAAGTTATAATAGTCTCCTGTTTTACTTGTCCAGAACGTCTGCGGAAATCCTTTGCTTCCCGCAAAGACTAACCGGTCTTCATAAAAGCCTGTTGCAGAAGGATACCCTTTTTCACCATTCCAAGCAGCAAAAGCAAAATCGCGGGTTTCGTCTGTAGAAGCCAACTGTTTTTTTACAGTCCCTTTCACTACTGTAGGGCTAACATATTCAGTAATCAATACATGCCCCGTATAATCTCCCCCGATGCTTTGAATGGTTATATAGCCTCTCTGCTTCTCATTTTCACCGCTCCAAACGCCTGTATTAAATTCAGTAGAAGTAACTCTGTAACTAGCAATACTTTCAGACGTGTTCTTCTCAGTCAAGCTATAATTCTGGCTTCTGTTCCCACTCTGTGTTCTTACATTTACCCATTGCAAAGAAACAGGATCATATTTTTCCAAACTAAAATTACCATCCCAAAAACCAAAACTTTCTACATAGACATTGGATTTCGGCAATACGCTAACCTGCAGCTCTCCGCCTGTACTGCTTGGTGTCCCTTTTTTATAATCTGTTTCTAAAAAGTGAGTTAGAGCAAAAAGGCTTCCTTCATCACTTTTAGCAAAAATATTATCAGAAGCAGTCAAGGTTATATCACCATATACATCAGATGCTTTTACTATTGTGTTATCACCAATAGACACACTATATAAAATTTCTACCCAACCATTATTACCACTGCCTGCTGTTCCCCACCATCCAGTACCAGCACCGCCAGCACCGCCTGCACCATAGGAAGTACCATTAGCACCATCACTGCCGCCTGTCAAATCTCCATCGCTAGTGTAAGACGGTGCAATAGCTCTATGTCCGCCATCTCCACCTCTAGCAGAAACATTCCCAAAAGAAGAATTACCCCCTGATTTTCCACTAGTCTGACTGTCACTATATCTTGCACCAACACCACCTGCACCACCTGCACCAACTATAACTTGATAATCACTATTGCTAGTCACAGTCATTTTTCCTGCTAACAACTCGCCACTACCACCATTACCACCATATAAATCTGGTCCATGGCTCATATGATTCCCTCCGCCACCGCCACCGCCTGCACCAGCAACTTTATATTCTATAGAATCTATTCCTTCTGGAATATGAACAGTGTATGTTCCCGGAGTAGTCCATTGCTGCGTTTTTGTAACGATATAAGCACTATTAAAATTAGAAGCATCAAACGGTCCACCTGTAATATCCATTGCCTCAAAGCGCCAATCTAAATTGCCATATCTTGTAAGTGTCATCGGCGCATGTGCCGGATGAACAATGAAAAGCACGTCAGCACTCTGTGTATATTTTATTTTTGCAGCATCTTCTAAATCTTTATCAGCAAAAAAGTTTTCTATGCTATATGGTGAGCCATCTTCTTTAACAACAATGCCACCATCCGTATAAAACTGGCATCTGCCAGCAGTAATTTCAACAATATAATTTTGATCTGTGCTGTACATAAATGGTATTAGCACAGCCTTTTTATTATTATAAGTCTGCGCTATGAACTTAAAGCCTGGTCTATTAGCAGCGCCACCATAACGCAGAACGAAAAAATTTCTTAAAACAGCAGCCCCGCTGTCATATTTAGCAATATCAGTACGTCCATACATAGACGGTGACAATTCACCGCCGGCAAAACTTGATTTTAATTGATAGAGTGCCATAATTATGCCCCCGTAAATCTTGCTGCCGCTAATCTGTCAATGTGCGGATCCAGCAAATGTTCTTCATCAGCGTCAGTAGAGCTGGCTTCTGCAAAATAAGCGTTATAAGCCTGGATACACATCTGCGTTAAATCCAATTTGCCAGTCAACGCATAAGCAATTTCTGCAGCGAGCTTCCACCCAAATGCCTCTACAAATTGAGCATCATATAAATCTGCGTCGGTAACATCTACAGTGTATTCAATCCAGGCATTGCCGATATTAGTATAAATAGCTTTCCCCTGTTTATCCGAAACGATTTTATATTGGTTATCCCTCGGCAGACCACAAAAATGTTCATTATACATCATTCTCAGGCATACTGCATCAGCAGGGTAACGATATGCATACTTCCAGTTAGGAGGCACATCTTGAAGAGCAGCTAACTGTACACTTCTTGTAGCAAATGTCCAGGGGAATTTCCTTAACACGGCCTGTCTAACATAGTCATAGCAGCGACGGCATACTCGTGCCGGTTCGCTGGCTTCGTCAAGCCGTTCTATTGTAGCTACGCCTATATGATTAAGTGCAATATTACAAATCTCAACCTTATCCATAATTTCACCTCTGTTATAAAGAAAGCCGGGGACATATGCCCCCGGCTGATTTAATCTTACGCCAGTGCCACTAATTCATTAATAATAGCTTCCCTGGATTTCTGACTTGTTTTTATTCCCTGTTCTTTGGCCAATTCTTTTAAATCATTAAAGTTCATTGCTTCATATCGGAGATAACGCGGATCGTCATTGCCGGAAGATACTGCTGCTGGTCTATTAAGTTTCACAAAATGTTCAGGAACCTTAATATTATCTGCAAGCGTTACAATATCATCACGCCTATACATACGACCCAAAGTAAAACAATTACGCTTTACTTTGTAAGTAGCCATTATAAAGTTACCTGGATGCCGTCAGTCATATAAGCAAAGACCTTGCCGCCCACAGCCTCACTAGCTGTGTAAACCAATCTAATATAACGATTACCATATTTGATTGGAGAAAAGAATTGTGCCACAGTACAAGCCCTCGTTTGAATCAGAGAATCAGGTACACTTACCTCAACTTCATCAGCAGGACTATCAAATCCCTCAGTTGCAGCAGATTGTACTTTAACCTTAGTAATCTTGCCGGAAGTCATTGGTGTGGTCAGTTTTACGTCAAAGTACAGCGGATGCATAAACCCGCCTGTACTTCCTAAATCAATAACACTGCTGTTTGCGTCTGTGCCGGTAACGGCCTGATTCTCAGACAGCAATAATTGAGCATCAATACGTGCCATTTTATATTCCTCCTTTTTAAACAAGCTGAGATTCAGTATTCAGAATAGCTGCGCAACGCTGGAACGGAACGCCCCAGAAATTAACAACAGGTTTTCCTTCAACTGTATCAATAGACAGCATAGTATTTTTGTCATTACGTGCAGCCTTAGCCATAAAAGCCTCAAACTGCTTAT
>OBIM01000589.1_pt1 | contig 15856 bp, 7 predicted proteins | sample 1496191 | NCBI WGS metagenome assembly OBIM01 (sample SAMN00265067, study PRJEB22529) | human gut metagenome
CAAGAGCCAGAATGGTGGTCAAAGTATTGACTAGTCCTACCAGAACTTGGTAAAATGAAAGTTAACTGTTTGCATAGCTGTATTATGGTAGAAAAGTTTTATCTTTATCGCGTTAAACTAACTAATACCCCCATTATGAGAAGAATTTTTTATTTACTTTTCCTTGTCTTATTAGGCTATTCTTTTGACGTAAAAGCTTCAGACACAGTGTTTATCCATGAAACACAAATCCCGGTTTTGATAGAGCGGCAGGACAATGTTCTGTTCAATATCCGGTTGGATGCAAAGGAAAGCAAGATGCTCGATGAAGTTGTTTTAGATTTCAGTAAAAGTACCAACTTAACGGATGTCCAGGCAATCAAACTCTATTATGGAGGAACAGAGGCCTTACAAGATCAAAACAAAAATCGCTTTGCCCCTGTAGAGTACATATCTAGCCATCGACCGGGTGCGACATTGGCGGCTAATCCTTCCTATTCCATAAAATGTGCAGAGGTCGGACTATCGGAAAAAGTTGTATTAAGAGGTAATTACAATTTATTTCCAGGTGTCAACTTTTTTTGGATCAGTTTGCAGATGAAAACAGATGCCTCTTTGCATACTAAAATAGTCTCTGATTTACATGCTGTAAAAGTGGATGGGAAAGAACTCTATTGTAAATTTATTTCCCCGAAAGATATTACTCACCGGATGGCAGTCGGAGTTCGTCATGCTGGTAATGACGGTTCTGCTTCCTTCCGTATTCCCGGATTAGTGACAACCAATAAAGGAACATTATTGGGAGTGTACGATGTCCGATATAATAGTAGTGTCGATTTACAGGAATATGTAGATGTGGGTTTGAGTCGTAGCACTGACGGAGGGAAGAGCTGGGAGAAAATGCGTCTTCCGCTTTCATTTGGTGAGTATGGCGGTTTGCCTAAAGCACAGAATGGGGTAGGAGATCCCTCTATTTTGGTAGATACTCAAACGAATACCGTCTGGGTGGTTGCCGCATGGACACATGGTATGGGTAATCAACGTGCCTGGTGGAGCTCCCATTCGGGAATGGATATAAACCATACCGCACAGCTGGTATTGGCAAAGAGTACAGACGATGGTAAAACATGGTCGAAACCGATCAATATAACAGAGCAGGTAAAAGATCCGTCCTGGTATTTTCTCCTTCAAGGACCCGGACGTGGAATAACGATGAGCGACGGCACATTAGTATTTCCAACGCAGTTTATAGACTCTACCCGTGTTCCGAATGCAGGAATCATGTATAGTAAAGACCGGGGGAAAACGTGGAAAATGCACAATATGGCACGAACAAATACAACGGAAGCACAAGTTGCGGAAATAGAACCGGGAGTATTGATGCTGAATATGCGTGACAATAGAGGAGGAAGCCGGGCTATTGCCATAACGAAAGATTTGGGAAAAACCTGGACAGAACACCCGTCTTCACGTAAGGCACTTCAGGAACCGGTATGTATGGCCAGTCTGATTCATGTCGATGCCAAGGACAACGTTTTGAATAAAGACCTCCTGTTGTTTTCAAATCCGGATACGACTAAAGGGCGCAATCATATAACAATAAAAACAAGTCTGGATAAAGGACTTACCTGGTTGCCCGAACATCAAATCATGCTCGACGAAGCAGAAGGATGGGGATATAGTTGCCTGACGATGATTGATAAAGAGACAATCGGTATTCTATATGAGAGCAGTGTGGCACACATGACTTTTCAGGCGGTGAAATTAACAGATTTGTTAGGAATGAAATGATAGATATAATAGCGGTTAAACTATCCGATATGATAAAAGAATAAAACCGTATATTTATCGTGGCGTGCAAAAACAACATATTTTGTTAAATTATCAGTGAAATTTGCTGAAAAAATAATATCTTTGAATCCGTTAATATCTAATGCCCCCACTATGATGATTAATTTGATCGGAAAAAAGGCTCAAATAGCATGTGAACTACTATGCTGTTGCAGTATGGCATATGCACAGAGCAATGACAATTCCGAAGTTGTCGTTCTAAATACAGGCTGGGAGTTTTCCCAGGCAGGGACGGAGCTGTGGCGACCGGCACAGGTTCCGGGCACCGTTCATCAGGATCTTATCAACCATAAACAACTTCCCGATCCTTTTTATGGCATCAATGAACAAAAGATTCAGTGGGTGGAAAATGAAGACTGGGAATACCGGACTGCTTTTACAGTTACCCCCGAACAACTGAAACGGGATGACGCCCAATTGGTTTTTGAAGGTCTTGACACATACGCCGATGTATACCTCAATGGAGCATTGTTGCTGAAAGCCGATAACATGTTTGTCGGTTATACCATACCTGTCAAGTCCCAACTCCGTATCGGAGAAAACCTTCTTCACATCTATTTTCATTCCCCCATCCGGCAGACACTGCCTCAATATAACTCGAACGGATTCAACTATCCGGCAGACAACGACCATCACGACAAACATTTAAGCATATTCTCCCGTAAAGCCCCTTACAGTTATGGCTGGGACTGGGGAATCCGCATGGTGACCAGCGGCATCTGGCGTCCGGTGACCGTCCGTTTTTATGACGCAGCTTCTATCAGTGACTATCACGTAAAGCAACTCGCACTGACCGACCAGCTCGCAAATCTGTCTAATGAATTAGAAATAAACAACATACTCTCCCGGCCACTTCAGGCAGAGGTGAGAATCAATACCTCATTCGAAAGAAGTGCAGAAAAAAGCATCAGCCAGGCAATCACCTTACAGCCCGGAATCAATCATGTTTCCATACCTTCCGAAGTGGCATCCCCCGTACGTTGGATGCCGAATGGATGGGGAAAGCCCGCCCTGTATGATTTCTCCGCTCAAATCATAGTAGAAGATAAAGTCGTAGCCGAGCAATCGCACCGGATAGGACTGCGTACTGTTCGCCTCGTTAATGAAAAAGATAAAGACGGAGAATCCTTCTATTTTGAAGTAAATGGTGTACCTATGTTTGCCAAAGGAGCCAATTACATCCCCCAGGATGCACTCTTGACTAACGTCACTACCGAACGCTACCAAACCTTATTCCGCGACATCCGCGAAGCGAACATGAATGTCATTCGTGTATGGGGAGGTGGAACGTACGAAGATGACCGTTTCTATGACCTGGCAGATGAAAACGGAATACTGGTGTGGCAAGACTTCATGTTTGCCTGCACTCCCTATCCGTCCGACCCCACCTTTCTGAAAAGGGTAGAGGCGGAAGCCTGCTATAACATCCGTCGCCTTCGCAATCATGCTTCCCTGGCGATGTGGTGCGGCAATAACGAAATACTGGAAGCCTTAAAATATTGGGGATTCGACAAGAACTTCCCGCCCGAAATCTATCAGGAAATGTTTCGAGGCTACGACAAACTGTTCCATCAGCTCCTTCCAGCCAAGGTTAAGGAACTGGATGCCGACCGTTTCTACATACACAGCTCCCCGTATTTTGCCAACTGGGGGCGTCCTGAATCCTGGGGGATAGGAGACAGCCATAACTGGGGAGTCTGGTATGGTCAAAAAACATTCGAGTCACTCGATACAGACCTGCCCCGTTTCATGAGCGAATTCGGTTTTCAGTCCTTCCCGGAAATGAAGACCATCTCCACTTTCGCCGCTCCGGAAGATTATCAGATAGAATCGGAAGTGATGAATGCTCATCAGAAAAGCAGCATCGGCAACGCCCTGATTCGTACCTACATGGAGCGCGACTATATCATCCCCGAAAAATTTGAAGACTTTGTCTATGTCGGACTAGTACTGCAAGGACAAGGAATGCGTCACGGACTGGAAGCACACCGCCGGAACCGTCCTTACTGTATGGGTACCCTGTATTGGCAACTGAATGACAGCTGGCCGGTAGTATCCTGGTCGAGCATCGACTATTACGGTAACTGGAAAGCCCTGCATTACCAAGCCAAACGAGTCTTTGCTCCAATCCTCATCAATCCTATCCGGCAGAACGACAGCCTCAATATCTACCTGATTTCCGACTGTCCGGACACCAAAGACCACCTGATGTTGGAAATGAAAGTAACAGACTTTGACGGAAAGAAACAAGGCAAGCCTATACAACTCAACACATTGACAGTTCCGGCTAACACTTCCCAATGCGTGTACCGTATAAAACCCGACACCTGGCTATCACCGGAAGAACAGCAACGCTGTTTCATGCAACTGACGCTAAAAGACAAGGCAGGAAACACCCTTGCCGAAACCGTATACTTCTTTAGAAAAACAAAAGACCTGCTTCTGCCTGAAACAACCGTTTCCTGCAAGATGAAACAGAAAGACGGCATGTGTGAACTGACATTGTTTTCTCCCGCTCTTGCAAAAGATGTCTTTATTGAAATTCCTTTGCAGGGAGCCCGTTTCAGCGACAACTTTTTCGACCTTCTTCCCGGAGAACGTAAAACGGTCGTCATCACTTCTCCCCAAATAAAGAAAGGAGAGGAGCTGCCTTTGACAATCAAACATATTCGTGAAACTTATAATTAATCTATTAATAACTTAACACTTAATTTTTTAGTTTATGAAGCAACTCTTTAAATTAACCGGATGTCTGGCACTAGCAGGACTTTTTGCCTCTTGCCAATCGGCGCAACAGGAAGCCAACTACCAGATCATCCCCATGCCACAAGAAATTGTAACCGCTCAAGGAAGTCCCTTCATCCTCAAGAGCAGTGTGAAAATTCTCTATCCGGAAGGAAACGAGAAGATGCAACGCAACGCAAAATTCCTGGCAGACTATCTGAAAACGGCTACCGGAAAAGATTTCGCTATTGAAGCCGGAACAGAAGGTAAAAACGCAATCGTACTGGCATTAGGCACGGAGAACGAAAATCCGGAATCCTACCAGATGAAAGTTACCGGTGACGGAATCACGATTACCGGTCCTACGGAAGCCGGCGTATTCTATGGCATCCAGTCCCTGCGCAAATCATTGCCTGTGGCTGTCGGTGCGGATATTGCCATGCCAGCCGTAGAAATCAATGACGCTCCCCGCTTTGGCTATCGTGGCGCGCATTTCGATACCAGCCGTCATTTCTTTACCGTGGATGAAATAAAGACCTACATCGACATGCAGGCTTTACATAACATGAACCGCCTCCACTGGCATATCACCGACGATCAAGGTTGGCGTCTGGAAATCAAAAAATACCCGAAACTGACTGAAATCGGTGCTAACAGAACAGAAACAGTCATCGGACGTAACTCCGGCGAATACGACGGCAAACCTTACGGTGGATTCTACACCCAGGAACAAGCCAAAGAAATTGTAGATTATGCAGCCGAACGCTACATCACCGTTGTTCCCGAAATCGACCTTCCGGGACACATGCAAGCTGCCCTTGCCGCTTACCCTGAACTGGGTTGTACCGGTGGTCCATACGAAGTATGGAGACAATGGGGTGTATCCGAGGATGTGCTTTGCGCCGGAAACGACCAAGTATTGAAATTCTTGGAAGATGTTTATGGTGAATTGATTGAAATCTTCCCATCACAATATATTCATGTAGGGGGCGACGAATGCCCGAAAGTAAGATGGGAAAAATGTCCGAAGTGCCAGGCACGTATCAAAGCATTGGGATTGAAGTCAGATCAGAGCCACAGCAAAGAAGAACGTTTGCAGAGCTTTGTCATCAACCATATTGAGAAATTCCTGAACGACCACGGACGTCAAATCATCGGTTGGGATGAAATCCTCGAAGGCGGACTTGCTCCGAATGCTACCGTGATGTCATGGCGTGGTGAGAAAGGTGGTATCGAAGCTGCGAAGCAGAAACACGATGTCATCATGACACCGAACACCTATCTGTATTTCGACTACTACCAAGCTAAAGACGTCGAAAACGAACCGTTCGGTATCGGTGGTTATCTGCCGATGGAAAGAGTGTATAGCTACGAGCCGATGCCGGCTTCTCTTACTCCGGAAGAACAGAAATACATCAAGGGAGTGCAAGCCAACCTCTGGACAGAATACATCGCTACCTTCCCGCATGCACAGTACATGGTATTGCCTCGTTGGGCTGCTTTGTGTGAAATTCAGTGGTCCAGCCCCGAAAAGAAAAACTATGCCAACTTCCTGTCCCGTCTTCCACAACTGATTAAGTGGTACGATGCAGAAGGATACAATTACGCTAAACACGTATTTGACGTACAAGCGGAGTTTGACCCGAATCCGGCAGAAGGAACAATGGACGTTACCCTGTCTACCATCGACGGTGCCCCTGTTTACTATACATTAGACGGCACAGAACCTACTGCCGCTTCCCCCGTTTACGAAGGAGTATTGAAAATCAAGGAAAATGTAACCCTGTCCGCCAAAGCCATTCGTCCCAACGGCGAAAGCAAGACAGTGACAGAGAAGATTGATTTCAGCAAATCCAGCATGAAGCCGATTGTAGCCAATCAGCCTATCAATGAACAATACCTGTTCAAAGGAGCTTCCACTTTGATAGATGGTCTGAAAGGAAATAGCAGCTATAAGTCAGGCCGTTGGATCGCTTTCAACGGAAACGACATGGATATGACTATCGACCTCCAGCAACCTACTGAAATCTCAAGCGTGGCAATCTCTACAAATGTAGCAAAAGGGGACTGGGTATTTGATGCCAGAAACCTGTCCGTAGAAACTTCAGATGATGGCAAGACCTTCAAAAAGATTGCTTCCGAAGAATATCCGGAGATGAAAGAGACAGACAAAGACGGAATCGTTGAGCACAAACTAACCTTTGCTCCTGTGACCACCCAATACGTGAGAGTCATTGCTTCACCGGAGAAATCACTTCCGGCATGGCATGGAGGAAAAGGTAAAAACGCATTTTTATTTGTAGACGAAATCAAAATTGATTAATGAATATAAGAAAAGAATACCCTAAAGTTTGTCTTTTCTTATGGATATTGGGGATGTGCTTCCATGCACATCCCATTCTGGCACAGTCCGTCATACCTGTCCCATTAAAAATGGAGCAGGGGACGGGCTCTTTTTTACTGTCAGAAAAGACTAAACTTTATACAAACCTGCAAGGTGGAGAAGCGGAACTCTGGGAGAATTACCTGAAAGCATTACCTGTTCAGCTGAAAGAAGCGAGAATGAAAGACAGGAAACAGATGCTTTTCTTATTGATAACCCCCAAGACCCCCCAATTGCCATCACCGGAAAGCTATACACTCTCCGTCACCTCTCAACGAATCGAGATCCGGGCAACTTCGGGAGCCGGATTATTCTATGGAATGCAAACCCTGTTACAGCTGATGCAACCGGCAAGCACAGGCAGCTATTCCGTACCCTCTGTCGAGATAGAAGACACCCCTCGTTTTGCTTATCGCGGACTGATGCTGGACGTATCCCGTCATTTCTCTACCAAAGAGTTTATAAAGAAGCAGATAGACGCATTGGCATATTACAAAATCAACCGTTTGCACCTGCACCTGACCGATGCGGCAGGCTGGCGGCTTGAAATCAAGAAATACCCTTTACTGACCGATTTTGCAGCCTGGCGTACAGACCCCACCTGGAAGAAATGGTGGAACGGCGGACGTAAATACCTCCGTTACGATGAACCCGGAGCTTCCGGCGGCTATTACACCCAGGACGATATTCGTGAAATACTGGAATATGCCCGTCAGCATTACATCACGGTGATTCCGGAGATTGAAATGCCTTCCCATTCGGAAGAAGTGCTGGCTGCCTACCCGCAGCTATCCTGTTCGGGAGAACCTTACAAGAACTCCGATTTCTGTGTCGGTAATGAAGAAACTTTCACCTTTCTGGAGAATGTACTGACGGAAGTCATGGAACTTTTCCCTTCCGAATACATTCATGTAGGAGGTGATGAGGCCGGCAAATCGGCTTGGAAGACCTGTCCGAAATGTCAGAAGAGAATGAAAGACGAGCATCTGGCCAATGTAGACGAGCTGCAAAGCTATCTGATACACCGTATCGAAAAGTTCCTCAACAATCACGGACGCCGTCTCTTGGGATGGGACGAGATTCTGCAAGGAGGTATCGCGCCTAATGCAACCGTTATGTCGTGGCGTGGAGAAGAGGGTGGTATTGCTGCCGTCACCTCCGGCCATCATGCCATCATGACACCGGGTGCATACTGTTATCTGGACAGCTATCAGGACGCCCCGTACTCCCAGCCGGAAGCTATCGGTGGCTACCTGCCATTGAAGAAAGTATATGCCTACGATCCTGTCCCCGCTTCCTTAACTGCGGAGCAGGCAAAGTTAGTCTATGGTGTGCAGGGTAACCTATGGGTGGAATATATCCCCACTCCCGAACACGTGGAATATATGATTTATCCCCGTATGCTGGCATTGGCGGAAGTAGCCTGGTCGGCTCCGGAACGTAAGTCGTGGCCCGATTTCCATACCCGCGCACTGTCAGCAGTGGCCGATTTACAGAAAAAAGGATACCATCCTTTCGATTTGAGCAAAGAAATCGGCAGCCGTCCCGAATCTCTTCAACCAGTCAGCCATTTGGCGCTCGGTAAAAAAGTGACCTATAACTCCTCCTATAGCCCCCATTATCCCGCACAAGGCAACACAGCCCTGACAGACGGCATACGTGGTGACTGGACTTACGGTGATGGTTCATGGCAAGGATTTATCTCGGACAACCGTCTCGATGTGACGATTGATATGGAAAAAGAAACCCCTATCCATTCCATCACCGCCGCTTTTATGCAAGTGGTCGGCGCGGAAGTATTCCTGCCGGAGACAGTGATTATTTCCATTTCCGATGATGGAATTAACTTCACGGAGTTGCAAAAACAACACTTTGAAGTGAGCAAAGAAACCCCTATCCGGTTTACGGATATTTCATGGCAGGGAGAAGCCAAAGGAAGATACGTACGTTACCAGGCACAGGCCGGAAGCGAATTCGGAGGTTGGATATTTACGGATGAGATAATCGTGAAATAGACATTGTCAATATCATTTATGAATAAAAGAGGGAATCTACTCAACCAGATTCCCTCTTTTATTGTTATATTTGTATTATTACCTTAAAAACTAAGAATATGGTACAACACGCTAGACTCATTTTCTACAGCCTTCTTCTTCTGGTAATCCCGTGCGAGAGCACCTTGGCGCAGAAGATCCCCGTCACGCCCATAGACTCATTGATAACAGTTGGATATGCCACCGGAAGTTTGAAAACCCTCTCCGGTTCCGTAGAGAAGATTACGGAGACACAGATGAATAAAGACCAGATAACGAACCCTTTGGAAGCAATCCGCGGACGTGTGCCGGGCTTGACCATCCAACGCGGATCAAACGGTCCGGCAGCCTTGGATGCGGTACGCCTGCGGGGAACTACCTCACTGACCAGTGGCAATGACCCTTTGATAATCGTCGACGGAGTATTTGGCGACTTGAGTATGCTCACCTCCATTTACCCTACGGATATTGAGAGCTTCACCATTTTGAAAGACGCTTCCGAAACCGCACAATACGGTTCACGAGGAGCTTCCGGTGTGATCGAGGTCACCACTAAAAAAGGAATGAGCGGCAGAACACAGGTAGCCTACAACGGTAGCTTCGGAATTTCCACCGTCTACAAGAATCTGAAAATGCTGTCCGGCGATGAGTACCGCCGTATCGCTTCGGAACGCAGGATTTCCATTCTGGACAAAGGATATAATACCGATTTTCAGAAAGAAATTGAACAGACAGGACTACAACAAAACCATCACATCGCCTTTTATGGCGGTTCCAGTGAGTCCAGCTATCGCGTTTCTCTTGGTTTCATGGATCGTCAGGGAGTGATTCTGAATGAAGACATGAAAAACTTCACTTCGAATATGAACATGAATCAGAAAATGTTCGACGGCTTCCTGAACTGCGAGCTGGGAATGTTCGGTTCCATTCAGAAGAATCATAATCTGGTGGATTATCAGAAAACGTTCTATTCGGCAGCCACATTCAATCCCACCTATCCCAACCATAAAGACCCCGTCACCAATTCCTGGGACGGAATAACAACCGCCAGCCAAATTACCAATCCATTGGCATGGATGGAAGTGCAGGATGATGATGCCACTTCGCACATCAGCACGCACGCCCGTCTGACTTTCAATCTGCTGGAAGGACTGAAACTAAACCTCTTCGGCGCCTATACCTATAATATCGTGGAAAATTCGCAATACCTCCCCACCTCCGTCTGGGCGAACGGCCAGGCTTACAAAGGAACCAAAAAGCGAGAGTCCTTGCTGGGCAACATGATGCTGACCTATAAGAAAAACTGGAAAAAACATTTCTTTGACGTGTTGGCACTTGCCGAACTTCAAAAAGAAACCTACACGGGATATTATACAACAGTAAGCAATTTCAGCACCGACAAATTCGGGTATAATAATCTTCAGGCAGGTGCACTCCGCTTGTGGGAAGGCACTAATTCATACTACGACCAACCCCGTCTGGCATCCTTCATGGGACGTTTCAACTATACATACGCCGACCGCTACGTGCTGACGCTGAATGCCCGTACAGATGCTTCCTCCAAATTCGGAGCGAACCATAAATGGGGATTTTTCCCCTCCGCATCTGCCGCATGGGTGATTAGTGAGGAAGAATTTATGAAGCACTTGCCGATGGTAGACAATCTGAAATTCCGTATCGGCTATGGTCTGGCAGGTAATCAGAGCGGGATTGACTCATACACTACATTGAACCTTGTAAAGCCGAACGGTGTAGTCCCCGTCGGAAACTCCGCCGTCGTATCTTTAGGAGACTTGCGGAACACGAATCCCGACCTGAAATGGGAAGTGAAACATACCTTTAATACCGGTATCGACGTAGCTCTTTTCGGCAACCGCCTGCTGCTTTCCGCCAACTATTACAACTCTCGAACCACAGACATGCTTTACCTTTACAACGTAAGCGTACCGCCTTTCACCTATAACACCTTGCTTGCCAACATCGGTTCCATGCGCAACTGGGGTACGGAAATCGCCATCGGCATCACCCCTTTGAAGACGAAGGATATGGAACTGAATATCAATGCCAATATCACTTTCCAGCGCAACAAACTGCTCTCTTTAAGCGGTATGCACAATGGTGAAATGCTTTCTGCCCCCGAATATAAAAGTCTTGCCGGCCTCGACGGAGCCGGCTTTCACGGAGGATACAACCACATCGTATATCAGATGGTGGGTCAACCGTTGGGCGTGTTCTATCTTCCCCACAGTACAGGACTCGAATCCGACGGAAACGGTGGATACACCTATGGCATCGCCGACCTGAATGGCGGAGGTGTCAGCCTTGAAGATGGTGAAGACCGCTACGTGGCAGGACAAGCCGTACCTAAAACGATTCTTGGCTCCAACATCAGTTTCCGCTACAAGCGTTTCGACCTGTCTTTGCAGATTAACGGAGCTTTCGGACATAAAATCTACAACGGAACCTCCCTGACCTATATGAACATGAATATATTTCCCGACTATAACGTAATGAAGAAAGCCCCGAAACAGAACATCAAGGATCAAACCGCCACCGACTATTGGTTGGAAAAAGGAGATTATGTCAACTTCGACTATGTGACGCTGGGTTGGAACGTGCCGATTGAGAAAGTGCAGAAACTGAAGAAATATGTCCGTTCCCTGCGTCTGGCATTTACAGTCAACAACCTGGCAACCATTTCCGGTTATTCGGGACTTTCACCCATGATTAACAGTTCCACGGTGAACTCCACTTTAGGCGTGGATGATAAACGGGGATATCCGTTGGCGCGGACGTACACATTGGGATTGAGTATTAACTTTTAATGGAGGAGGAGATGATGAAACAATATATGAAAAATAAAAGTCGTTTTTTGCAGAAAGAAGAACAGCTTTCAAGGATAGCGGAACTGTTTTCAAAGAAGAACTTACGTCCTTCGGAAGTGTTGGTATTCCTTCTTATAGCGTGTCTGGGCTTATTCTCATGTGATAAGTTCTTGGAGGAAAATCCGAAAGATAAGTTACCCGAAGATGACGTTTACAATACGATCTCGGAAGTATATCTCAATGCAGTAGCTTCGCTTTATACATACGTAGGCGGTTATAGTGATAGTCAGGGATTGCAGGGAACGGGTAGGGGAGTCTACGACCTGAACACCTTTACTTCCGACGAAGCCATTATCCCCACCCGTGGAGGTGACTGGTATGACGGTGGTTTTTGGCAAGGACTTTACCTGCACGATTGGGGAATAGAGAATGATGCCATTCAGGCTACATGGGAATATCTCTATAAAGTCGTCATGTTAAGTAACAAATCACTGGAGCGGATAGACAAATTCGCCGAAACTCATTCCGCTACCGAACTACCGGCATACCGTGCTGAAGTACGTGCCATGCGGGCTATGTATTATTATTACCTGATGGATTTGTTCGGACGCATCCCGCTAGTTCAATCCTCTTCCATAGCCATGAAAGATGTAGTGCAAAGTGAACGGAAAACGGTCTTTGATTTTGTTGTCAAGGAATTGCAAGAGGCGGCTCCTTTGTTGAGCGATGCACATAGCAACCAGTCCGGCCCTTACTATGGCCGTATCACTCGCCCCGTGGTAAGTTTCTTACTGGCCAAACTGGCTTTGAACTCCGAAGTTTATACAGACAATGATTGGACGGACGGACAACGCCCGGATGGGAAAAATATAAAGTTCGCAGTGAACGGTAGCGAACTCAATGCTTGGGAAACAGTCATCTACTACTGTGACCAACTCAAAACTATGGGCTACAAACTGGAACCGGAATACGAAACGAATTTCTCCATATTCAACGAACCGTCCGTAGAGAATGTCTTCACTATCCCGATGAACAAAACTCTGTATACCAACCAGATGCAATATCTCTTCCGTTCCCGCCACTATAATCATGCCAAGGCTTACGGACTAAGCGGTGAGAACGGTCCCAGCGCCACCATTGAAGCCCTCGAAACTTTCGGTTATGAAACCGCGGAACAAGATCCCCGTTTTGATATTTGCTATTTTGCAGGAATTGTCCACGACCTGAAAGGAAACATAATCAAACTGGATAATGGAACGGTACTGGAATATCTGCCCTGGAAAGTATCTCTGGATATAACAGATACCCCATACGAACAAACCGCAGGAGCCCGCATGAAAAAGTATGAAGTCGACCCGACTGCCACAAAAGACGGTAAGTTGATGGAGAATGACATTGTATTGTTCCGCTATGCAGACGCTTTATTGATGAAAAGTGAAGCGAAAGTCCGGAACGGAGCAAACGGAGATGAAGAACTCAATGAAATTCGTAGCCGTGTCAACGCTTCTCCCCGCACTGCCACTTTAGAGAATATCCTTGCCGAACGTCAGCTGGAACTGGCTTGGGAAGGATGGAGACGACAGGACTTAGTCCGCTTCGGGAAGTTTACAAGAGCTTACAGCAGCCGTCCGCAACTGCCGGATGAAGCAAGTGGATATACAACTGTATTTCCTATACCGGAGAAAATACGGGTGATGAATGAGAGGTTGAAACAGAATCCGGGGTATTAGGAAGAAGATAGTAGTAATCAAAATAAAAAAATCCTCGATTTTCATCCGGAGAATCGAGGATTTATATTTTCTGTTGCAGCACTTGTATAGATAATAGCTAATGCAGAAATCCATATTATATGTAGTGTGGTTATTACCCGATCCAGTCGAATAACTCAATCCAATCAAATTACTCAATCAAATCGAAATCATATTTTTCAAATTCACTCCCATTGATTATTATAGCAATTTGATGAAGCCCGAGATGGAATTTTCTCGTCGTAACCACACGGAAAGAGTGTTTTCGCGTTATTCGTGTGGTAGAATTTCCGGTATATTCTTTTTCGCTGATTTTATGAACTTCCTTCGCCAGCGTTCCATTTGCTTTTTGGTAATAAATACCATATTCGAGCCGTATTTTGATCGTCTTATTGCTATGATTCAACAAGTTAAAACCAAACTCCAACGAATCACCGACTTTAACCTTAAGACTTGAAATCTGAAAATCCTCCATACTAATATTATTTCTGATAGAATCAAAGCCAAACAACTCCATCACCTCTGGAATCCCTTGTTTTAAGAGCGTCCGGCAACCGTGTTTAATAATCCAGCCTACCTCTTTCGATTCCCCCTTCCATTTCTTTGCCAAATCAATGACAATTTCCGGATTATCTTTCGCAATATCATTCAAATTATTGGCAACGCTCAACCGTACAAATCTTGCCGGATCATTTTTAAGATTCTCTAAAATAGGAATAATAGGTGTCGGGTCTTTCTTCAGATTCGGCAAAGCCATCGCCCAAGGCAAACGCGGACGGCAACCTTCTGACGAAAGCCGCCTGACTCCCCAATGCTCATGTTTCGACCAAACCAACATCTGCTTCATCATTTCATCCGGATATTTTATTATAAAAGGATGAGTCACAAATTCGCAACTTGTGAACTGTGTGATTTTCTCTATCGCCTTGACAGACGTTTCATAATCATCCAACCCATATTGCTCGACATAATTATTCAGAATCACCCCATACTCCAGCATCAATCCAAACTTCGTATCGTCTATCACCGAAAAATCAGGCCGCGTACTTTTTACATGATCCAACAACTCAAGAATCTTAGCGATCGCCTCTTTGTAATCTGCCGGCAAAAACTTTTTCAGAATGCTAGTGATATGTATCCAGCGCTGTTTTAATTCCCTGCCTTCCCATTCATCATCCATTATTTGAGAAACAAAACCGTGAGCATCAAAATCATCGATAACAAGTCTCAAATCTTTCGTAAACAGATCGAAAAATTGCTTGTTGTACATATTCTTAAAAGGTTCTGCCATACTTGAAGTCTATATTTAGTATCTATTTATTTGCTACACAAATATATGTCTTTTTTTTAAAAGGACAAGCCCTAAAAACAGAAGTGAGCCACAAAAAAGATTGCGGCTCACTTATACCTTATATATTATAGCAAAAAATTAATCGAAGAAACTCTTGAACTTCTTGAAAATCTTCTCCTTCACCGACGTGTTAGGTTTGAAGTTGTCCGAAGCCTCCATCTTTTCGAGCGTGCTCTTTTCCTCTTTATTGAGCGCTTCCGGCACATAGATACTGATGTTGACGAGTAAATCCCCCGTTCCGTACCCGTTCACATTCGGCAATCCCTTGCCGCGCAAACGAAGCACCTTACCCGGTTGAGTACCCGAATCAATCTTTACTTTCACTTTGCCGTCGATAGTCGGAATTTCCACAGCTCCGCCCAGAGCAGCAGTCGGGAAACTAAGCAACAGATTATAAATCAAATCATTCTCGTCGCGAATCAAGTCCTGATGCGGTTCTTCCTCTACGAGAATCAGCAAGTCGCCTGCCACACCGTTGTGTTTGCCGGCATTTCCTTTGCCACCCATAGAAAGTTGCATACCCTCTGCCACTCCGGCAGGGATTTTCACCGACACCACTTCTTCACCGTAAATGATTCCGTCGCCACCACACTTCTTACATTTGTTCTTGATAATCTTACCCTCACCGCCACAAGTAGAACAAGTGACGCGAGTCTGCATAGTACCCAAAATAGTCTGCTGGTTACGGATCACGGAGCCGCTACCCTTACAAGTAGGACAAGTCTCCGAACCGCCGTCACCTTCGGCACCCGTGCCATGACACTGGTCACACGGCACATATTTTTTGAGTTTAAATTTCTTTTCTACTCCGGTAGAGATCTCCTTCAACGTCAGCTTCACTTTCACACGAAGGTCACTGCCGCGATACCGGCGTTGCTGTGAACCGCCACCGCCAAATCCGCTAAACCCTCCGAAGCCTCCCCCGAAACCGCCGCCGCGGCCACCGAAGATGTCGCCAAACA
>OBIM01000614.1_pt1 | contig 15325 bp, 16 predicted proteins | sample 1496191 | NCBI WGS metagenome assembly OBIM01 (sample SAMN00265067, study PRJEB22529) | human gut metagenome
TTGCCTGAAATTCCATTCCGGTAACTTCTGTAAAAGTTTTGCTTGCTTTGTAAAGAGTGTGTTCTGGTGCACTTTCGAGGGGTTCGCCGTCTTTATTGAAGAAAGAGCACAGCATAGACAGCGTCGGAATCTCGGCAAACGGATCAACGAATGCTGTGCAAAAACGGGGAATTACATAAAGGTCACTACTGCCCGCTTCTATAAATGAGAAAAGGCTGGAACCGTCTACCCGTTCTCCACATGTGAGAATAGCTTCCAGATAAGCTTGATTGTTGATGACAAAGTTCAGAGTTTTCAGACGCCCGTCTCCCGCCGGATACATAAAATTAACCATGCGGATATCTTTTTGCTGGATAAATGAGATAATGTCAGCTTTTGTAAACTCTGAAGTTGGTTTTTGAAGGAATGCCACCAACTGGTTAGCATTCATTGATAAATCATAATTCATAATCGGTTGTTTTTCGTTGTTGTATGATTAAAACGGTTTGTTGAATGCCAAAGATAAGGAAAAGATGGAAAATCGAGTAAGAAAAGATTTAATTATTTCTCTGTTATGCTGCATTTACGTCTATTATCCTATTTAAAAACGCTTCAGATCTTTCTTCTCAAAAATCCATTCCGGAGTGTATAGTTTCCCAGTATCCGTTTCGGTCAGCTCGTACCAGGGAGAAAGGTTTCGGCTGGTTGGATTGACCAGGATATGAATCTGTTGGGCAGGCATATAGCTTTGTGCCAGGAGAAATACTTTCTTCCCGGTATTCGGATGAATGGCAACATCCATAACAATCACAGCATGACCGGGTGAACCGCCTTTAATAAAGACATCCCCGGGTTGCAAGGAAGTATAAAGCACAGCTGGGAGTTCACGAGATAAAGAGGCAGTTCCGGCATACATAAAAACCATATCGAGATAGTTACGGAAAGTTTTATAGGAATAATCCACTCCCTTGCCCGAAGCATACCATTGAACCTGATTATCGTTGACTTTTATTCGATTTCCCTCCGCCCATTTCTTATATTCGGCAGTAAATCCACTTGTGAAGTTGAATTTTATATCTGCATACCGTTTATGTTTCCACAGATATTCCGCCCGCAAGCGTATCACTGCATCGGCACACTGCTGCAAATCACGATTGCCTATCTCCATATCTACGACTGCAAATGCGGCTGCCTGATTGGCTTTTTCTTTTCCATTGTAAAGTAACACTTTACTGCCTTTAGGCAATAATGGCAAATTGCGCAAATAAGTTGTAAACGAATTATCGGAGCAGGTCTCTCTAACATATCCTGACGGAGGAGCGATTCTATCCGCAAGCCTCTCCTGTCCCCATGAGTGAAAGACTATGAGAAGCAAGCCTGCACATATTAACAAATACTTCATATCGGTTTTTCTTATTCCATATCCGGACAAATATAAGTAATTATTATGGAAAACGAAGTTGAATGTCTGTTTTTCTCCCGATTGAAGACGCTATCGTCTTAAAAATATGTAATATCGGATTCTGACTAAAACAAAGTGGCCTATACTCTCTTTTTTCTGGAAGAATAGTGCGAACTTTGTTTTCTACAAATTATAATAGTGTTTTTATGGAACAGGTGGTAGATTTAGCTTTACCAGAATACTTTGAAAGAATATCCGCAGAAGCTACCTTTCAGGAGCAATTGTCCGTCATAGATATAGATAACTCCCGTCGTTCGCCGGTTCAAGTCAAAAACTATCCGATACGTTTGAAAGGCTATTCCCTCATCTTTGTTCTTTCCGGAGAAATTACAATAGGAATAAACTATTTATCGCATACACTGAAAAAGAACACGTCTACCACTCTTATGTCATCAAGAATCAGATTATAAATCTATTCTTTGACCTTGACAACTGCCGCTGGCATAGGTATGGCGACGGAGAGCTGGGACTATCCCGCAGTGAAACCCTCCGTCAACGGTTCAGGGAATTACTTATGGAAGAATGCTGGATGCACAGAGAAGTCACTTTTTATGCAGACAAACTTTGTGTTACTTCTGATTATTTATCGAAAGTGGTCAGAGAATATGATGGGCAGTCAGCAGCAAAGTGGATTATCAATGCAGTGATTACAGAAGCCAAAATTCTACTTCGTGAACCGGACAAGACGATCAACCAAATCGCAATAGAATTGAACTTCCCGGATCAGTCTATATTCGGGAAGTTCTTTAAAAGGAATACAGGTCTCTCACCATTGGAGTACAAGAAAGGTGAAAAGACAACGAATGGCGTTAGAATTTAAACAGCCCGTTCTCGTCCAGATTAATCGGTAACATTGCCGAATTGGAAGCATATTCTTTAGGAATCATCTGCTCGATACGTTGCAAATCCTCCGGACTAAGGTGAATATCAATCGCTTTCACAGTATCGTGGAGCTGATCGACAGTACGCGAGCCTACCAAAGCCAATATGTCATTCCCCTGCGCCAATACCCATGCAATGGCGAGTTGCGATACAGATACGTTCTTCTCATCGGCCATTTCTTTCAACAGTTCGAGCCGTGAAACAGCTTGCTTTAATTTCTCAGCAGCTTGCGGTGGCATCCGCTGACTCAATCCCGCAACTTTTCCGGCAGGATTGCTACCTCCAATTACTCCATGAAAGAGATTAGCAAATGTAACCACATCAATACCCAATTCTCGTGCAGTGGGTAGAATCCCCTCTTCAATGTCACGATCCAGCAAGGAATATCGTACTTCAACCAAACTGATAGGATGAACGGCATGCGCCCGACGCAACGTTTCAGCATCTATCTCGGTGATCCCGACACTACGCACATAACCAGCTTTTACAAGATCGGCAACGGCACCAATAGTATCTTCCACCGGGATGTGCGGATTGATACGTGCTGGCTGATAGAGGTCAACATAATCTGTGCCTAATCGTTTCAAGGTGTAAGCCAGATAATTTTGTACGTTCTGCGGACGGACGTCAATACCATAGAACCGATCATCTGGAGTGAGCATTCCACCAAACTTGACGGCGATAAAAATGTCTTCGCGCTTCCGGGTTTTCAAAGCCTCGCGGATCACCAGTTCACTTTCTCCGTGACCATAAAAGTCCCCCGTGTTCAGATACGTAATTCCACTGTCCAGCGCGGCATGTATCGTGTCGACTCCCTGCTGAACGTCAGCCATTCTCATGGCACCCAGTCCGATACGTGAAAGGGTGATACCATTCGTTTCTTTATTCAAATACTTCATTGCTTCTTTTATTATATAGTACTAATTCGATTGCAAATTTCGGATAAATTCCTTCATGATACCAGAGCAATATCCGTTCATTTTTGGTCATTATCCGTCAAGAAGCCTCTTTCTCATGAAATGTCTCAAACATACTGATTATAAAAACCAATTGACTGCCTCAACTGTTTTATTTGAATAGAACTATTAAAACTACCGTCACATGAAAAAGGATATTCTAAAAGACCTGCTGGCAAAGCCCGGAAAGAAACATTTGGTATCGGATTTTGACTCGTCATTCACTGGCGATTTATCCAAACAAGACGCTAAAGAGCAACTGGCAAAGGATATTGAGAAGCTTTCGGAGCTGCAAAGTATGCTTTATGCACAAGACCGGTATTCAATCCTGATTATCTTTCAGGCGATGGATGCTGCAGGAAAAGACGGGACTATCAAGCATGTGATGTCCGGCATTAACCCACAGGGATGCCAGGTGTATTCGTTCAAACAACCGTCTGCTGAAGAACTGGACCATGATTATCTCTGGCGTATCAATCGCTCTCTCCCGGAAAGAGGACGAATCGGCATTTTCAACCGTTCGCACTACGAAGATGTGCTGATTGCCAAAGTGCATCCGGAAATTATTCTATCCAACAAGTTACCAGGTGTCGAAACCATAAATGACATTGATCCCGACTTCTGGAAGCGTCGTTATCGACAGATCAACGATTTTGAACGCTATCTGACGGAGAATGGAACGATTGTCCTGAAATTCTTTCTCAATGTATCGAAAGCCGAACAGAAAAATCGATTCATGGAGCGACTGGACGATGCATCTAAAAACTGGAAATTCTCTTCGGCGGACATCAAAGAGCGTCAATTCTGGGAGGACTATATGAATGCTTATGCCGATGTACTGACGGAGACATCAACGGAACTGGCTCCATGGTATATAATCCCTGCCGATAATAAATGGTTCATGCGTTACGCAGTAGGACGAATTATTTGTGACCGGATGCAGCAATTGGATTTACATTACCCCAAACTGTCGAAAGAGGGATTGGAAAAGCTGGAAGAGTGTAAGAAAAGTGTATCAAACATTAACTTTTAAATCACTTGCGCTTATCCTTTTTTATTCTAACTTTGTAGAAAGACCTACATAAAGAACCAAAATTGATAAGCTTATGGACATCCAAACTTTTATTCAAAATTTCAGAGAGGCATTCGGAAAAAATGCTGAATTGCCTCTTGTCTTCTGGTACTCGGACGAACAAAAAGGAGAAACAGAAAAGATAAACGGTTGCTTCTTCAAAGGTATGAGAACGGTAAGAGATGGTGGTATTATCAGCCTGAATGCCGAAAACATCGGTTGTGGCGGCGGTAAATTCTATACTGGCTTCACCGAAATGCCAGAACGTGTACCAACTTTCGTTTCGCTCAAAGAGAAATACAAACAGACTCCTGAAATGGTCATCGACTTTATACAGCAAATCGGAGTTCCCCGAACAGAAAACAAGTATCTTCATTTTGCACGTATAGATAAGGTAGAAAGCCTTGAAGAAATAGAAGGTGTCGTATTTCTGGCAAATCCGGATATGCTTTCGGGCTTGACCACTTGGGCTTTTTATGATAATAACGCAGCAGATTGCGTCGTTTCTACCTTTGGTTCCGGCTGTAGTGCTGTAGTGACGCAAGCCACGATAGAGAATCGTAAAGGAGGCAAACGCACTTTCCTCGGTTTCTTCGACCCATCGGTTCGCCCTCATTTCGAAGCAGACAAACTAAGCTATACCATACCTATGTCCAGGTTTAAAGAGATGTATGAGACGATGCGCCAAAGTTGTCTATTCGATACACATGCATGGGGAAAGATTAAGGAAAGGATGAACGGATAATCTCCTATAACGAAATTGCATATCATTATACAATTATCGGGACATTGTGTATGCTTATTCCGAACATACAAGGCTTTGCTTTCGTTATTATAGAAAGAAACTGCCACTTGATACTGACAATTCATTATCAAGACAGATATTTTCTGAATATCAATCTTTGTTATACGAACCAATATGACTAAAAAAATAGATTATATATCTTTGTTTGCGCGTCTTGCGCTTGCTATCGGATTCTTGTCGGCAGTTGCAGACCGCTTAGGTTTATGGACTCCTTTGTTGGGAAGCGAAAATGTAGTTTGGGGCAATATGGAAAGCTTTACTGCTTATACCGGAGTTTTGTTGCCATGGATCCCCAAATTTCTAATACCATTATTGGCATGGACGGCTACCATAGCAGAAACGATTCTCGGTATATTGCTATTAATAGGTTTCCAGAAACGTTGGGTCACTCTTCTTAGCGGTATTCTGTTATTAACTTTTGCATTCTCCATGTCGTTCTCCTTGAATGTGAAAGCCCCATTCGATTATAGTGTATTTGCAGCAGCTGCGTGTGCTTTCTTACTTTATAAAGAAAGTAAGGTAAAACAGGAAGAGTATTCATAATATATTAAAGTGAAACAGGAAGTATAACAGAAAAGCCTAAATCAAAACCTGCGTGCTGGTGGCTCCCTGCCTGTCCTATTTTCCTACAGGATTAAAATAATATATCAGTCGGATTAAACCTTTTATCTGGAGAAAAGTCTTATTATTAATATATTATCGTTCTATTCAACATTAAAGTATCAACGAAAATGGAAACATCCGTCAAACTCTATTCGCTGAAACACAGCAATGTGAAAACCTACCTGTTCGCCTTACTATTCGTAGCGGGTAACATTGCACTTCCACAATTATGCCATCTTGTACCTTATGGTGGTCCTACCCTGTTACCTATTTATTTTTTCACGCAGATTGCGGCTTATAAATATGGTTTTCTTGTAGGATTATTGACTGCTATCCTTTCACCAGTCATCAATCATTTATTGTTTGCCATGCCCTCGGAGGCGGTACTTCCCATCCTATTAATCAAATCGTCCTTACTCGCCGGAGCTTCAGCTCTTGCAGCACGTACTATAAAATCGGTTTCATTACTGGCCATTCTTGGTGTCGTACTCACTTATCAGGTCATAGGCACTGCATTTGAATGGGCCATCGTCGGAAGCTTCTACGAAGCAGTACAGGACTTCCGTATCGGTATTCCGGGAATGTTACTGCAATGGTTCGGCGGATACGCCCTCCTGAAAGCAATTGCAAAACTCTAAACTAATATAGAAAGATGGACAGAAGGGACTTTTTAAAAACAGTAGCTATCACCGGAGCCGCCCTGACTATACAGCGTTCAGAGGCTATGGAGGTGTTAACTCAAACAATCAATAAAGCAAACGGAAGCAATCCTGATCTGGTGGCCGTTATGGGTGGAGAACCCGAAGAGATGTTCCGCCGTGCCATAAGCGAACTGGGGGGTATGAAGCAATTCGTCAAACCGGGACAGAAAGTGGTTGTAAAACCTAATATCGGTTGGGACAAAGTGCCGGAACTGGCGGGAAATACGAATCCGAAACTGATTGAAGAAATCGTCAGACAATGTTTTTCCGCCGGAGCTAAAGAAGTGGTCGTGTTCGACCATACTTGTGACGATTGGCAGAAATGCTACAAAAACAGTGGTATTGAAGCTGCTGCCAAAAAAGCCGGAGCCAAAGTAATGCCTGCACATCTGGAATCGTATTACAAACCAATCGATCTGCCGAAAGGCAAAAAGATGAAGAAAGCCAAAGTGCACGAAGCGATTCTGGATTGTGATGTATGGATCAATGTTCCTATTCTGAAGAATCACGGAGGTGCGAATCTGACTATCTCCATGAAAAATCACATGGGGATTGTGTGGGATCGCGGATTCTTCCACCAGAACGATTTGCAACAATGCATCGCAGATATCTGTACATTACAGAAGAAAGCTGTACTCAACGTAGTAGACGCCTACCGGATCATGAAAACAAACGGTCCCCGGGGACGCTCTGCATCCGATGTTGTACTGGCAAAAGGATTGTTTATCTCACCGGATATTGTAGCCGTGGATACGGCTGCTGCCAAGTTCTTCAATCAAGTACGTGAGATGCCACTGGATACAGTAGGACATCTCGCCAATGGGGAAGCATTGAAAATAGGAACCATGAACATTGACAAATTGAATGTCAAGCGAATTAAGATGTAAAACAACCATGTTAAGAAGGCTACGTATTGGAATATCAGCACTTTTATTTGTGCTGATTTCTTTCTTTTTTCTCGATTTCGCAGAAATATTACCGAACAGTTTCCATCGGCTGGCACATTTGCAATTTGTTCCAGCTTTGCTTTCACTAAGTATAGGTATCTTATTACTTCTCATTGTGTTAACGCTTTTATTCGGGCGTGTATATTGTTCTACAATCTGCCCTATGGGTATCTTGCAGGATGTGATTGCACGAATTTCCAAAGCAACGGGAAAAAAGAAAAAAAGATATAGTTACAGTCCTGCAAAAAACAAATTGCGCTGGGGTGTGCTCGGACTGACAGTGATCGGTTTTTTATGCGGATTTACATTTATTGTTGGTTTGCTCGATCCATACAGTGCATATGGACGTGTAGTAGTGCACATATTCAAACCTATCTATATGCTGGGGAATAATCTGCTGGAATCACTCTTTGCCAGATTTGACAATTATACATTTTATCAGGTAGACACCTCCATCTTGAGCATTTCTTCCCTTCTCATCGCTATTATTACTCTTGCAGTCATCTTTGTAATGGCATGGAAACATGGACGGACATGGTGCAATACGATTTGTCCCGTAGGAACAATATTGGGATTATTGAGTCGATTTTCATTATTCAAAGTCCGTATTGATACTGCCAAATGTAATGGATGCGGGCTTTGTGCCACCAAATGCAAAGCAGCTTGCATCAATAGCAAAGAACACGCTATTGATTATAGCCGTTGTGTAGATTGTTTCAACTGTCTGGGAGCATGCAAACAAAAAGCATTAGTCTACGCCCCTTCTTTCAAAAAACAGTCTGATGTAGAAACTCCTGCACCATCATCACCGGATTTGGATTCATCCAAACGCCGTTTTTTGGTCGCCGGTCTTGTTACTGCCGGAGCAACCCCCAAACTCATCTCCCAGGCCAAGGAATCTGTAGCAAGTCTGGAAGGTAAGAAGGCATACAAAAAGGAGAATCCGATCACTCCTCCGGGGTCTATCAGTCGGGGACACTTCCAACAGCAATGTACATCCTGTCATCTTTGTGTCAGCAAATGCCCTTCTCATATCTTGAAACCGGCCTTCATGGAATATGGCTTGGCAGGCATGATGCAACCTACTGTTAGCTTTGAGAAAGGATTTTGTAACTTTGACTGTACTGTCTGTGGAGATGTCTGTCCCAATGGAGCAATTCTTCCCATAAGTGTAGAGCAAAAACATCTTACACAAATGGGATATGTTGTTTTCATCAAGGAAAATTGCATTGTTTATACTGATGGAACCAGTTGCGGAGCCTGCTCCGAACACTGTCCCACGCAAGCAGTGGCGATGGTGCCGTATAAGGACGGATTGACAATTCCTCATGTAAATCAAGAAATATGTGTAGGTTGTGGAGGATGTGAATATGTTTGCCCCGCCCGTCCATTCCGCGCCATCTATATCGAAGGAAATCCTGTACAAAAAGAAGCAAAGCCATTTAAAGAAAGCGAAGAGCACAAAGTCGAGATAGACGATTTCGGATTCTGACCGGCATGGTGCCGGAGCAGAGTTTCCATCCGTATTTTATGTTCTATGCCGGTTTATTTCAAATGTGAATAAGACAGATGGTATGGATTTTAAAAAAAACTATCCATTATATTCCTCCTACTCTCAATAAATTCACTAAATTCGTGGCGAACTAAAGAAAGCAATTCATGGAGGTATTCACAAATAACTGGAATAGCCGGAAATATCAGATTGGCTATGCACTAAGCGGAGGATTTATTAAAGGATTTGCCCATTTGGGAGTCATGCAAGCTCTTCTGGAACATGATATTAAACCGGAAATCATCTCTGGAGTAAGTGCAGGAGCACTTGCAGGTGTCTTTTATGCCGACGGCAACGAGCCACACAAAGTACTTGATTATTTCTCCGGACATAAATTCCAGGATTTAACCAAATTGGTGATCCCCAAGAAGGGATTATTTGACCTCTGTGAATTTATTGATTTTCTCCGGACTAACTTAAAAGCAAAAAAACTGGAAGAGCTACAACTTCCCCTGATTATCACAGCAACTGACCTCGATCACGGTCGCATGGTTCACTTTCATCGGGGAAACATAGCGGAACGGGTCGCAGCTTCCTGCTGTATGCCTGTCATGTTTTCTCCGGTCAACATAGAAGGCACTAACTATGTGGATGGAGGATTGATGATGAATCTTCCGGTCTCTACCCTGCGCAGGATTTGCGATAAGGTGGTAGCTGTCAACGTAAGTCCCATCATGGCACAGGATTACAAAATGAATATTGTAAGCATTGCTATGCGCTCATTCCATTTCATGTTCCGCGCCAACACCTTTCCCGAAAGAGAAAAATGCGATTTATTAATCGAACCATACAACCTATACGGATACAGTAACACAGAACTGGAGAAAGCTGAAGAAATCTTCGAGCAAGGATATAATATGGCTAACGAAATACTTAATCAACTGTTGGAAGAAAAGGGGAAAATATGGAAATAACCTCCTATCCATCAGAAATAAGAATGAAGACGAATATTAATAATCTACTCTATATGAATGACGAAAATAAAATAATTATCTACCAAGTATTCACCCGCCTGTTTGGAAATAATAATAACCACTGTGTCTACAACGGAGACATTGCTACCAATGGCTGTGGGAAAATGGCTGATTTCACACTCAAAGCACTTGGTGAAATCAAGAAACTGGGTACTACGCATATATGGTACACAGGCATCATTGAGCATGCCACTCAAACGGATTATCGCCGTTATAACATCAGACCGGATCATCCTGCCGTTGTAAAAGGAAAAGCGGGTTCTCCCTATGCTATCAAGGATTATTATGATGTAGATCCTGACTTGGCTAACGATGTGCAAGGACGTATGAAGGAATTTGAGAATCTGGTACATCGCACACATCGCACAGGTCTGAAAGTGATTATTGATTTTGTACCTAATCACGTAGCACGCCAATATCATTCGGATGCACAACCGGACGGTACGACCGAATTGGGAGCTAATGATGACTCCAGCCAATCTTTCAGCCCATATAATAATTTCTATTATATTCCGCAAGCGGAACTTCATGCCCAGTTCGATATGAAAGACGGTGCAGCAGAGCCTTACCGGGAATTCCCGGCTAAAGCTACCGGTAACAACCGTTTTGATGCTACTCCCAATATCACCGACTGGTATGAAACAGTGAAATTAAACTATGGAGTGGATTACCAGAATGGCGGTACCTGCCACTTCTCCCCGACTCCGGATACTTGGATAAAGATGCTGGACATTCTTCTTTTCTGGGCATCAAAAGACATTGACGGTTTCCGCTGCGACATGGCCGAAATGGTTCCTGTTGAATTCTGGGAATGGGCTATTCCTCAAGTAAAAGAGGCTTATCCTGAAATACTTTTCATCGCAGAGGTTTACAATCCCGGTGAATACCGCAACTATCTGTTCCGCGGCAAGTTTGATTACCTGTATGATAAGGTAGGGCTGTATGATACATTACGTAATGTAGCTTGTGGATATGAATCTGCATCTGCTATCACTCATTGTTGGCAAAGCCTGAATGGAATAGAGAAAAAGATGCTCAACTTTCTTGAGAACCACGACGAACAGCGCATCGCTTCTGATTTCTTTGCCGGCAACCCGCGTAAAGGAATTCCCGCACTGATTGTTTCCGCCTGTATGAACACTAATCCTATGATGATCTACTTCGGTCAGGAGTTTGGAGAACTGGGCATGGATAGTGAAGGATTCAGCGGAAGGGACGGACGGACTACCATATTCGATTATTGGAGCGTAGACACCATACGACGCTGGCGCAACGGAGGCAAATTTGACGGGAAGATGCTTACTGAAGAGCATAAGCACCTCTACTCTATCTACCAAAAAGTACTGACTATTTGTAACAAAGAGCAGGCAATCAGCAAGGGAGTATTCTTTGACTTAATGTATGCCAATATAAACGGATGGCGTTTCAATGAGCATAAGCAATATACTTTTATGCGAAAATATAAAAATGAGATTCTGTTTTTCATTATTAATTTCGACAGTCAACTGGTAGATGTTGCTATCAATGTGCCTTCACATGCTTTCGACTTTTTACAGATTCCTCAAATGGAATCATATCAGGCCACTGATTTGATGACGGGGGCTAAAGAAGAAATCAGCCTATTACCTTATAAACCCACGGATGTTTCAGTAGGAGGCTATAACGGAAAGATTTTGAAGATTACTTTTTAAGTAAAAAGACTAAGACCTGTATACCCTTCATCCCTCGGTCACTTATGAATGACCGGGGGATTATTTTATGCACATCACTCAAACAAATATTCTCAAAGGCTGTTTAGTTAGATAAATAATCCTCTAAACTCAAAGCTTATGAAGAAATTTATGATTTGTGCAATCGCATTGTTTCTACTATTATCTACATCTGCCTTTGGAGATACCCCTCCCGGCAATGTACAGTCAACTTTCAAGAAAATGTATCCCAAAGCAAATGGCGTCGCCTGGTCACAAGACGATGGATATTATTGTGCCAACTTTCCAATGAATGGATTTACTAAAAATGTGTGGTTTGACGTCCGGGGACAATGGGTGATGACGCAGACAGATCTTGTCAGTCTCGACCGGCTCACTCCAACAGTCTATAATGCCTTTGTATCCGGGCCATACGCAAATTGGGTGGTAGATAATGTGACAATGGTGGAGTTTCCCAAATGGCAGGCCATTATAGTAATTAAGGTAGGGCAAGATAATGTTGACATCAAATATCAGTTATTCTATACCCCACAAGGGGTATTGCTCAAAACGCGCAACGTTAGTGATATGTATGACATTCTCGGGCCAAGTACCTTTCTGGAAAACTAGGAACTGAATCATAGAACAGGGTAATAAATGAGAAAGCCCCCACAAATATTATTGAATATCTGCGGGGGCTTCTTGATTTAAAAATAAAATTATTTTTTCTTTCTAAGTACTACGGCGGTACGGGCAGGAATATAGAGTTTCAACCACTCTTTCTTTTCCTTCTTGTACAACGGATCGGTAATAGTGAAATGCACGACAGAGTCGTCTGCCAAACCGTTTCCTCCAAATGCAACATCGTCCGTGTTCAGTATCACTTCATAAGCTCCCGGAGTTACCAGGAATCCATAATCAGTGAACGACTGCTTCGGATTAAAGTTAAAGACAAATATAAGGTCCTTACGTTCGTATGCCAATACCTGATCGCCATCATTATGCCATATTTCCTGAACTGGTGTTGCCTGGAAATCTTTCACACTCTTGATAACTTTCAGCATTTCTTTATCAAAATCACCCATATAGTGATAGATCAGATTTTTGTTGTCCACCAAATCCCATTGGCGGCGGGCATATTTGCACGACCATCCGTTACCTTCACGCGGGAAATCAATCCATTCGGGATGTCCGAATTCATTTCCCATAAAGTTCAGATAACCTCCGTTGATAGTCGAAGAGGTCAGCAAACGAATCATTTTATGCAAAGCAATACCACGGTTGACAACATAATTTTCGTCTCCCTTCTGCATGTGCCAGTACATATCAGCATCAATCAGGCGGAAGATAATCGTCTTATCTCCTACCAATGCCTGGTCATGACTTTCTGCATACGAAATGGTCTTTTCATCCTGGCGACGGTTGGTTACTTCCCAGAACATGCTGGAAGGTTTCCAGTCTTCATCGATCTTTTCTTTGATTGTCTTGATCCAGTAGTCCGGAATATTCATAGCCATACGATAATCGAAGCCGTAACCGCCATCTTCCACTTTGGCAGCCAGTCCCGGCATACCGGAAACTTCTTCCGCAATGGTTATCGCCTTCGGATTTACCTGATGAATCACTTCATTAGCCAGTGTCAGGTAACAAATCGCATTATCATCCTGATGACCGTTGAAATAATCTCCATAGTTACAGAAGGCTTCACCCAATCCGTGGCTGTAATATAACATAGAAGTCACTCCATCAAAGCGGAATCCGTCAAACTTATATTCTTCCAGCCAGTACTTGCAGTTTGACAACAGGAAGTGGATTACTTCATTCTTGCCATAATCGAAGCAAAGAGAGTCCCAAGCCGGATGTTCGCGACGAGCGCCCGGATAAAAATACTGATTCGGATCACCGGCAAAGTTTCCTAATCCTTCTACTTCATTCTTCACTGCATGTGAATGAACGATGTCCATAATCACAGCAATCCCCATCTCATGAGCAGCATCAATCAGTGCTTTTAATTCATCGGGGGTACCAAAACGCGAAGAAGCAGCAAAGAAACTGGATACATGATAGCCGAAGCTTCCATAATATGGATGTTCCTGAATAGCCATAATCTGGATACAATTATATCCTTCTTCAGCAATACGAGGAAGTATTTTCTCGCGGAATTCGTTATATGTGCCCACTTTTTCCTCCTGCTGTGCCATTCCGATATGACATTCATAAATCAACAGCGGATTCGTGTCGGGCTTAAATGTTTTCTTCTTGAATTTATAGGGGTTCTCCGGAGCCCAGACTTGTGCACTGAATATTTTGGTCTGTTCATCCTGTACCACACGTGTAGCCCATGCAGGAATACGCTCGCCTTGTCCGCCTTCCCAATATACATTCAGTTTGTAGAGATCGCCATGATGAATGGCATCTGCCGGCAGATTGATTTCCCAATTGCCATTCTTTTGTTTTTCCAGCTTATAAGCAGCTTTCTCCTCCCAGTTATTAAATGTACCCACCATATAAATATGAGTAGCATTGGGGGCCCATTCACGGAAAGTCCACCCCTTATCGGTGCGATGCAATCCAAAATAAAGATACCCCGATGCAAAATCTGAAAGGGTTTGTTTCCCCTTATTCGTCAATTCAGCTTCTTTGTCTAATACATACTGATGACGCCCGGTAATAGCACCGGCAAAAGGTTCCAGCCAGGGATCGTTTTTTATGAGATTAAGTGTCTTTTCCATATCAGAATTGAATTAGGATTATGCTTTTACTTTTACAATTACTTTCTTCACACCATCCGGAGTGATACCGGGAGCATGACCGTCTTGCGGGAAAAAGATAGCAAACATTCCCGGTTTCACGGCAACGTATGTTTCTGCTAATCCTTCGAAGAAAGTAATATCTTTTTCTGCGTTATAAGGTGCATCTGCCGGAACACAGTCTTTAGCAGCAGTATACCCCATTATTTCTGTTCCCGACAATGGGATTTGAATATCAATAAATTCGTTATGAGTTTCCAGTTTGGCTTCCTCTTTTGTTTTAGGTTTGGTTTGTGCAATATTCACCAACAGATCTTTTCCTTTCAGTTCTGTCTTACCAACTTCCATGGCTTGGAGGTCATGAGACTTCAAGAATTCAATAGCCTGTGCAAACAGAGGGTTTAAAGACGCATATTTCTCCAGATTTTCTAAAGTATCTACTACCATATAAGTTAAATTTTAAAGTTTATATTCTAGGCATTATTTATTCAAAATCATCAATCGTATAATTTATAAAATCGGCAAACCGTTTGAATTGCCGGAACACTTTGTCTATCTGTTCCAACATATCCGGTCGGGTAAAGAAGTCATCTGGAACATTATAAGAGCAAACATATTCTTTACATTTCAAATAATCAATGTACTTGAAATCTTTCGGAAAACCTTTCGGAGCTGTTTTCAGAAAATCCTCTCCTATCACCGGGAAGTATTTCTTAAACTCCGGATCTTCTACGATCGCAACAAACTCTTCGATATTATCATAGATAGATTGTCGCACTGCTTTCAGGATATTGGTAGGCAGACACAGGCTTCCTCCGGCAAGCATAGAACCATCCGGCTGCAAGTGTACATAATATCCACAATGATCGGACTTCTTTCCTTTGGCATTGATATAACCTCCGAAATGTATTTTATAAGGTGTTTTATCCGCAGAGAAGCGGGTATCCCGGTAAA
>OBIM01000627.1_pt1 | contig 15098 bp, 7 predicted proteins | sample 1496191 | NCBI WGS metagenome assembly OBIM01 (sample SAMN00265067, study PRJEB22529) | human gut metagenome
CCTGATTGTATTTGTTCAGACATTTAATGAAATAAAAGCCTCCATCCACTGTGATTTTACCGGAAACTTCATCATTTTCCATCTGAAATGCAATCTGCTCTACCGCATCCGGAAGTTCATCTCTGGAAACATTTACCTGAATGCTGCCAAGCTCATTATAGTTATTGGCGAGTGTTGCAAAATCTTCTCCCTGAGCTAATCTGGATGCAATTTCATTTGCCCGGCTCTCATCCGAAACAAAAATCTGCATGATCTCCATCACCCGTGCCTCATCATCGCTAACCTCCTCATTCACAGCTTTTGTGAGTGAATGGTACACTTTCTGTGCCAGCGCATAATGCTCATAGTACTCTTTGATGTCACTCTCCGAAACACCCATATAGGCAATCTCATCCTCCGTGAGAGATGCAAAGTACTCCTCTGCTGCCTGGGCGATCTTTCCATTTTCTTCTTCGGAAAGCTCCATTTCTTTTTCTTTTGCAAGCTGGTCTAAGCAGACCACCTGTGCCAGTTCCTGCATTGTGATATTTTTCACATAATTTTCCAGAGAACTGTCTCCAAAATCATGCTGCCAGAGATCAAGTCCATAGGCAGTTCCGTAAATATTCTGGTAATTCACAAGATATACCTTCGCCTCTTTCAGCCCACAGGACACGTTTCCGATTCGAAATACCTGGCGATTGTTCAATGTGTTTGAGACGATCACTTCCTTATTTCCAATCTTACATCCTGTGAGCAGAAAGGAAAAGCAGAGCAGACATATCAGTGCAATTTTTTTTCTAATTTTTTTCATACTTTTCTTTTAAGCTTCCATAGCTTTTAAAATGCTTCTTGCAACAGAGATTCCGTTTGCGGATGCCTGCTGCAGTCCACGGGTTACAGATGCTCCGTCACCGATGGCACGAAGACCTTTTACGCTTGTCTCAAAGTCTCTGTTTACAACAACCTTGTTCGAGTAGAATTTTACTTCAACACCATATAATAAAGTCTCATCACTTGCAATACCCGGTGTTACCTTATCAAGTGCAAGGATCATCTCCTCGATATCCACCATAATACGATGTGGGAATACAAGGGAAAGATCTCCAGGTACTGCATCCTTTAAAGTAGGAATCAGGTTATTTCTGCAGAGACGCTCCTCTGTCGTTCTTCTTCCTCTTCTGAAATCACCGAAGGTCTGTACTAAAATTTTTCCGTCGCAGAGCATGTTGGAAAGCTGTGCAATCTGTTTTCCGTACTCGATTGGTGTTTTAAATGGCTTTGTGAAATTCTTGGATACAAGAATTGCAAAGTTGGTGTTGTTTGTCTTTAAATCTTTGGATTTATAAGCGTGTCCGTTTACAACTGCAAGTCCATTGTCATAGTACTCAGTTGCTACTTCACCGGATGGATTCGTACAGAATGTACGCACTTTATCGTCAAATGTAGGTGTGTGGTAAACTAATTTTGCTTCGTAAAGGTTATCGTTTAAGAATTCCATAACCTCATCACGCACTTCCACACGGACACCGATATCTACCGTACCAACCTGCGTCTCGATCCCATGACCATTACAGATGTGTGAGAACCAGTCTGCTCCCTCACGTCCGACTGCCGAAACAACCTCTTTTGCATGGTATGTTTCATCTTTGTCTGTCACAAGTCCTTTTACCTGGCCATCTTCAATGATGATATCTTTGACCATGGTATTGAATTCCATCTCAACACCCTGCTCTAACAGATGCTCCTGCAATCTGGAATAAATCTTGTATCCTTCCTCTGTTCCAAGGTGACGGATTGGACATTCGATCAGTTTTAAGTTTGCTGTGATTGCTTTTCTACGGATCTCGCGGATTTCTTTTTCTTTATCCACACCGTAAACTTTTGTATCTGCTCCGAATTTCAAGTAAATATCATCCGATTCTTTTAATAACGCAACTGTCTCGTCATATCCTAAAATCTCTGGAAGATTTCCACCTACATCCGGAGATAAAGATAATTTTCCATCGGAGAATGCTCCGGCTCCGGCAAATCCGGTCGTGATGGAACATGGCTGACAGCCTACACATACTTTTGTCTTTCTCTTTGGACACTGTCTGTTCTCGATACGGCGTCCTTTTTCAATCATTAAAATTTTCAGGTCTTTGTTGGCATGGATCAGTTCATATGCACAGAAAATACCAGAAGGACCTGCCCCAATAATAATCACATCATAATTTTTCATGTAGTTTTCTCCTTGTCAAAATGCCTTTTTTACAGTCTTTTTCTGCTGCAAAAGGACGTTCTCATTCTGCCTGTTTTGCAAACTTTTTGAGTATAATAAACATTTTTTCTTTTGTCAATCCCATTCCGGGAAATTTATAAAAATTTAAGCTTCCACGATCAGATATCTGCCATCCGGGAGGGCAAATACTTCGCTTGCCTCCTCTAAATCCTTAAGTGACATTCCCTCGATATCAGCCCCCTGATCTTCGAAATAGGCTTTTACCTCTTTCAGATTCTTACAGACAACCGCCATGCAGTCCTCTAAAAATTCCTCTGCCTCTTCCATTGTCTCTGCCACCGGCTCCGGCAGAAGCTGTTCCTGATGCGCCAGAAAATATTCCAGACATGCTTCATCAAATTCGTTCATACGCTGTTCTCCTTTGTAATTGTGTGTATATGCAGTTTACCATAGATAGGGATCAATTCCAAGCTTTTGCAGTTCCTTATAAATACGTGCAACAGGAAGTCCGACCACATTATTGTAGTCACCTTCGATTCCCTCGATATAGATCGCACATTTCCCCTGGATTCCGTATGCTCCAGCCTTATCCATCGGCTCTCCGGTCGCCACATAGCGGTCGATCTCAAGTTCCGACAACGGTTTCATGGTAACTTCTGTTTTCTCGTAAAAGGTATGTGCGCCCGCTCGTCCATTTTTGTCCAGAAACACAAATGTAACGCCTGTATACACGGCATGTTTTCTTCCAGACAGAAGCGTGAGCATCCGCTTTGCATCGGCTTCATCCCTCGGCTTGCCAAGGATGGTATCATCACATGCAACGACGGTGTCTGCCCCGATCACTAAGATATCCTGCGGTGTCATCAGTTCCCCATGTCCGCTCTCATATGTTTTTACCATTGCTGCGACCTCTGTCGCTTTCTGCTCGGAAAGCTCCATCACAACCTCCTCCGGCGCGCTTTTCGAGATAACTTCCTCCCCTTTCGCCGGGCAGATTTCAAATTCCAGTCCGATCTGTTCTAACAATTCTTTTCTTCTCGGCGATGCCGAGGCAAGTATGATCTGTCCCATTTTTTTCTCCTGTTATAAAGTAATCAATTTTTCCAAAGAGAAGGAATAAATCAAAATTTCCTTCACTTTGAGTTTTCGTGCGCCAAAGACACGCTCCAATGCATCCGCATAGAGTTTTAACTGTGTCTCATAGCGGTCGATGAGTTCCTTTGCCTGCTGCACACGGTCGGTCTTATAATCAAGCAGGACGATTCCGTCTTTCTCGATCCAGAATACATCAATGATTCCCTGAATTAAGGTTAAGTCCTCTTCATGTCGGATTCTTTTCTGTTCTTCCTTTTCCTGATCGCTGTCTGTTTTTTCGTAGATGTTCTCACAGGAATCCGTGTTACTGTCCGCTCCGAAACCATAGTTTTCCAGCTCTTCTTCCGTAAATCCCATGACAAATGGTTTCTCACGGTAAAGTGCTCCCCCGCGCTGTGCGAGAGCCATCCGCTTTCCTGTTTCCGAGGAAACAAAATCTGCCACAGTCTGCTCTTTCACAAGTGCGCGCATATCCGCAGTGATCTTCTCCTCTTTTTCCATAGCCTCCATCTGTTCCTGCACGCTTTTTTCTGAGGCAAAATCGTAGCACTCCATGACGCGGTGTACTGCGGTTCCTCTCAACGCACCACGGTTTGCTGTATTTGATTTTATTTTCTGTTCTGCTTTACTTTCTGCTTCCTGCCCTGCATCCTGTGCCTTATTTTGTGCCTCCTGTTCCACACTTCCCTGTCTCTGGATAAAAAGAGGGATCGTTGGTGTCACAGGTTCTTCCAAAAATGCCGGGACCGTCTCCTCCTGTTCTGCCTCAAACCGTTCACGCATCGCACGGTGCTTTAATTCGGATACGGAATATTTGTTTTTCCTCAAAACGTCAACCTGATATGGATAACGCTGCAAAAATCGCTGTTTTAACTGTCCAACCAGCTGTGTGTCCGCCGCTTCAATCTCTTCGATCCGCTCTGTCAGATCTTCATTTTGCTCTAACTGGTTTTCCACTTCGTCTAAGACAAGCTCTGCCGCTTCCACGATCCTGACCGGGTATTTGTCCCCATAGGAAAGCACTGCCGGAAGTATCCAGTCCAGATAACCGGAAGCCCCTTCTCTTGTAAGGTAGGAAAGCGGTCTGTCTGCTGCTTTCGAAAGATTCGCCTGCTGCCTGAAAAATTCTAGTTTTTCCGGGGCATCCTTTAATGTCCCGGTGAGAATGAGCTTTTCTTTTGCACGGGTTAAGGCAACGTATAGCACACGAAGTTCCTCTCCGAGATTTTCCAGATCGATCTGCTTTGCAATCGCCTTCTTTGCGATAGTCGGTGATTTGATACGCTTTTTTCCGTCCATGTAGTCAAGACCAATACCAAGTTCCGGGTGAAGCACCATTTTGCTCCGTGTGTCCTGTTTATTGAAATTTTTGCCCATACCGCTCACGATCACAATTGGGAACTCAAGACCTTTGCTCTTATGGATACTCATAATTCGGACAACGTCCTCGTTTTCCCCGACCATGTCTGCCTCACCGAAATCCACATCATATTTCTGCAGTTCATCAATGTAACGCACAAAGTGAAACAGTCCCTTGTAACTCGTTTTCTCGTAGGCTGCGGCTTTTTCCAAAAGCATGTTTAAATTCGCCGTTCTTCTGTTTCCTGCCGGCATTGCCGCCACATAATGACCGTATCCGGTCTCGCGCAGGATGATCTCGATCAGCTCATGGATCGGAGTGTCCGGGACGAGCTGCCGTAATTGCTTGTATTTTTTATAAAATTTGAGTAATTTCCGGTGAGCGGTTATCTCTATATGATTTTCTGTTTTCTCATCCGCGTTTCTTCCCTGCTTCCGATCTGCCTCTGAATCTGAAATTTCTTTTTGCCCGTCCTCTTCATAAAGTCCTTCTGCCAGTTCAAGCACCGCTTCATGAAAAGGCACACTGCCATCTTCAAGCCTTAACACCGCAAGCTCCTCATCGGTAAGCCCTGCCATCGGCGAGCGGAGCACTGCCGCCATCGGAATATCCTGCCTTGGGTTATCCAAAAGCCTCAGCATGGACAGTACCGTCTGCACTTCCACCGTGGAAAAATATCCGGTCGAAGAAACCGTGTGCGCCGGGATTCCATTCTCGTTCAACACTTCCACAAGGGAATCCGCCCAGCCGGACAGACTGCGGAGCAAAATTACAATATCGGAGTAACGTGCCGCCCGAAGTGTTCCGGCTGCCTTGTCCGTGACCGGCTGCGTTTTCATCAGATGCTTGATTTCTTCTGCCACAATTTTCGCTTCCAGTGTCTTTTTATCCGTAAGTTCGGTGTCCTCCAATAATTCGTCGTTGCTGTCTGCAAGCAGGATCTCCGGGATGAAGTCCGCGCTGACAGGATAGCTTGCCCCCGGATACAGTGCAGCCTCCGCGTCATACTCCACATTTCCAAGACTCCGCGCCATAATTTTATAAAAAATATCGTTTGTGCAGGTCAAGACTTCCTCTCTGCTTCGGAAGTTTTTGTGCAGGTCGATACGCTGCGTGGTGCTCTCTTCCAGCGAATAGGAATCGTATTTTTTCATGAAAAGTTCCGGTCTTGCGAGACGGAACCGGTAAATACTCTGCTTTACATCCCCGACCATGAAAATATTATTTTCCCCACGCTCCTCTCTGGAAATAGAGCGAAGCAGTGTCTCCTGCACTTCGTTGCTGTCCTGATACTCGTCGATCATGATCTCCTCAAAGGTATCCCGGAACTCTTCCGCAGTCTTTTTCGCCTTCTCCGTCTCCTCATCCACAAGAATCTGCAATGCAAAATGTTCCACATCATGAAAATCCACCAGATTTTTCCGGCGTTTTGCAGCTGCGAACTCATCTGCAAACTGTTTTGTGAGGCGGACAACTTCTTCTAACATCGGCTCCGTGCGCTCTAACTGCTCTATCATCATCTCCGGCGAACAGAAAAAATATTGTTTACATAACTTCTTTACTACATCCTTCGCCTGCTCCCTGAGACTTTTTACCAGCTCCAATTTATCGGGATCTCCCTCAAAACCTCTGCTGCTCGCAAGTCTGTCGTATTTGATATCGGAAAGCGCCACGGACAGTTCACAGAAAGATGTTAGTTTTGACAAACTCTCATATTTTTCCAGATCGCTTCGCACCGCTTTCTCATACATATCCGGTCCGTCATCCTGCTGTGTGACCGCAAGCGCCTGCTTTAGGAGCTGTTCGCAGTCTTTTAAGACAAAGCGGATGTTTTGCGTGAGCGGAGCAAGCCATTCTGCGCGGTCTAACTCCTCCCTGTTTTCGATGCGGTAGATTCCCACAAAGGAATCCAGCCATTTTTCCGGCCACGGATAACTTCTGGAAAACTCATATAACTGAAGGATCATCTCATTTAATGCAGCATCGGTTCTTCCCGAAGCATAGCCCTCCACAAAATCGGAAAATGCTTCCGAAGGCTCCTCATAATTTTGTTCCAAAACTCTGCCAAGAACATCCTCGCGCAGTAATTTTAACTCACCCTCATCCCCGATACGGAAATTCGGTTCCAGATCGATCTCATGAAAATGATTGCGCACCACATACAGACAGAAGCTGTCGATGGTCGTGATCTGTGCATTGTGAATCAAGGTCAACTGCCTTAACAGATGCTCATTCCCCGGCTGTTCGTCTAACGCTTTCTCAATCGCATTTCCGATTCGCTCCCGCATCTCTGCCGCTGCCGCATTGGTAAACGTCACGATCAGCAGATGGTCAATGTCGACCGGATGATTTTTGTCTGTTATGATTTTCACGATCCGCTCTACTAAAACAGCGGTCTTTCCAGAACCTGCTGCCGCAGATACCAATATATTTCGATTTCTTAAGTCAATGACCTGCTGCTGCTCTGTGGTCCATGAAACTCCCATATTTCTCACTCCTGTTATTTACTGTTCCTGCTTTTCGTTTTCCATACGCTTTAATATCTCGTCCGCACTGTCAAATTTTTCCAGTTTATGATAGGAATAACCCGGCATCCGGGTGTCAAAACCGCAGACGGTATGGTATGGACAGTAATCACAGCCACTTTTTCCGTCCAGCGAGTATGGATGAATCGAAATATCTCCGGCAAAGATTTTTTTCCCGGTCTCTTTGATTTTCTCCTGTACATAATCAGACATCACAGAAAAATCGTAAGTACTGGCAACCTTGGAAGATGCTTTTAAGCTTCCGTCCGTTTTTTTTCCGATTGGGATGACCGAAGAATTTCCGGCAAAATCTGAATCCATCGCCTCATAGATTTCCGGATCATCGTTCACCAGACCATTTAATTTTAACTGCTCCAAAACGCTGTTTCGTATTTCTGCCTCTGTCTCATTTCCAAGTCCGTCTACTATCGGATTTTGAATGTGATAGTAGAAAATACCCGCCGGTTCCGCTTTTTTGCCCGGATGGCGTTTTTCCTCTAATTCCAATGCCGCATTCATATAGACCACAAGCTGTAATTGCAGTCCGTGATACAGATTGACGAGTGAAAAACTCGTGTTTCCCGATTTATAATCAATAATCTTCACATAAACTTTATCCGACGTCTCGTAAGTGTCCACACGGTCAATCCTGCCGAGCAGGTTCATTTTTTCCTCATCACTCAGCTGAAAACGGATGGCGTCCAATTTATCTGCCCGCGAAAAGGACACCTCAAAATCACTCGGCACAAATTTTCCCTTCTGGATCTGGGTGGTAAGTGCCCACACCGTGCGCTTGATGGTCTGGCGCATCCGACCGGTCAGGTAACGGTTTCTCACGTTCTCAAACGCTCCGGCATTTTTGCACCCGGCAATCGCGTCATTCATGCTCTCCTCTATAAATGTCTCCTGCACATCCTCCGGGATGTTAAACCAGGTGTACTCTGATTTTTCCACACGTCTGGAAAAATGTTCAAGCGCATCATGGTAAATATTTCCCATGTCCACGCTTGCAAACTCTAAAAGCTGACGCTCCTTTAGGCGTAAACCGTAATTCAGATAATGCGCGTAGGCACACGCCGCAAAACGCTCCAGTCTTGTGACGCTGTTCTCCAACACGGTTCCATAAAGTGCCTGCGTCACTGCGTGGCTGATTGGCTCATCGCTGTGCACTTCGTAGGCAGTTTTTAAAAGTTTTTTCGTTTCCGGCTTCCACTCGGAATCTGTGAGGTAGAATTTTGAGAGAGCATTCCATAATTTTCTTTTTTCTACCTGAGAAAAATCAGATGCCCTGTCATTATCCTGCAGTCCCTCCAGGAAAAACGCCATGCTGCTCTTCGGCGTCATGATGCAGTCCGCAGAAGTTGTCTCCTCGATTTCCTCCACCGTTTTCTCCGGGAACATTTTCAAGAGCGTTCCAACAAAATACGACCTTCTAAGTGCTTTTCCGTCCGCATTCACTTTTGAAAAAGTCACATATAAAAAATCAGATGGCTTCGTCACATTCAGATATAGATAAAAGCGCTGGATGAACACTTTTTCACGCGCACCCGGTGCAAGTTCCAGATGACATGCCACCATTTTCTCACGTTCAAACTGCGAGATGATACCTCCGGCATTGCCCGCTTTCGGCACAACACCGTCATTGACACCGATGAAAAATAAGATTTTGATATGGTTCAATCTGGTTCGCTCGATGTCACCGATCGTCACTTTATCATTTCCCGGCGGGATCACGCCGACTCTTGCAGCCTCAAATCCGGCGTCTAAAATATCCGCATACTCTTTGACCGGAAGCACTTCGTCTCCCAGGAAGTCCACAACCTTATCAAACAGATCCATGACAATTTTGTAAATCTGGGCGTACTCTTTCGCCTTGACCTGATTGCCCTGCCGTTCAAATTCCAGTTCTTTTTGTTTTAATTTTTGTTCTATTTCTAATTTTTCAATTAATTCATACAACACAGTGGTCTCGTCACGCACAGTCTTTCCCTGTGTGAACGCTTCCGATAACGGTGCAAAGAAGCCATAAATCTTTTCCCGCACCTCATTCATTTCTGTGAGGTTCTCTTTTTCGGTATCATCGAACACAAACGTCCACTGTTTTTCCCATTTTTTTCTGCCGCGTATCCCTTTGGCAAGCACATAGTTTTCCAGCAGATCGATCTGCTGCTCTGTGATATCGGTCAGACCGCAGCGCAGAAAACGGAACACGCTCTCATAAGAGAAATCAAGTTCCACCACCTCAAGCACCGCACGGATAAACTCGATAAAAGGATGAAACAGAATGGTTCTCGTCTGGTCGAGAAAGTACGGAATATCATACGCTGCAAAAATCTCATCCACATAGTTGTCGTAAAGACTGACGTCCCCGGTCACCACTGCGATATCCTTATAACAGTACTGTTTCTCACGCACAAATTTCGTGATCTCACGCGCCACAAAGTGAAGCTCTTCCCTCGGATTTTTAAGGCTCACGATCCGCAGTTCATCCTCCTTCTGCCGCCATTTATGATAATACGGTCGAAACAGATTCTGCTCCATGAAGTACAGGGATGGAGCATTTTTATATCTGTGATTTTTTCCATCGGATAACACAACAGGCTCCTCCACCGTGACATGAAGTTCCTCTGCCATTTTCATCAGAACCGAAACCGTCTTTTTACTCATGGAAAAAAGTTCCTGCTCGCCCCTGCAATGGTAAAAATCCTCGCCTGCATCCATCGTCACGGAGACAATGATACGCTCTGATAACACTAAAAGTTTTCTAAGAAGCTGATTCTGTATCGGTGTAAAACCGGTAAATTCGTCAAACACAATCACGCTGTCTTTTATAATATTCGAATCCTCTGCGACATCGCACAATAGCGATAACACTTCCTCAGAGGTGATATACTGCCCTTGCAGATATTCAGAAAAACTGTGATACATGACCGAGATATCCTGCATTTTCAGGCGCAATGTCTCCCCGACATCCTCCGTCTCCAAAAATGTATCCAATTTTTCTGGTGACACGTTATACTGCGTCAGCTCGGAAATGAGGGATTTCACCTCACTGATGTACCCCATCCGGTTTAAGTTACCGCCCAGCACACTTAAGTTTTTCTTCTGCTCCCCTGCAAGCTTGCGGAGCACCAGATTCTTTCCGGTCTCCTCCAACACGCGCAGGTTCTGTTTCCCAAGCTCATCAAACACACGGTATGCAAGGCGTGCAAAACTTAACACATCCACGTTCATGATAGCATGTGACTTTTCAAGCCGCACAAGCTCGCGCTGTGTCTGCATGGTGAACTGCTCCGGCACAAGCACCAGATAATTTTTCTCCGGATGCTCTGCCGCTTCTTTTAGTATGTTCCTATATAAATAGGATGATTTTCCACTTCCTGAATTTCCGAAAATAAATTGCAGCGACATGTTTTTCCCTTACTTTTTTCAAATTCTAATTTTCGTTTTCTGTTCCTTTTCATAGTACATCATTCTATCTTTTTTGACTAGAATAAAGTTCCCGGCTTATGATGTTTTCCATCAGAAAATTTCTCCAAAAGAATGGAACAAAAAAGCTGCCATACAATCCGGGAATTTCTCCTTTCAGTACGACAGCCGTAATCACTGATCTCTATTTCTGTGCTTTTGTCTTTTTCTTCCGATAACCATTGATGTCATATTTTCTTTCATACTCATCAAAGTATGCCATGTAAGTGTCATTCTTTAACTCGCGGACACTCTTTAAATACTCATGGGTATCAAAATCTGCCGCCTCAAGCTCGATCATGGCAACTGCGATGTTCGAGCAGTGTGCTGCGATTCGCTCCAGGTTCGTCAGCAGATCATTAAACGCAAATCCCTGCTTCATCTCACATTTTCCGGTGCGGAGTCTTGCGATATGACGCAGTTTCAGTTCATCACAGAGGATACCGATCAGTTCGCGGAGTGGTTCTACTTTTGCCGCCATCTCAAGGTCGTCCGCACAGAATGCATCCACCGCAAGACTGACACACTCTTTTACTGCATTCTCCAGCACATCCAGCTCATACTGTGCCTCATCCGAAAATGCAATTTTCTTCTCGTTCAGCTCCGCCGCAACCTCTGAGATATTCACCGCATGGTCGCCCAGACGTTCGAAATCACTCACTGTATGCAAAAACTTGGATACCTGCTTCGCCTGGCTTCCATTCATCTCATGCGTGGACATCTGCATCAGATAGGTTCCCAGCTTATCCTCATATTTATCGATCAGCGTTTCCTTTTCCTGTACCTTATTAAACTTTTCTGTCGAATACACAAGGAACAGGCTTAACGCGCGTAAAATATTCTTTCTTGCCTTCTTTGCCATGCCGTTCATCGCAAGATGGCTCTGTGTGATCGCAAGATCCGGGTAAGCAAGGAAACGCTCCTCGAGCAGATCGAAGTCTGCCTGATCCTCCTCGTCCTCCGGCGAATCTTTTACAACAAGATAAACAATTTTTTCAATCCATTTGATAAATGGAAGAAGTACTAAAATCGTTGCCGCACGGAAAACCGTGTTTAACAGTGCGATCAGTACCGGGCTCATGGTGGCATTCATAAACGGGAAATGCACCACTGCATTGACAGAATAGAATACAATTGACCAGAACAGCATGCCGAACAGATCGTTAAACAGATAGATCAGGGCTGTTCTCTTACCATTTTTGTTCGTTCCGATCGAGGAGAGCAGAACCGGACAGGCTGCGCCGACACCGATACCCATGGTGATAGGAAGTGCCGCTGCAAAAGTGATCGTTCCACTCATGGACAACGCCTGAAGGATACCGACTGAGGCGGATGCACTCTGCAATACCGCCGTAAATAAAATACCTGCCAGTATACCTGCCGCCGGATTTTTAAACATTGTCAATACATTCACAAAATGCTCATTATCTTTTAATGGTGCAACTGCCCCACTCATGGTCTGCATCCCCACCATCAGGATGGAGAACCCAAGCATAATGTCACCGACATTTTTAAAGCCGGATTTTTTTACAAACATTTTAAAGATAATACCAATGATCGCCACGATCGCTGAGATAGTCGCTGTGGACAGCAGCTGTGCAATCCCGTTCGAACCGTCAATGTACGACAGACACAAAATCCAGCCTGTCACACTCGTTCCGATGTTAGCTCCCATGATGATACCGATCGCCTGCGCAACCTTCATCATTCCGGAGTTTACGAAGCCGACAACCATAACAGTCGTTGCGGAGGAGGACTGGATGATCGCTGTCACAGCAGTTCCAAGCAGCACTCCTTTCAACGGTGTGTTCGTCAGCTTATAAAGAACCAGCTCCAGCTTATTACCCGCTACTTTCTTCAGTCCGTCTCCCATCAGGGACATACCAAAAAGGAACAGTGCCACTCCGCTGAGCAGCGATAAAATAATAGTAAATGTTGTCATTTGTACTCCTAACCACGTTATACATCCTAACGTATCCCTGTCTGCAATTTTATTTACAAACTTTTTACATGATTTTTACATTTAACCGACATTTCTTATTATACTGTACCTCATGGCAAAATCACAATCATTTTATTTCTATTTTAAAATTTTTTACATTTCGCCTAGGAAAATACCGTTTTCAGACAAAATTATTATCACTTTTTTATCTATTCTCATTTAGTGAGAGCAGATTCAGCCTTTTTTGTCTGCACCTCTCCGCTCAATCCCTGTTTTCTTATAGTATTCTGCCTTATCCTCATACATGCGCTTCTCAGCTTCCTGCAGAAGTTCATCCAGATGTGTGTCCGCCCTGTCCTGCCAGATCACTCCCACTGCGATATTTACGTCCTTCTCAGCTGTCAGACACTCTAACTGCCTTATGCGTTCCGCCAACGTGTCCTGATCGATCTGCGCGCACAATACAAGCAGCTCATCTCCCCCGATACGGAATACGCCGTAATCGCCAAACACTTGCTCCAGACATGCACCGGCTCTAAGGATCAGGTCATCCCCTGCCTTATGTCCCAGTGTGTCATTCACACCCTTTAAACCAGTAACGTCACAATAAACTACGCCAACGCTCTGCTCCGGATCGATCTGTCTCACATACTTTTCCATCGCAAAGCGGTTTCCAAGCTGAGTCAGCGCATCCTTATAGCTTAGATCTTCCAGACGCCTCATCAGATTCCTGCGTCTGATGCAGGACTTGAGAAAAGAACCCATGATCTGAAGCATATCCGACGTATATTCCAATGAAAATGCCGGCGGATTGTCAACTCCGTAAAAAGCAATGACTTTTTCCGCATCATAAATTGGCATGGCAACAATGGAATGGATCTTCTGCCGCTTCAGATTCTCATATTGTAACGGATCGCTCAGGCGCATCCCCTCAATATCCGGTATCTGGACACATTTTCCCTCCTCAAAAATGTGATACCAGTTCTCACAGATCTCCGGCGGAAGATTCTGGAGATTGTCGATCTCCGGTGGCACTCCCGGCGCCGTCCATTCATATGTATTATCATCCCTGCCATCTCTGTTCTTCTCAAAAATATATGTTCTCTCTCCGTTCAGCACTTTTCCGAGATATTCCAGAATAATACGGATCGTCTCGTCCGGCGACTCGACAGAAAGCGCATCCTTCAATGCCTCGTTGACAAAGGACTCCATATCCCTGTACTTCTGGATCATCTTGTCCTGTGAACGCTCCTCGCTGATATCTATACTGATCTCGATCCGGTACTTTTTATTTGTGACAGGATCTTCCACCAGGGTATCTTTCAACATCATGTATTTATCGATCACCGGATTATAATAACGCCACTCGACAAACTTTCCGGCACAAAGCCTGTCATTATTGCACATACCACAGGGAACAGAAGATTTCTGCAGCACCTCGTAGCACTTCATCCCTTTCACATCATCTATGGACTGTAATCCATACACCTCTAACAATTTGCGGTTCATATAAACAAGCTCATCTGTCTCTATGTCTGTTGCGTACACGTACTCATCCAGATTATCTAAAAACTTCCAGATAACTTCTATTTCGTTCATTCTTTATACTCCGTTTCATGCAGATATGAAATTTCTATAAAAATCTGTATAGTAAAATAGCACCTCCTGAGAGGTACTATCTCACCATACGCCATTATTATGCGGATTGCAAACAAACTCTTCCATAAACTTCTTTTTTTCACAGGGTTTTCCAAAAAAATACCCCTGAAGATAATCCGCCTGCAGTTCTTTCATCTTAAGATGCCAGTCTTCTTTTTCAATTCCTTCCACACAGATGCGGATGCCGATGCTGTGAACCATCTCAATGATCTTTTTAAACAGCTCGTAATCCCGTTCGCAGCTCATTGCCTTTGCTGTGAAATCCTTATCCATTTTCACATAGCCCGGATTCATGTCACTGATGCAGTGGAGATTGGAATATCCGGTTCCAAAATCATCGATCACGAACTGAATCCCATTTTCCTCAAGCACTTTCCTGAATTTACAAAAGACCGGTGTCATATCCATGAAGCCGCTTTCAGTCATTTCTATGCAGATGCGATCCGGCGTCAGTCCATTGTCCCTGACCGCAGTGAGTATCTTGTCTGCAATCTTTCCATGCTCGATCTGATAACAGGAAATATTCACGTTCACACTGAATTCCGGTATATATTGCTGTATCTCACGGCACATTTTTGCTGCCTCATTTAACACAAACCTTCCCGCCGGAATGATCAGTCCTGTCTTTTCCAGAAGCGGTATAAACTCGACCGGAGACAGCCACTCCTTACCTTCCTCTGTCACCATGGTATACCGCATGAGTGCTTCTGCACCGATCACACGCCCGGAAACACAATCCACGATCGGCTGATAATATACTTCAAAGCCTTCACACCCGTTAGCGATGGAATTTCTCAGTGCACTTATGATTCTTCCATTCCGCTGGAATTTCTCGTAATCCTCCTG
>OBIM01000630.1_pt1 | contig 15056 bp, 10 predicted proteins | sample 1496191 | NCBI WGS metagenome assembly OBIM01 (sample SAMN00265067, study PRJEB22529) | human gut metagenome
TGGGAAGATGGCTTTACGATGCCATGTGTATGTTACTACAATAAAGATGAAGACCATTATATACTGGTGGACGGCTACCATCGCTATACGGTATTGAAAACTTCCCAACGAATCTATAAGCGTGAAAACGGCTTATTGCCGATTGTGGTGATAGACAAAGACCTGTCTAACCGTATGAGTTCGACCATCCGGCACAACCGTGCGCGTGGAATGCATAACATTGAATTGATGTGCAATATTGTTGCGGAACTTGACAAGGCAGGTATGTCCGATCAATGGATAATGAAAAATATTGGTATGGATCGTGATGAATTGTTGCGCCTGAAACAAATTTCAGGTCTTGCTGATCTGTTTGCTAATCGCGAATTCAGTATTCCTGATGAGGTGGCACCTACGGAAACTGAGCGTAAAACCTTATAATTTGATAACTATATATACATATAGAAATTGAACTTTTTGTCATTTAGGCACAAATTATACAAGTTATTGGGCTGTTTTGTTGTATAAAATAGCTATGTCTTTTGTCTAATTTGTGCCTAAGTTGTGTCTAAATGACACAGAAAACCATAACTTCCCTCCATTGTCCAAGTTTTTATGAGAGAAACTTGGGATTTTTTAATGTTCGCATATCGAAAGAAATGAGGATATTAAATATTTTTGTTGTGAATTTCGTAACCCTCTTGTTCGCTACCTGCATAATTAGCCCCTTTATTCTAAGTTGATTCTCTGTAACAGAAATGAATACAATTTTGTATCTCCTTTAATATTCCGAAATTTGCAATATGAGATTTGGACAAAAATATTGTCCAGAGAGAAAAGCAAAAAGAGAAATAAGAGAGATATACAAGAAGTAGAAGAAAGTATATTGGAGAATTAATGAGAGAAATAACAAAACTTACAATCAGTATTTTATATTTGATTTTTTTATTATCTGTGATGTGTGTGCAGGGGTCGAATGTGACCGGCACTCTCTTTCAATTAACATCGAAGGTGACAACTTGTGCGGATATATATGCCAGGTTGTTGACTAAGCCGTTGAGCAATCCTTTGCTTGGCTCTCTGTCTTATTAGTGACACTCAAGAAACTATCCCCATGAATTTATAACATTAAAAACAGGAAATTTGGAAAAAGAAGTTCATATTAGACAAAGGGAAGCTGTTCCTGCTACGGGAAGTACACTTCAGCTCATGCCTACTGGAAATTCAAATTCGGAGGTGTATGAAATCGATTATTTCTGCCTTACGGGCGAAGTGGATGAAAGTGCTAAAAATTGGATTCGTCTGTATTCTTCCGTAATGCCGGAGGGACATACAGGAGAAGAACGCATTATCGTTGAAGACGGTAAGATCTATATTAAGGTATTGCCCAATGTAGAGGCGGATTCCAGAAACGGAATCGTACATCTCACAACAATGGTGTCTTCCGTTAAAACGGGCATCAGTAATGTGCAACGCATAAAAATAGATGTTACTCAATTGGGGCAATAAACAACAGTAAATGTGATATAAATGAAGAAAGTTGCTATACTCATATTATTCATGCTCGGATGTGCCATTTCCGAGGGTCATGCCCAGAAGGTTGCGCTGAAAAGCAATCTGCTGTATGACGCTACTACTACCATGAATCTGGGACTGGAGATCGGACTGGCGCGTAAATGGACGCTGGATATTCCGGTCAATTATAATCCGTGGAAACTTTCCGACGGCAAACGCCTCCGTCATTTGGGGGTACAACCCGAAATCCGTTACTGGTTTTGTGAGAGTTTTCGCCGTATGTTTGTCGGAATGCATGGACATTATGCCGATTTCAATGTAGGGGGATGGCCCGACTGGTCTTTTATCAGTGACAATATGCAGCATACGCGTTATCAAGGATATCTTTATGGTGGTGGCTTTTCCGTAGGATATTCGTGGATTCTGAAAAAACGCTGGAGTATAGAAACATCTGTCGGAGTGGGATATGCGCACATTGTATATGACAAGTATCCTTGCGCTACTTGTGGTACGAGACTAAAGGAAAGCAGCAAAAACTATTTCGGGCCTACTAAAGCAAGTGTGTCACTTATTTATGTAATTAAATAATGAGGAGTATGATAATAAGAAAAATAGGTTTCCTTGTGTGTATGTTGGTGGTTTGCAGCCTGAATATAAACACAGCTATGGCTCAATCCCGCTCTTACGAAGGTGTCATTACTGTGAATCCGGTGCGGTTGGAACAGAAAGGTGATTTTATTCATGTCGATATAGATTTTGTTTTGAATAATGTGAAAGTGAAATCTGCCCGGGGAATGGATTTTATTCCGCGGCTGGTGACTCCCGGACGTACTCAGAATCTTCCGAAAGTTTCTATTAAAGGTCGTGACGAGTATCTGGCGTATGAGCGTGAGCTTGCGTTGATGAGCGCCAAAGAGAAAAGAAACTACGAGAAGCCATATATAGTGGAAAAAGCTGGAAAACTAAGAAATGATACGATTCGGTATCAATATCTGGTTCCGTTCGAATCATGGATGAAGGATGCGCGCTTGGACGTGCAGCGTGATGAATGTGGTTGCGGCGAAACGGCATTGATGAACATAGAGGAGTTTGGCAAAGTGACGTTGGAACGTGTATGGACGCCTTACGTAGCGGTTCCTCAGTTTGCTTATCTGCAACCGAAAGCGGAAGAAATCAAACAACGGGATATTCAAGCAGAATGTTTTCTGGATTTCGAGGTGAATAAAGTCAATATTCGTCCCGAATACATGAATAATCCTCAGGAACTAGCTAAAATCCGCAAGATGATCGATGAGCTGAAGTCCGATCCGAATGTGAAAGTGAACCGTCTGGATATTATCGGTTATGCTTCTCCGGAAGGAACATTGGCAGCGAACAAACGTCTGTCTGAAGGGCGTGCCATGGCGCTTCGGGATTATCTGGCACACAGATACGATTTTCCGAGAAACCAATACTACATTGTCTTTGGAGGTGAAAACTGGGACGGACTGGAGAAGGCGCTTGAAACAATCGAATTGGAATATAAAGACGAAGTGCTGGATATTATCAGGAATATACCTATTGAAAAAGGAAGAGAAACAAAACTGATGCAACTTCACGGAGGAACACCTTACCGATACTTGTTGAAGTATATTTTTCCAAGTTTGCGTGTGGCTATCTGCAAAGTGAATTACGAAGTGAGGAATTTTAGTGTGGAGGAAGCGAAAGAGATTATCAAGACGCGTCCGCAGAATTTGAGCTTGAATGAAATGTTTCTGGTGGCTAATACCTATCCGACAGGCTCGCAAGAGTTTATTGATGTGTTCGAAACGGCTGTACGGATGTATCCGCAGAGTGAGATTGCAAATATAAATGCTGCTACTGCCGCTTTATCACGCAATGACTTGGTTTCGGCCGAACGTTATCTGGGTATGGTGAATTCGAATAAGAATTTGCCGGAATATAATAATGCTATGGGAATATTAATGTTAATGAAGGGAGATTATGAATTATCGAAGAAGTATTTGAAGGTCGCAGAGCAGTTAGGTCTGGATGCAGCTAGGGGCAATCTGGAAGAATTAGTCAGGAAGAAGGCTAATGCTGCCGAGATGAGAAAAAATGGTAAGTAAAACTTACTAATTAAGTGGGAAATTATATATGTATTAATTCTAATAATTTTTTGTATTATGCTAAAGATTAAATCAATTTTAGTTTCGTTGCTGGCCGTTGTGGCATTAGCAAGTTGTTCAAATGAGAATCTGGAGGAAAATCCGGAGGTTGAAGGGGGAGCAGGTTATGATGTAGCTTACGTATCAATTAGTCTGACTAATCCAAAAGTGCCTGGTTCACGTGCTTCTGGTGAACAGCCGGCTTTGCCTGCAGAAAGCGCGATTAATGAGCTTTATGTGATTACGTTCGATGCGGGTAAGGTGGTGACTAAGGATGAAAAGGCAACTAAGTATGCCACGGTATTGGGATCAGGTTCTTTCGGAACAAATAGTGGAGTTACGACTCCGAATACTCCGGTTAAAGTGGATCCGAATACTAAGTATTTGCTTGTTATAGCCAATCCGGGTTACCAATTAAAGGATCGCTTGGATAACCTTTCAGAGGGTGCAACCTATGCTACCATCAATGCAATGGTTACAGTTCCTGAAAACAATACTAAGCCCAACAATGCTTATCTGGTAGAGGAGGTTGTACACTCCAATGGTTGTGCAATGATTAATGTCGGATTCTACGATGATTCCGATTCGGATCCATCCAATCATGCATGGAAAGATGAATGTCTGCTCGATGTATCGGACAAGATTGTTTTGGTCAGTGACTATAAATCGGAAGCGCAAGCTCAGAATGCAGCGAAAAGTAATCCGGCTACTCTTGAGATAGAACGCCTTGCTGCAAAGTTGGAAGTTATGATTGGCAGTCCATTAGCAGTTGGACCTTTTGAAGATGGAACAAATGCAAGTCTTGGACAATTTGATTTTGGAAACTGGACTATAGACTACTATAACTCTCTGTTCTATCCTTTTGCAAAGAAGACTACCACAGCGTCATCTCATACTACCGGATTCTACAAAAGTAACTTCTATACAGTTGACCCGAACTTTACGACTGCAGGTGGAACTGAATATCTTACAGGCATTGTTAAGAATACACTTGATGCTAACCGCGAACCTAAGGTAGAGTGGGTTGCTGAAAGTGCAGATGCGGGTGATAATTATAAATACTGTATCGAGAATACGATGGCTGAAGGATATCAGAAGTTCGGTGCGGCTACGCGTCTGGTACTTAAGGGACAGTATGCACCTTGGAAGTCCGGTGAATTTACTTTGGGAGATGACTGGTATCGTCTTCCTAACGGAACTAACTCTGTAAACTTCAAAAGTTTTGCTGACTTGCTGGCTGCTTATACACCTGCTAAAGCTAAACAAACAAACTCAGACCCTATGACCGCCCAGGAGAAACTCTTGGTTACAGCATGCGAACTGTTCTATACTCAGATACAATCTGAACTTACCACCAATGATCCGGGTAGTTTTGCTCTTCTTACACAGACTATTCTTGATGACAACAACATTAAGAATGGTGGTGAACTGTGTAAAAAAGAAGGTTGCATCTATTGGTATCCAAAGAGTCTCAACTATTACTACTATGAGATTCGTCATGACAATGCAGCCAACTCTTATATGGAGTATGGAAAATACGGTGTAGTACGTAATAACTATTATACGCTTACGCTGACAAAGGTAAATGGTAACGGTACACCGTGGTATCCTGGTGGTGGACCCGAAGATCCGGATGAAGAAGAAGATATCGATAAGAAAGGTGCTTATCTCCACTTTGAGATTAAAGTTGCTCCGTGGATATACTGGACTACAAATTTCGAAATCTAAAGAAACTCTTTACTTTCAAAGAAAACAGGGCAGTGCGGACTGCCTGCCCTGTACTTTTTTTAATAGATATTCTGTGCGGAACAGACCGCCGAAAAAAGTAAAAACAAGCCGGTGACAGGCTTCCCAAAAACAGCACTGAAATATACCGGCGCATCCGAGATGCAATGAAATGCAAAGCGCGCCCCTAAAAGAGGAAATAACCGGAGGTCACAAAATAGAGATCTCTGACAATATAAAATGGCAAACCGATAGGGTTGCCTCCTAAAAGAAAAAGATATGTTCGGAAAAACTAAATCGCTGTTCCTTATCGTTGCTTCGATGCTATGTATGGCTTCGTGCGACAGTATACGCGAAGACCTTCCACGGTGCGAGCTTTGGTTGGAATTTGTATTCGACTACAATATGGAATATGCGGATGCATTTAATCCGCAGGTTAAATCGGTGGATGTACTTGTGTTCGACAGCGATGATAAATTGCTTTTCACCAAAAGTGCCGAGGTTGCTGCGCTGGTGGGTGGAAACCGGATGTCGTTGACCGACGAGCTCGATTTCGGAAGTTATAAAGTACTGACCGTCGGAAGTCTGTCTGACAGATTCCGTCTTTCGGACAATGCAGGTAATAAACTGGCACCGGGAACTAGCACCCTCCAACAGGTCATTGTATCCCTGAAGCGAGAGACGGATGTTGTTAATTTCGAGTTTCAGCATCTTTACTTCGGAGAGGTTGTAGAAGTGGACCACCTGCCATCCAGTACCGACCATAAAATTTATCCGGTGAACCTGATACGTGACACCAATCGGTTTAATCTCGCGTTAATGGGATATGAGGAAAATAAAGTGGATGGCACACAATATACATTTGAAATTCAGGCGCCGGAAAATGCAGTTTATTCCTGGGAAAACGAACCCGCAGGACAAGGGCCGGTTACTTATGTGCCTTACTATACAGGTCCGGGTGAAATATCCGACGTGGTTATGTCCGCACGCCTGAACACGATGCGTTTGCTCAACAGGAGTGGATGGGATTATAAATTTATTATAAGGGATGCGAATACCGAAGCTGAAGTCTGGAGCTATAATCTGATGACACTCTTGAGTATTGCACGGCCGGTTTCCCGTTACGACGGAACGGAGCTTCCCTTTCAGGAATATCTTGACAGGCAGAGTGAATGGAACCTGATATTTACAGTTGTTGAAAAAAACGGAGGAGGATTCCTTCAAATTGGTATTGTCGTGGGGAACTGGATTCATTGGCTCCACGGGATGGAAGTTTAAGAATGAGAAAAAAGCTATTACATATCATTTGTCTGGCATCCACCATCCTTTTGTTCTCATGTAGTAGAGAAGCTGATGTGGCTTATGAGTTGCCTGCCCATACTACCCGGGCGCAACTTAGCATCGACTTGGTGAACAATGGGGATGTGGAACAACAGGAGAAGATAAACTCCATGCGGTTTATCGTATTCGGCAGCACGCCCGGTGGCGTGAGGCTGGATGTGAATGAACACATCCTGTTGAGTACTCCGGAGACAGCTACTGATATAGATGCGCAACTTCTCGAAGTGACGTCCAGTAATGATATCCTGGTCGTAGTTATTGCCAACGAACCGCAGAGCCTCACAAGCAAACTTGACGGTATAGCCAATCTTTTGACGTTGCAGGAGATGATTTACGATATCTCCAGCATACTGAATAGTGACGGGCAGATTATTTCGGCAACCGGAATGCCTATGACAGGAGTGATCCGGGATATATCCATAGCACCTGATGAAACCAAAACAGTACAAATGGTGATCGAACGTGCCGTAGCCCGGGTAGATGTCTTTATCGAAGCTATAGACGGTGGGGCGGTGACCGGATATATTGCCGGAAGCACTAGTGTCACCTTGCACAATTTCTCCTACGATAGCTATTTCGTGATGGGAAACGTGGATAACGGTACGCGTGATAACGCCGACTCTTCAAAAAACTACGGAAAAGTGAAGGAAGACGTGTCGGAAAGCAATTTGTTAACGCATAGCTGGACGGCTGCGACTACAGAAACTTGGGCATATTCATCTGCTCCCGGAGCTGAAAACCGGAAGTTGCTTTGCTCGTTCTACACAGCCGAACGTCTATTCAAGTCGGATTATTCCGACCGACTGTCTATCAGTATGGCTAATGTCCCGAAAGGCCCTTCGGACGTCACCGGAATAACCGAGAAAGTAATTGAAAGCGTAACAAAGGTTGACGGTACAGGCAGTCCGACAGCGCAACCTTTTACAGAGATCCGTCGGAACAATGTGTATCAGGTAACGGCACGCGTAGGAAAAATAGGTATTCAAATACTGACGATAAGCGTAGAAGATTGGGGTGAAAGACAAGACATTGATCTGGATATGGACTTGTAATATCTTTCGTTGATTGTTTTTAATTTCGGAAAAGAAGTAAGATGATAAAGACTATAAATAATATTAAGATGATTATGGCAATGGCTGTCCTTTCGGCTGTCCTCTTTTCGTGTGTCAGAGAAGAGATGACGTGTGATAAGGAATTAATTGTTGTGCAACGTATCGGAGAAGGCGGCTATGTCTACACTCGTGGTGCGGCAATCTCTTCGAATACTGATCTGAAAGAAGAGACTTTCGGTCTTTACGGCTCACTGACTCCCAATGCTTCCGTTCCCCAACCATACTTCAATGCAAGTGCCACGGTTAACGCCGACCTGACAGCCACCATCTCGCCGTTGCAATATTGGCCCGGATTGCTGAATGCGAGCATGAAATTCTTCTCCTGGTATCCGTACAACGATGCGAATGCGCCGACTGCGAGTTTCACTGATCCCGGAGAAATGGTGCTGAATTATACAGCGAATGCATCCGCCGCCAATCATGTCGATGTACTGGCGGCTATATCGGGCCCTGTATGGGTTGAGGGTGTGAATATACACTTCTACCACACATTGACTAAGGTTACCTTTACATTCAAGAAAGTAGCTCCTGTACCGGATGAGGTGACTATCGAGAAAATAGAATTCCAGAATGTGGGAAAAAGCGGTAAACTTGCCATGACTGAAATTCCGACCACCACGACGAAAAACGGCAAACCGAAGTTTGTCTGGAGCGATGTCGCCACCGGGAAGGTCGTTTCTACTCTCACCGATAACAAAACGGTGACCGAAGATGCCACCTTGATGGGGGATACATTCCTCATGTTGCCGACCGACGCTTTCTCCGCAACCGCCAAAATCGTTGTTACCACCAACTTTGGCGACCGGGAATTCCTGTTCAGTGATATTATCGCCAAGAACCCGCACTCCTGGGAGTCAGGCGAGTACATCAACTACAATCTTACGATATCCAACGAAACCTATCAGCTTTCAGCCACGCCGCTTGAATGGACGGAAAGCCCGGTGAATGTGATTTTCGACAAACAGTATTATCTCAAGTTATCGCAGACCAAGGTACAGACGGCTGGTGATGGTGTCACTGTCAATATAGAAGCGAAAACGAATTATGATGCCAATCCGGATACGGGCTATCTGCCGGGTGCGTCATTAAACAAAAGTACTATGGATACGTGGGCAACGGTTAATATGGCCGAGACATCCTTTTCGGGAGGTGTATATACCTATAATATCCAGGTTGTGATGCCCGGATTTAACTCCGGAACCGGAACTAAGCGGGAAACAGGCTTTTATATCAATGCCGGTAATCTGCGGCATCATGTACTGTTGAGCCAGTGGAAAGAAGACGGAGAGTGGTTGACCTCGAACGTAGAATTGGACGGCAGTGATGGTGGAACCGGAAATATGCAACGTCACAAGCTTGTCTTTACTTCGGGCAACCCGGGAACGTGGGAGTGGAAGATAACCCAGATACAGGATCCGGATAAAATTCTGCTTAACAGTGAGACAATGCTCGAAACAAGTGGCGTGAGTGGTGATGTGGTTTACTTCTACTTTAGAGCCGATGCTGTGTCCGGTGATACGGCTACACTCACACTAACCAATACGAATGGTGATAATCTGCCAATAGCGGTGACATTGACCGCGCCATAATGGCGAATATGCAATATTAAAGTTTAAGGAAAGGAAATAGAAATATGCAATATGGGATTTCAATCATAAGAAGGTGCTATCTTTTGCCTGTTTTGTTAATGACGGTATGGCTTACCGGATGCGTACAGGAAGAATTAGGGTCGACACCTTCTCCAACAGGAAACGGTATCCGGTTTACATTAACGGTTCCCGATGTAAACCTCCCGTCCGTATCTTCGCGTACGATGACTGGAACGGGAACAGCAAAGAAAGAAGACGAAATAGAAACGGTGGATATTCTTGTTTTTGATATGTCAAAAACACCGGCGGTATACCTGGAATGCGTCAGCGCTACAGGAGTTACTCAGGACTTGGCTGACAATTCCACTGTGAGTTTCTCTGCTGTGCTTTCTCCCACTACCGCATCTACTTGCATCGTGGTTGTGGCAAATAAGGAACTTGATAATATTGTGCCGGGCTTCATAAAGGGAACGACCACCAAGGTTGAGGCAATGGAAAAGATGCTCCACGCCCAGACCGGCAAATGGCTGGCAGACGGTTCGACGACTGATGGGTATACGCGGATTCCGATGTACGGGGAGAAGGTAATAAGCAAAATCACTCCTTCGATGGATCCGATAACTGGCATAAATATGAAACGTATGCTGGCGCGCATCGATATCCGTAATAACAGTGCCACTTCGAATTTCACGGTCGAAGAGGTTTACCTGGCTAATTACAATACCACCGGATACATTGCTCCGGCATGGAACACGAACGGGCAGGTTACTGACCCGGCTCCGGATACTCCGGTTCTCCCTGTGAACAGTGGTAAAATGACGGAAGAAGGGGATGCAATTCTTTACTCCGTAAATGGCAACACACCCTACGAAGGGGAGATTTATACATTTGAATCTATAGCAGCAGAGGATGTCGGTGGTGTGGGACAAGATGGAGAAGCGAGCCGTAAGAATGCTACTTGCCTGATTGTGAAAGGAAGAATCGGTACGGGCGAATCGACATTTTACCGGGTGGATTTTACCAAAACCGGAAATACAGGAGAGCAGGTGGAATATTTGTCCTTGAAGCGAAACCATAAATACATCATTACCATTACTAAGGCGTTGGGAATCGGTTATAAAAGTTTTAGCGAGGCGTTGGCATCTTATACAGTCATGTCCAACCTGAAATTCCGATTGATACACTATGACCGTGATAAGGTCAAAGATGTAGTCTACAATGGGCAATATATGCTCGGAGTGGGTGAATCGGAGGTCGCTGTAACTCAATACCAGAATAATAGTTATGCCATAGACGTTTTTACTGACAATCCCGGCGGTTGGAAGGCCACCGTTACTGCAGGGAGCGACTGGCTCAAATTTGAAGGTGGAGCCGATGCGGCGTCGGGCGTTGCGAACGATGATACCCAACTCAAATTGAAGATTCCTTATTTTAATAATGATAATATAGGTGTTGAGCGTAAGGCTACTGTTACGTTGACGGCAGGGCGCTTGACTCACAATATTGAAGTGACGCAGTATACGATAGATCCGGGAATTATCAAATTTGTCGATGCATACGGAAATGTGTTGGAGAGAGGTCTTTTTTTCCCGATTAGAAATCCCGATGGTGACGAACTCCCTCTCGAACCGCAGACGGTGTATGTCATGTTTTCCGTGGATAAGATAGAAGGTAAACTTTTTGACGCTAACGATATCGGTATGATCCAATATAATGCCGGCGGTTTAATTCCGCAATTAGACAGGACGAATACGGTACCATTCAGTGAAAGGGTGCAGGCGTTTACCATACAGCCTAATCCGCGAAGAGCAGGTGATGGTACTGTTGAAGATGGTGAAGGTTGGTGGTGGCGTTGGGATTTCATCTTATTCGGCCTGTACGATAAGGAGGGATACCTCACTCATGTACAATTCCCCATCAATCAAGGGGAGTTGGAATTCTCATTCCGATATATTCCCACTACAGTCAATAGCCGTACTTATAAAGTCAATCTGGGTGCGGAGCAATACTTGCAATTGTTTGTCAATAACAATTGGGAAATTATGGATATTGAGGAATTGAATATAACGAACGATGATGGTACCGGACTGATTCGGACCGATTCGGATAATGATGTAATTATAGGCAGAAAGAATGCGGACGACAAGATGTATCTTGAGTCTATCATAGGCTATGATGACGGAAAGGGTAATGATGTGGTTGGCCACGGATACGATTTTAGGCTGAAGCTTCACCCTGGCAAGTGGAAAGAGGGAAAAAGTGGAACGATAAGAATCACGTTCAGAAATGTAATGCATACTGTGTCGGATGAAGAATTCCCGTTTTATCGTACGATTGACCTTCAGATGGTATCCGAAACCAAATCTTACACAACTGCAGGGGAACCTCTTTTCTATCTTTATCCACTTCGGTTTGATAACAGGCTATATTATAAGGAAATAGGCGAGACGAAGCAAAGTGTGGGACGGTTGGAAAATGTAGCCGATGCGGAGGATATCTGTAGGAATATAGGCGATGGTTGGCGTCTGCCTACTGCCAGTGAACTGTTGCTGTCATTCGCTTATGAAAATGCTTTGGGTGGCAATGCAGAGAATTATAATAATCATGATAGCCAGAATATATATGGGTGGTATCAAAACTGGACCGGTAATTACTGGACTTCATCATACTATGAGGCTAAAGGCTCTGCTACCCGTTTTTGGATGGAGATGTCGGCAGGTTTTTTGGATTCCGAATCTGTTAGCAAGAATAATTATTTCCGTTGCGTGAGGAATAATACAAATAGTGGAAAGAAGTACCCTTATCTAACGGTAGAATCCTCGGGGGTCACTATTGTCTCTCGTGATGCCAGTGGAGGAACGGATCCTTCGGTATTATTTGCTTCAGGTGAAACTCCGGGTACAAGTGACGCGATGAATAAGATTGCTCCTAAGTTTCAAATTGAAAATACCAGTAGTAATGGTAAAACTTGGTCGGAAGCAAAAGCGGCATGCGAAAACAAAGGGAGTGGCTGGCGTCTGCCTACCCAGCGTGAGATGTATCTGGTGCTCAGTATGGGAGGGGCCGTTACCAGCATTGAAAACCAAGGTTTCGGTGGTTCGACTACTTGGACAGGGAGCGGATTCGAGAAGATTAGCGCTGTACATTGGACATTGACTTCACGCGATGGCGGCTATTGGGTGGTCGGACATAATAATGGTGAATTCGGCGCATGGACTACTGGAGAATCCACAGATTGGGCTTGGTATCGTTGTGTGCGCACAATAGAATAAAAGCTAAAAGAAAAGAGCTGTATCAGAATGTTGTTTGTCTTCATTTTGATACAGCTCGTCTTTTACCCCCCCTTCCTTTATATCCTAAAATCTACAATTGTTTACAAGGTATTGATAACTTCCAACTGATTTTGCAAGAAAGCGATACGCTGTGCTTCTCCACTTTCTGAAACCAGAATAGAGTGGCGCTTCAACGATTGAATCCAATTGCGTTGCATCTGGCAAATATACGAGCTTTGGGAATACATCGAATTGATAGAATATACCCGCAGCAGGCTGACTTGGTAATCATGTTTCTCGATATAACTGTAAGTGGCTTCGAAACTGATATTGGACAGATAGAAAGATACTTTCTTGTTTTCGCTGAACTCTCCTTTTATGGACAGATGTTCTACCACGCCAAGTAACTGAAGAAGCTCTTCCTTTAAATGCATGACATCGTCCTTGCTTATCAGATTCAGACTGGCAAAGTACTTGATCTCTTTCACAAAAGAATAAAAGATATTTGTGTCCCAGATGAAAAACGTTTTTGGACACTGTCTTATACTTTCACTCAGCTTCTTATGCACATTGACGATCCGTTCATCCACAGACATCTCTTCCAAAGAATGTGGCGTCTTTATATCTCCATTCTGATACATCCATCGGCAAAGACGGAATTTAGACAAATTCTCATAGGAAGAATAAAGTGTAAAGGGCAGGGAATTGGATGCAGTATACACCTCCGTCGTATTATCTGTTTTCACATAGTCGAAAATTTGCAGATAACGGTTGATTATTTCGTAATAACTTTCCAGCGCACTGGAAGCATGAAGCAAGTTCAGGTCGAAAGTAACTTTATTAGATACATGGCTACCGACAATCTGGTCGATAGAAATACCGAGTTTTTGAGAAAGCAGCGCTACTTCGTCTATTGTAAAAGACACCTCACCCCTCAATCTGCGATAGACAGCTTCCTTTCCCATGCATAAAATATCAGCCAAAGTATTGGCCAGATTCATATCTTGAGGAATTCGCTCCCTCATTGTAGATATTAATTCGTTTAGAATACCGTTTTTCATTGTTTGTTCCTTTAATTTTAATGTTAATAATCTCTGTGATACATTCTATGCAAAATTACGTCTTGTGTTTGAAAGATTTGTGTGGTAAAACAGAGATGAATGTGCAGGTCTTTTTCTGATTGGGAATCAAGTGGGTAGTATGGGAACAGGGAATGAAAAAAAGCAGATAAGATTCTTATCTACTTTCATTTATTGGAACTTAATTTTTTTTGAAGTTCTAATCTGCGAAAATAAAATTAAAGAGCGTCAATAATTTCTCGCTGTTGCTTGAAGAATTGAATACGCTGCATTTCGCCGCTTTCGGATATCAAAGTGGAGAACTTTTTCAGAGATTGAATCCATTCTTTCAAGGTACAGAAAATTTCGTTGTCCATCGTGGTAATGGAGTTGATAGAATAAATACGTATGAGGCTCAGTTGCAGGTTATTGATGTCTACATAACTATATGTTGCCTCGAAGTTGATATTCGACACATAAATGCGTACACGATTGCCGCCGGCTGTTTTACCGTTGATAGCCAGTTCTTCCAGTTCATCCACCAATAAGAATAATTCTTTTTTGATTTCTTCTTTTGTTTCGTCGGAAATGAGATGGATGCTGGCGAAGTATTGGATATCGTTGATGAGATGCTGGAAAATCATATTATCCCATATATAGTCTATGGAGTGGATATGACGTGTCATTGCTACATAGTCTTTTTGGATATTGACCAGTTTGGGTGGAATATCCAACTCTTCGAAACTCTTGCAATCAATATATTTATTCTGGTACATCCATTTGAATAAACGGAATTTAGCCAGAAGCTCATGTTTCAGATAGAGAGTCTGTGGAATAATGTTGGCGGAAGTTCCCATTACAGAATTCGGGTCATCCGGCATCGTATTAATCAGCGAGACATATTTTTCAAGGATATTGTAGTAACTCTCGAACGGGTCGTCATAATCTACAATGTTTATATTGAACATGGCGTTCGATTTGAAACTTAGTCCTATAATCTTGTCTAACGATATACCCAGTTTTCTTGAAATAAGAGCCGACTCTTGCAAGGTGAAAGGTACTTCACCGCGCAATCTTCTATATACTGCCTCTTTTCCTATGTATAGCGTGTCCATTAACATATCTGCCAGTTGCCCTTTGAGCGGGAGTTTTTCCTTCATCGCTTCTATGAGGTTTGCATTTGGATTATTTGTCATCATAATAGTTCTAATAAATAATACTTTTTTATTATAAACATTTGTCAGTGGCAAGTTGTTTCGGAAATTGAAACTATTTAAATCTTCTTTTTTTTAAAATATCCTCTCCGAAAATTGTTTAT
>OBIM01000675.1_pt1 | contig 14376 bp, 10 predicted proteins | sample 1496191 | NCBI WGS metagenome assembly OBIM01 (sample SAMN00265067, study PRJEB22529) | human gut metagenome
ATTCGCCTTATCTTGCTTTCGAATGGAAAGCCGGTAAAGACGGTGAACTCCATCAGGTTCGCACACAGTTGATCGGAGAATATAATTTTCCGAATGCCCTGGCTGCCATCACTATCGGACGTTTCTTCGGAGTGGAAGCAAAGAAGATTGATGAGGCTCTGGCAAGCTATACGCCACAGAACAATCGCTCCCAACTTAAAAAGACAGAAGATAACACGCTTATCATCGACGCATATAACGCAAACCCAACCAGCATGATGGCTGCCTTGCAAAACTTCCGGAATATGACAGTTCCTCACAAGATGCTCATATTAGGAGATATGCGCGAACTGGGTACTGAAAGCAACATCGAACATCAGAAAATTGTGGATTACATTAAAGAAAATAATTTCGAGCAAGTATGGCTCGTTGGAGAACATTTTGCAGCAACACAGCATAACTTCAAGACCTACGCAAACGTGCAGGAAATTATCAAGGAACTGGAAACCCAAAAGCCCAAAGGCTATACGATTCTCATCAAAGGTTCGAACGGAATCAAATTAAGTTCCATAACGGAATACTTATAATTCAGCGGTCTACATTTTTCGTAATAATATAAGTAGGGAGATATGACACCCTCTAAATGAGGACTGCCACCTACTATTTCTATACCTATACTCAAAGGTGTCATATTGACTATGCTCGCCACTAATATGTCAAAGAACAAAAAACTGCATAAGCAGCCATAATGGAATTGCGTACATTAACATTCCAATTGACGATTTCATAACAATTTACACATTTACATCCGTAAAAACAAACAGATTGAAACAATAAGCACATATTTAAATGCATTTCTAAAAAACAAGTTATTCCCATTTTTTATTTTCTATTAAAAATATTACATAAAACTCAATTCGTTTTGAAATATTAATTAACTTTACACCATATTATTTATAATATTATGGAAATAACTTAGAAAAATTGATAAAACTAAGGATTTAATTGAACCATATTTTAAGAATAATAACAGAGGATATTAGTCACTTGACAATATAAGTTTTCGCGTTAGTTAAGTATAAACAGACTGAAATATGGTAAAATGAAAAATCAAATTGAAAATGCAAAATTCTTATTTGTAATTCTATGTAGTGTCTTATTTCTAAGCATCTCCATTCCTACAAATGTGTGTGCACAATCAGGAAAATCTTTGATTTCCATTTCTTTCAAAGACAAAGATCTTTCCTATATCCTAGATTATATCTCTTCGCACAGCGATTATCAAGTCAACTATGACAATGCGGTAAGAGCTCACAAAGAAAAGATGAGCGTTTCCTTCGATGAAGTTGACGGAATGAAGGCGGTACAGTCTATATTGACACGCACTCCGTTTGCTTACAGCGTTACGGGGAAGACAATCAAAGTGTACCAACTGACAAAATCCCAATCAGGTTCATACACCGTCACGGGTGTAGTAGTCGACAACAAGGGATTGACCATTCCCAATGCCACCATACAATTGAAGGGTGTCAAGAAAGGGACTGTAGCCAATTTAGATGGAGTGTTTAACCTCAACGTAGATGCACAGTCGGGTGACCTTCTTGTGTCTGCTATAGGTTTTGAGACCAAGACCGTGAAATACGTTGCCGGGAAGCAACTGAACATCGTCCTTCCGGAAGCCGTCAACCAATTGGGGGAAGTGTCTATCATCGCCTACGGGCAGCGTACCAAGCGCGATGTATTAGGAGCTATCTCATCTGTAAAAGGCAAGGAGTTGCAGGACATGCCGGCACCAACCATCGAGAATTTATTGCAAGGGAAAATGGCAGGTGTAGAGATTTCCAACATTTCGGGTTCACCCGGTGCGGGAGGTTCGCAAGTTATCATCCGTGGTTTCAGCTCACTCAACAGAGAAGGAATCAACGACGGCTCACCTTTGTTTGTTGTAGACGGAGTACCCATTCAGTCGACAACCTCCGAGTTGACAGGAGGCATCAACCTGCTTTCCTCGCTAGATCCTTCAACGATAGAATCTGTGGAAGTACTGAAAGATGCCAGTTCCGCCTCTCTATATGGTTCACGTGCAGCCAACGGTGTCATCCTCGTCACAACCAAAAGAGGGAAATCCGGTCGTCCGGAATTCAGCGTGAATGTCTCTCAATCCCTCTCATGGCTTCCTTGTACACCGGAGCAAACCATCGGTAACGGTGAACGTCAACTCGGTATCCTTTTGGCAAAGATGCACCGGACAGGCAAATACGACTGGAAAACGCAACAGACAATTGTCCCCGGAAGTTACGAGGACACTTGGGGATGGTCGGTCACAGCCGGTTCATACGACTATTTTTGGGGTAATGGCGCAGCGAACAACAATCATCAGATCTCGTCTATCGTGCAGGACTCCCTGAATACCTTTTATAATAACAGCACCAATTGGTGGGATTATATTTTTCGCGTAGGTAAAGTGACTAAAGCAGATGTACAAGCCTCCGGTGGTAACGACAATGTACGCTATCTCGTTGTCGGTGGAATCTACGACGAGACCGGTATCATGATTAACTCCAGCTTCCTCAGAGCTAATCTTCTCTCCAACCTCGACTTCAAGTTAACCCCGAAGCTGGACGCATTCACACGCATCAGCCTGTCATACACCGACCGGAGTGCCGGGTCGGACATGGGTAAGATTCAAGGACTTACGGCAGACCCCAAGAACACGCCTTCACTCCTTCCCGGCAAAGGTTCTATTGCCGAATCAGAAGCACTCAAGCAATTGCAGGAGGTCGATTCTAAAAACACGAACTACAACATACGTTTGAATCTGGGGTTAAGGTGGCAGATACTGAAAGGATTGAAAGCCACAACCAGTGCCTCACTAGACCACTATCTGACACACACCAATGTGTTCACTCCGAACGACCTTACTTCCGACAAGCTATCCAAGGTGAGCGCACAAGGTGTGGGAATGACCACCATACAGTCGGAAAGTATGCTTACCTATAATTTCAACATTAAGGAGAAACACAACTTCGAATTGATGGCAGGTACAGCCTACAACCGAGACATATTGGAAGTGATTGGCGGCACAGCCAAAGGCGGACCAACCAATCAGATACACTACGTCGGAGAAGGCTGGCCAACCTTGAAGGTGAACAGCTACGGCAGCTATGAAGCTCTACAAACATTGAGCACCAACCATGAAGTGCAGGCTATGCTTAGCTTCTTTGGCCGTGTATCTTACAATTATAAGAAAAAATACTTAGTGGACCTGACTGCCCGTTCCGACGGTTCTTCCGTTTTCGGTAGCGATGTGCGCTGGGGTACATTCCCTTCCGTGGGACTTGGCTGGGTGTTCACCGACGAATCATTCATGAAAGACCTATGGTGGCTCAACTTCGGTAAATTCCGGGCCTCTTGGGGACGTTCAGGACAGAAGTTCTCCGAAGCCTATCTGGCACAAGGTGTCATGCAGGAGAGTAATACTTTCTTGGGAAGCACAGGGTTGATTCCGTCTGAAATGGGCAACAACAAACTGACTTGGGAAAAGAGCGACCAATATGATTTGGGACTAGACCTCCACATGTTCAACTCACGCCTGCGTGCCAAGTTGGACTATTACTACAAATACTCCAGCGCTTTATTGATGCAGGTACCTCAGCCAGGTAACTTTTTCGTATCAAACAAGGTGTGGGACAATGCATCCGCCATCTCCAACGAAGGTTTAGAGCTGGAAATTTCCGCTGATATTTTTAAGGAGAAGCCATTCGACTGGACAATACAGTTCAATATTTCACGCAACTGGAATATGTTCAAAAAGTCATATGGAGACATGGACTTGGCTAGCAAAGTGCTGGGACGTCCCGTTTACGGAATCTACACCTACGCAGACGAAGGCATCGTTCAGACCGAGGAGGAAATTCCTTACTACTATGACATGACAGGCAAACGCACAGCCTTGTATTTCGGAAACAGCAACTACCCGCTGCGTGTGGGAGGTAGAAAAATCAAGGATCAAAACATGGATGGAAAAATTGACAACGACGACGTGTATTATGCAGGTAGCACCATTCCTGCCGCATACGGTGGTATCCTCAATCATTTCGCATGGAAAGGTTTCACACTCGACGTGATGATGAACTATATGATTAGCCGCAAAGTGATGAACATGGTGAAAAACTCCGCATTCAACTTCACTCGGAAGTTCGGCGTTGTCATGGCCAACGTGTCCGATTTCAACTACTGGACGAAACCGGGTGACGATGCAGACTATCCATCTCTTGAATTTGCAGACTCCGGCTATATCGGGCAATTCGACGGTAACATCGACTCCAACATCGAGACTGTCAGCTTCTTGCGTCTGAAACAGTTGACGCTGGGATATACATTCTCACAACCATGGGTGAAAACGTTTGCCAAAGAGCTTCGCGTATATGTGACCGGAAAGAACCTGTTTCTGCTCACCAATTACTCCGGAGTAGACCCGGAAACAATCAATCCTTATACAGGAAAAGACACCGGAGAGCAATATCCCCTTAACCGTGAGTTTACATTTGGTATCAATTTAAAATTTTAATCGATGAGAACCATTCTATTACTCTTTATAATTTCTATCGCATGGACATCGTGTACGCTGGACTTAACACCAGAGAACTCACTGACGTACACAAATGCTTTCGCAACCGAAGCCGAGCTGAATGCCACCACCACCTCTATCGAATTCTTCATCAACGCCTATATTCCGGAAAACAGCGCATTCCGTGCCGCCGGATCGATTGTGGATGAATTGAAGGCTGGTAACGACACCCGCGAATGGAATCCGGTCACCGTGGCAAATTCAAATTTCAATTGGGAAGGACTCTATAACATTATTTTTGAATCAAATCTTCTGCTCGACAACATTCACCGGACAACAGACCTGACCGAAGACCGCTATAATTTCCATAGCGGACAGGCCAACTTCGCCATTGGACTTGCTTACCTCTGTCTGGCACAACGCTTTGGCGACTGTGTTATCACCAACAATTCTTCGGACATCTTGATGTATGGCAACTCTCCAATGATAGATGTCGTCAACAAAGCCATCGAACACGGAGAAGCAGGATACAAACAGCTCCCCACCTTCGATAAACTGAAAGATCTGACAGGAGCTGCCATCTCCAACAGACAATATGCCTCCAAAGGAAGCTGTGCCGCCCTTCTTTCGCACTTATATGCATGGAAAGGAAGCATGATCGAACTTTACGGACTGGACGGCGATGCGGACGAAGCCTACCGTAAATCAGTGGAATATGCCTCTGCTTTGATTGATAAAGAGGCTGGCGACTATGAGTTATATGATACACCAGAAGAACTTTGCACACAGTTATCCAATCCCGACAATGTGAACAAAGAAGCCATTTTTGTCATCACGTTCGACAAAGCACAGTCCACCACTTCCATGAGTCCTAACTTGACAGGAGCTGTCTATTTAAGTTGGCCGGTGGATGAAACCCGTCTTTTGGGTGACATCACACGAACAGACTACCGATTGCTTAAAACGACAGTTGATGAGGTGTTTCCGGACAAGTCGGATCTCCGACGTGCAGCCTACTTCTACAAGCTGGACGACGAAGACCACATCTACTCTAATAAAAACTACGCACTCATGTACAAATTCAGAACCTGTCTGTACACCGACAACCAATATGTTCCGGGTAGCAAATTTTTTCGTTCTCTAAATGCAGACCAAATCTACTGGCGATTGGCGGACATCATTCTTCTACGTGCGGAATGTTATGCCAAACTGAAGCAGAACAGCCAGGCTATAGACGACCTGAACAGAATCAGAAAAAGAGCTAACTTCGCTTCCTATCCTTCTGAATATGACCACGGAGATTTAAGAAGAGCCATCTTTAATGAACGCAGCCGTGAACTGATTGGAGAGACGGATGGGCGCTATTTCGACATTCTGCGCAACAACTACATATCCACCGACCTACACGGCAAGTTCCTTGAATTGACGGCCGATGACCTGAAAGCAGGTGCATTGTCACTTCCTGTACCAAAAGCCGCTTCTGTAGACAATGACGGGATAACGATCAACACCGTCATCCGTCAAAAAGAATATTGGATTCCATATACTAAATAAAAGAACAAATTATGAGAAAGAATAATATATACATCCTATTCACTTTTGCACTATTGTTGTGCTCCACATCCTGTACCAAATATCAATTTGAAGATACCGGAACTGCCAATGGCAATCATGAGACCTCCATGTGGGGCTACTTTCAGACCGACTCCTACAACTGGGATTCACTCATGGTAATGGCCAGGCACGCCGGACTTCAAGAAGTTTTTGAAGGAACCAGCAAATACGGCACCGACATCACCTTTCTGGGGATAACAAACCACAGCATCCGGCGCTACATCCTGCAAAATAAAGCCAAAGGATGGATCCGAGTAACCGATATACCAGTAGAAGACTGTCGCACATTTATTTTATCCTCCATTTTGGACGAGCATATCAAATTGGAAGAATTCATCGAGGGAGCAGCTTCCACTGACAAGAATCAGCCTATTGGTACAGGAGGGAAAATATATACAACCCTTTCGGGCAAACAACTTTGGATTTACACCTTCCACGAGGCATACAACGGAGTAGCCGGAGCCGGACCACTGAAGATTTACATTGTGTCTCCGGATAAGAAAAAGACAACCATTGTCGCTTCTTCCAACATTATGACTCAAACCGGAATTGTGCACTCACTCCCCTACAGTTTCACTTTAAATGACTTTTAAAACATGATGAAAAGATTATCTATCATAAGAATTGTGACCATGTTCACACTCCTGTTGTCCCTTGCTGGTTGCCACGATATGCCAGTCGGATATTTGCAAACCGAGAATGCAGCTTTCTCTCCAAACGTCATTACAGCCTACCGCACTTTAGCGGAAGGCGACGTGCACTTGACCGGAGTACCCTGGACTTCCTTGCGCATCCAAGGAATTTCGGGGACGAATCCTATCAACTACGACTTTTCGAGCGTCAAAGCAGAGAACGGTGGAGACGCTGCCAAATTTGAAGAAGCCGTAACCAGTGGAGACGTGGTAGTGAATGGCGGAATTGTACAAATCTATCAGACGGGAATAAACAAGATACCCAATGGAACATACATACTCAGCTTGAGAGTGTATAATGAAGGATATTCCCACATATTGACAGACATTCTCACATTCATCATCAGCGAGAAAAAATAACCACCTTTAACACCTAAAATAAAATGACTAAAAATAAAATCCTATTCACTCTCTATTGCTTGTTTCTGGTAGTGACTGTTCAAGCCCAGCAGAAGACGGGAGGTAGTATCGCCTCCGATAAAGGCATTAAGTTCTTCAACGGAACTTTCCAACAAGCACTGGACGAAGCCCAAAAACAAAGAAAATCCCTATTTGTGGACTTCTATGCCGTATGGTGTGGCCCTTGCAAAAAGATGGCAAAAACCATTTTCACACAAGACTCCGTAGGCAACTACTTCAATGAAAAATTCATCAACCTGCAGTTAGATGCAGAAAAGCCCGAAAACATAGAAATTGCCAAGCAATACAAGGCAGAGGCTTTCCCTACTTTGGCTTTTATCGGGAACGACGGAACGGCTCTTTCTATCAATGTGGGAGCCATGTCCGCCAACGAGCTGCTCGAAACTGCCAGAATCGCCGTGGGCGAAGCAATCGGATTCAAAGAATTATATGAGAACTACAAGAAAGACCCCAAGAACCTTGAAATCCAGCAGAGCCTGCTCCTGCAAGCTCCCCGTTTCTTGTCGGCTCAGCAACAAGGTATGGAAGCCGAGAAATGGCTGGTGAGAGTCAAGAAACTGTATCGTTCTTACATTCAGGAGAAAATGGGACCTGCCTTAATCAACCGTCAGGACTACATCCTCATCTCACGACTAGGCAAGGAAGAAGAAGACAAGGCTAAAATGGTGAATTTCATCAATGCCAATCTGCCTGCATGGAAAGAAGCTATCGGAAATGCAGCTGCCTATTATGTCATCGAATACAACGACGACAAGATTAGCAAGCTGGCCAAAGACGGCGATCTGAAGTACAAAGAGTATATAGAGAAAATCAAAGGCGAATACAAAGAAGCCTACTCTATCATCGAGTATAGCGGCAATCACACGCCTTACGAGATTGCTTCCGGAAATGCTGATGCCATTTATGGTATCTACAAGAACAAAGAAGTGGCAACTTACATTGCGCAGATGAATAAATACTTCGAATCGCTAGGTGATAACATCACGTCCAACGATTATGGAAAAGCCGCGCAAGAACTCTATTACGCTGCCGGCAACAAGATGACCCCCGATGACTACAAGGTGGCTATCAGCTGGCTGGAAAAAGCGCTCGAAAACACCACAAACATAATGAACCGCATCAACTACCTGGTTATGATAGGAGACTCCCACACGCAAATGAAGGATTACGAAGACGCAAAGAAATATTACAATCAAGGCTATCTGGAATCACTTCAAATGGAAAAGGCGGAAATGGCGCAAAAGATGGTCCAAAACACGATCATGCGCAAGATTGCAACACTAGAATTATTAAAGAAGGAATAGTCATGAAGATAAACAACAGAATCAACCACCTACTGTGGATGCTAGGAGGAATCATCTTACTGGCCCATACCGAAGTGCGGGCACAAATGCCCAACTTCAAGCAAGGCAAGTTGCCCAACGGACTGACTTACTACCTGTCCAAAGACGAATATTCAAAAGGAGAAGCACACTTCTATCTCTATCAGAACGTGGGTGCTATCGTGGAGAATGAAAATCAAAACGGACTGGCGCACTTCTTGGAGCACATGGCATTCAATGCCACAGAACACTTCTCCGATAGAGTAATGAAATTCCTACGAGACAAAGGCATCTACACATTCAACGCCAAAACAGGAATCAACGAGACAACTTATCAAATAAACAACATCCCTACAGCGGATAAGCAACTCACCGAGTCGATGCTTCTCATCATGAAAGACTGGTGCAACGGTATTACTTTCCGCCCCGAAGATGTGGAAAAGGAACGAAATATTATCATCGAGGAATGGCGTCAAAGCAGAAACATTGACCGGAGACTGCGGGAAGCGGTAGCTCCGACATTATATAACGACACCAAATACGCCTTCCACAATGTGATAGGCAGCGAACAAGTGCTGAAAAAGTTCAAGACAAAGGATATTCAGAAATTCTATCAGACATGGTACAAGCCGACACTTCAATGCATAGTGGTCATAGGAGACATCAATCCGGAAGCTTACGAACAAGATATTATTCGCATATTCAGTCAGATTCCGGCCTCTAAGGTTACCCCAAATAGAGACGACATTATCATACCGGACAATATGCAACCTCGCTTCTTCCAGTTTGCGGACAAAGAGAACCGTTCCAACTCCATTTGCCTATATCAACGAAACTTCGTCTCGCCCGACTGGAAGAAAAGAGATACGGTGAAAGAACATTTGGAATCCATGCTGTTCCGCCGGTTAGTGGCACAGCGTCTTGGAATGATCCGCAATGAAGACAAAGAAGAATACATCGCCGTCTCTGCCGACTATACTTCTTGGGTTCGCTCCTACAATCAAAATTCATGGGAAATCGTGCCTTACAAAGGGAGAGAGTTGCAAGCATTGGAGCAGATTCTCAGCATCCGCGAGCTACTGCGCAGTCAAGGCTTCACGAAAGAAGAATTTGAGGATGCCAAATGGAAAATTTATCAAGAATACAAATCTCTTCTCGAAAAACAGTATCTGGGCACACCGGACAATCAAATGAACATCTTCAAGCAGAACTATCTTTATGGCACTCCCGTCGAACCATTCCGCAAGCAACTCAACGAACACATAGAGAAGATTGTGGAAATGGAAGTGGAAGATTTCAATACATGGATCCGTTCGTGGATGGACGACAAAAACCTTGCTTTCGTCACTTGCGTGTCCCGTCAGGGAGAAATCAACGTATCACCGGCACAGTTGAACGAGCTGCTGGTCAAAGTCAAGACGACTCCGTCACAGAATATCACTGTGCGAACCCCAATTAGCAAGCTCATTGACTTTCCAATCACTCCGGGACAGATTGTAGGAACCAAAGAGTTGCCGGAATTAGAAGCCAAAGAGTGGATGCTCAACAACGGCTCGCACGTGTTATACAAGCACCTTCCGGACACAAAAGGCAAGACTTACTTCGTAGGTTCGGCCATGGGCGGACGTTCATTAGTGAAACCAGACGACCTACCATCGTATGCAGCCATGAAATCGCTCATCATGCAGTCCGGACTGTCCAACTATAACCGAAACCAGCTTTACCAATGGATAAAGGACAAAAACATTGACCTGTCTCTTTCTATCACGGACTATACAGACGGATTGGGTGGCAATGTCTCATCCAAAAATGTGGAAGATTTCTTTGGCTATTTGTATTTGGTGATAACCGGTCAGCAATTCGACGAGCGAGTTTTCAACAAGTTCGTGGAACGTAAAAAGTATCTCTACAATAACCGGAGACTGACGGGGAAAGCCGCTGTGCAAGATTCCATCCGGGATTTGCTTGTTCCTCCCGGCACACTCAACCCGAAAGAGGACATCGAGTTCTACAACCGGATGCACCATGCCGATTTGAAACGACTTTACAACAACACCTTCGGCAATGCGGCTGACTTCACGTTCTGCCTGATCAGTTCACTCCCCGAAGAGGAAGTCCGGCAACTAGTGGAGAAATACATAGCTTCTCTGCCAGGAACACCGGGAGTGGCTCCGCGTAAATATCAGCCATTCGACACATCTTCGCCCGAAAAGGAAATTGTCCGTGAATTCCATACAGAACTTGAAGGTGATGCCGGTGAAGTGGAAATTTCTTTTGCCAACAACAAGGAACTTTCTCCGAAAGAAGAAGCTGCGCTGCCATTACTTAAAGAACTATTGCAAGCCCGTCTTTTTGAGGAACTCCGGGAAAAGGAAAAAGGTGTGTACAGCATCGGCGTGGATGCAAAATATAGCCGTATCCCCCAACCGGGTGAAAGTCTAAGCATACACTTCACCACCGAGCGCGCGAAAGCCGATCGACTCAAACAGCGTACCTACGAAATCATTCAAGAGCTATGTGCCAACTCTTTGAGCAATGACGATTTCAAAAAGGTGCACGTTCCGATGATTATGGCACAAGAGAGAGCACAAAAGGGCAAGACAGAAGCCCCCAAAATGAAGAATCCGTTTTTTTGGATGGCTGTACTTAATGCTTATATGGAGAGTGGAAAAAGTGACATTGAAGAACCTTCGCAAGACAAAGACGACTTGTTCGCTCAACTCACTATTAAAGACGTTGCCAATCTTGCTCAGAAGATATTGAACGGAGCAAAGAAACGGGATATCATGGTCAAAGCTATTCCTGCCGAAAACAGAGTTTGGGAACATTGATCGAACCTGACAAGAAGATGCCAGGTAATCTTTATAAATTAAAAATAGCCCTCGTTACAGAAAATTTGTAGCGAGGGCTATTTCGTAAAAGAAGAACTGACATACCCTACTTATCTTTTGCTCATCCTCGGGCGGAACACATAATAGGCCACTAAACTAGCCAGAATCGCTCCTGTTGTATTGGCTGCAAAATCCAGCCAGTCACCACCCCGGTAAGTAGTACAGTATTCCTGCAGTAACTCCACACAACCGCTGAAAAGCACCGGACAGAAGAATGCACCTACCCATGCATGCCATATCGGGGCATGATCCCTACGATGTGCACGCAAAAACTCCAGCCACAGCATTCCCGACATACCGAAATACATACAAATATGAACGAGCTTGTCAAAAGCGGGTATTTCATTCAAATCCGTTGCAGGCGGTTTAAAGAACGACAGATAAATCACTGTCAAAATGATAAAAAGCGAGATAGGATATTTCTTAATATAAGATAGCATATCTAAATAATATTACAATTTTCGTGCAAATATAAGTATCATTTTCTATATTTGCACTTTAATACGTGTATTTTATAACGATTTGTAAGATAAAACAAGATTTATGGCAAAAAATGATAGAGCGAACTTCGGCAGCAAATTAGGGGTCATACTCGCTTCTGCCGGCTCTGCAGTCGGACTAGGTAATATATGGAGGTTTCCATACGAAACGGGAAACCATGGAGGTGCTGCTTTTATATTGATCTATCTGGGTTGCATTCTTCTTCTGGGACTACCTATTATGATTGCCGAGTTTCTGATAGGACGCCGTTCGAGAGCCAATACTGCGAGAGCATATCAAACATTAGCTCCGGGAACGCATTGGCGTTGGGTAGGACGCATGGGAGTATTGGCGGGATTCCTGATACTTAGTTATTATGCCGTAGTAGCAGGCTGGACGCTTGAATATATTCTTGAAGCTGCGACCAACGGCTTTGCCGGAAAAACCTCCAGAGAATTCATCTCTTCTTTCCAGCAATTCTCCAGTAGTCCGTGGAGACCGGTTGTATGGCTGGTAGCATTTTTGTTAATCACTCATTTCATCATCGTGAAAGGAGTGGAAAAAGGAATCGAAAAGTCCTCCAAGATCATGATGCCTACCTTGTTTATCATTATCCTCATACTGGTAGTTTGCTCGGTCACTCTGCCGGGAGCCGGTGCAGGTATTGAATTCCTGCTCAAGCCCGACTTTAGTAAAGTGGACGGAAATGTGTTTTTAAGTGCTATGGGACAGGCGTTCTTCTCATTGAGTTTGGGAATGGGATGCCTTTGCACGTACGCCTCCTATTTCAGCAAAGAAACCAACCTGACTAAAACAGCTTTCAGCGTAGGAATCATTGATACCTTTGTGGCGATACTAGCCGGATTTATCATCTTCCCGGCAGTTTTTTCCGTAGGCATACAACCTGATTCTGGTCCGAGTCTGATCTTTATCACCCTGCCTAATGTATTCCAACAGGCATTTAGCGGAGTTCCCATACTGGCATATATATTCTCTGTCATGTTCTACGCGTTGTTGGCAATGGCTGCTTTAACTTCTACTATTTCCTTGCACGAAGTAGTAACCGCTTATTTACATGAGGAGTTCAACCTCTCCCGTGGAAAAGCAGCAAGATTAGTCACCGGCGGTTGTATCTTTCTCGGAATATTCTGCTCACTATCATTGGGAGTCATGAAAGGATTTACCGTTTTCGGACTGGGCATGTTCGACCTCTTCGACTTTGTAACAGCTAAAGTCATGTTACCACTGGGCGGATTGTGCATTTCCCTCTTTACCGGATGGTATCTGGACAAGAAGATTGTATGGTCGGAGATTACCAATGACGGTTCATTAAAGGTACCGGTATACAAACTCATTATCTTTATATTAAAATATATTGCACCAATCGCCATCTCACTGATATTTATCAATGAACTGGGATTAATCAAGCTATAATGTGGAAAGACTTCCTTTATTATACTAAAACAGAACGACAAGGCATTATCGTCCTTGTCGTTCTTATTTTAGGAGTATATGCCGCCCCTAAACTCTTCTCCTTATTCACACATGCTGAAGATACCGACTGCAGAGAGGACGAGAAGTTCGATAAAGAATACAACGACTTTATTTCCTCCCTCCGGGAAACCAAACCTCACCAAAAGTCCGGTCATTCTTTTCAATCATCCCCTCAAAGGGAAATCAAACTTGCGATGTTCGATCCGAACATCGCAGACTCTACTACTTTTCTTTCGCTTGGGTTACCATCCTGGATGATAAAGAATATCCTGCACTATCGCTATAAACAAGGTAAATTCCGCCACCCGGAAGATTTTCGGAAGATATATGGACTCACGGAAGAACAATACCAGACTCTTCGTCCTTATATACAAATTACAGAAGATTTCAGTTCGACAAATAAAGACACGGTACGATTGTTAACCACACCAAGCATACAACGGGACACCCTTGTGAAATATCTCCCGGGAACTATCATCAGCCTCAACTCCGCAGATACCACCGAACTGAAGAAGATTCCGGGAATCGGAAGCAGCATTGCCCGGATGATTGTGAATTACCGCGAACGGCTGGGAGGCTTTTTCCGAATAGAGCAGTTACAGGAGATTCATCTAAAGGCAGAGAAACTCCGTCCGTGGTTTTCCATTGACACCCATCAGACACGCCGCATCAATGTAAATAAAGCCGGTATGGAACGAATGATGCATCATCCATACATAAACTACTACCAAGCAAAAGTTATCATAGAATATCGGAAAAAGAAAGGATTCTTAAAAAGTCTGAAGCAATTATCTCTCTATGAGGAGTTCACTCCTATTGATCTTGAACGGCTAGAGCCCTACATTTGTTATAATTAATAAAAAAAAGATGCATTCCTATCACACCAGACAAGAATGCATCACACACAAACAAAA
>OBIM01000696.1_pt1 | contig 14082 bp, 9 predicted proteins | sample 1496191 | NCBI WGS metagenome assembly OBIM01 (sample SAMN00265067, study PRJEB22529) | human gut metagenome
GCGAACAGGAACATCATATTTCGTCTGTACCGTTTTTCTTTTCATAAACCTATAAAATTCTGACTTGTGAGAGGACGCTTATATCTGCCCTTCACAACCTATAACCGCACCACAGAATCTGCGACACTACGCCAGTTAAACTCCGGTTTATAACTCCGGCAGGAGTTTTAAAAATTCTTCCGTAGACTGTGATACTGGCAAAGTTGGATTTATGGAAGCTACCATCTGACGGGATGGTAGTTTTTCTTTTGTTTTCACAACATATAGGTCTTTGGATTCCCGGCTTAAGCAGTAGTCCGGGATAAAGGCAATTCCAAGTCCGATGCGGGCAAGGTCAATTAACAGGTCATTACTGCTTAATTCCACTTCCGGGATTAACTCTAACTGATGCTGTAAAAACAGGTTGTGCAGAAATTCACTTGTGGTACTCTTGCGGTCAAGCATGAGAATCGGATACTGTTTCAGTTCTTCAAACGGAATCTCCTGCTGTTTCAGATTGAAGTAGGCAGGGTTCGCAATGAAAACATCGGTAAAATTGCAGACTGTTTTCTGAATATAGGAATGATTCAAATGTGCATTTGGGAAGTTCGTCACGATCAGATCCACTTTTCCCTGCTCTAAGAGATCCACACAGCTTACAGAAGTTGCATTGGTTACTTTGATTGGCACATTTGGAAACTTCTTGTGGAACTGCTTTAAATAAGGAACTAAAAAGTAACGGCAGATCGTATCGCTGGCACCGATGTGGAGCTGTCCAAGTCCAAGGCTGCCAGAATCGAGAAGCTGGCTCTCACCGCGCTGGATTAAGTTCATGGCAGGCTCAATGTGCTTTAAGAGTACTTTTCCGGCAGGGGTGAGCTGTACTTTTTTCGTGCTCCGGATGAAAAGAGGCTGCTCTAATTTTTTCTCCAATGTCTTGATCGACTGGCTGACAGCCGACTGTGAAATGTATAACTGTTTACTTGCCTCGGAAAAACTCAAAGAGGTTGCAACATAATAAAAAACTTTATATAACTCGTAGTTGATATCCATAAAAATGCGTGTACCTTTCCAATAAGGTTTCCAGGTTAGAGAAAACCTCAGATTATAATGAGCGTATATACAGACTGATGTGCCTGAATAGATATAATTATAAGACGTACTTATAATTGTGTCAATCGATTCTTATGATTAAATGAGTGTGAAGTGTGCGTGATAAATAGTAGATTAAATATTAAATGAACTTATAAAACAAATTAAATATATTAATTATGCTAATCTAATACCATATGTTATACTATCCTAAGATTGAATCGCAATGACTCAGTACGTCATAATTGCGAAGCGTAATATCTGGCGTGGCAGAAAAAATCATGCCAGAAGCAGAATAAAAGAAAACATATCGCGAAAGGAAAAGGGAACATTTATGAGCAATGTAAGAAGAGTTTATGTAGAGAAGAAACCGGCTTTTGCAGTCAAAGCGAAAGAGTTACAGACTGAGATCAGGAATTATCTTGGAATTTCTTCCGTGACAGGTGTACGTGAACTGATTCGTTACGATATAGAGAATATTTCAGAGGAAACATACAAAAAAGCATTGGGAACTGTTTTCTCAGAACCACCGGTAGATATGGTTTTTGAAGAAGAGTTCGAACTTGGAAATGCAAAAACTTTTTCCGTAGAATACTTACCGGGACAGTTTGACCAGAGAGCAGACTCAGCAGAGCAGTGTGTGAAATTATTAAACGAGGAGGAAGAACCGGTTATCCGTACAGCAACTACTTATGTGATCGAAGGCGATATCACAGAGGAGCAGTTAGAGGCGATCAAGCATCACTGCATCAATCCGGTTGATTCCAGAGAGACAGGTCTTGAGAAACCGGAGACTTTAGTACAGAATTTTGAAGATCCTGCTGATGTGATCTCTTTTGTGGGATTTGCAGATATGCCGGAAGCACAGTTGAAAGAGCTTTACAGTTCTTTAAACCTTGCTATGACATTCAAGGATTTCTTACATATCCAGAACTACTTTAAAAAGGAAGAACACAGAGATCCATCCGTAACAGAGATCCGTGTTCTCGATACCTACTGGTCAGACCACTGCCGTCATACGACATTCTCCACAGAGTTAAAGGACGTGAAGTTTGATGACGGATTTTACAAAAAACCGATCGAAGAGACTTACAATGACTATCTGAATACATTCAAAAATCTTTATGAAGGACGTTCCGACAAGTTTGTCTGCTTAATGGACATTGCACTTCTTGCCATGAAGCGCCTGAAAAAAGAAGGAAAATTACAGGATCAGGAAGAATCCGATGAGATCAATGCATGCTCCATTGTTGTTCCGGTAGAAGTGGACGGACAGACCGAAGAGTGGCTTGTCAACTTCAAGAATGAGACACATAACCATCCGACGGAGATTGAGCCTTTCGGTGGTGCGGCAACCTGTCTTGGCGGAGCAATCCGTGATCCGTTGTCAGGACGTACTTATGTTTATCAGGCAATGCGTGTGACCGGTGCGGCTGATCCGACCGTTTCTGTCAAAGATACATTGCCAGGAAAGCTTCCACAGAAGAAAATTGTCCGCGAGGCAGCTCACGGTTACAGCTCTTATGGTAACCAGATCGGACTTGCAACCGGTTATGTAAAAGAAGTATACCATCCAGATTATGTCGCAAAACGTATGGAGATCGGTGCCGTTATGGGCGCTGCTCCAAGACGTGCAGTGCAAAGACTGACTTCTGATCCGGGAGATATCATTATCTTACTCGGAGGACGTACCGGACGTGACGGTATCGGTGGTGCAACAGGTTCCTCCAAGGCACACAATACACAGTCCACTTCCGTATGTGGTGCAGAGGTACAGAAAGGTAATGCTCCGACAGAGCGTAAGATCCAGAGATTATTCCGCCGTGAGGAAGTTGCCCACATCATCAAAAAATGTAACGATTTCGGTGCAGGCGGTGTGTCTGTAGCAATCGGTGAATTAGCAGACGGACTTCGCATTAACTTAGATAAAGTTCCGAAAAAATACGCCGGACTTGACGGAACAGAGCTTGCAATCTCTGAATCCCAGGAGCGTATGGCAGTTGTTGTAGCTCCGGAGGATGTTAAGACCTTCTTAGGATACGCAGCTGAGGAAAACTTAGAGGCAGTGGAAGTTGCAGTTGTGACAGAAGATCCAAGACTTGTATTAGAGTGGAGAGGAAAAGAGATCGTAAATCTTTCCAGAGCATTCTTAGATACAAACGGTGCACATCAGGAGACCAACGTAGAAGTTGAGATGCCTGAGGAAAAAGAAAATTATTTCAAAAAGATCGCAGCACCAAAGGTAGCAGAGGCAGTTGCGGCAAATGATATGAAAGCCGCATGGATGACAGAGCTTGCAGACTTAAATGTCTGCTCCCAGAAAGGTCTTGTGGAGATGTTCGACGGTTCCATCGGTGTGAACAGCGTTTACATGCCATTCGGTGGAAAATACCAGCTTACAGAGACACAGTCCATGGTTGCAAAGCTTCCGGTTGCAAAGGGAGACTGCGATACCGTGACCATGATGTCTTATGGTTTTGATCCATACTTATCAAGCTGGAGCCCATACCACGGAGCAGTTTATGCAGTATTAGAGTCTTTATCCAGAATCGTGACTGCCGGTGGTGATTACAAGAAAGTACGTTTCACTTTCCAGGAGTACTTCCGCAGAATGAGCGAAGATCCAAAACGCTGGAGCCAGCCATTTGCAGCATTACTCGGTGCTTACAATGCACAGATCGGCTTCGGACTTCCATCTATCGGTGGAAAAGATTCCATGTCCGGAACCTTCAATGATATTGATGTTCCACCAACACTTGTTTCCTTCGCTGTGGATATCGCAAAAGAAAAAGATATCATCACACCGGAATTAAAAGCAGTGGGAGACCAGTTAGTACTGTTTACAATTAAAAAAGATGAATTTGACCTTCCGGATTACGCACAGGTCATGAAATTATACGATACCATCCATGCACTGATCCAGGCTGGCGTGATCGTATCCGCTTATGCACTTGACGGAAAAGGACTTGCAGCAGCAGTCAGCAAAATGGCATTCGGTAACAAGCTTGGTGTTACAGTAAATGAAGATGTTTCCAAAGAAACATTATTCGCTCCGGGATTCGGTAACATTGTGGCAGAAGTTCCGGCTGAAAAAGTTGCAGAGGTAAAAGCAGCATTCGATGCAGCAGGACTTGCAGGATACGAAGCACTTGTCGGATGGGTAAATGAGGAAGAAAGCTTTATTTACGGTGATATGAGAATTTCCATGGAGGAAGCATTACACGCATGGACAGCTACGTTGGAAAAAGTTTTCCCAACCCGTGCAACAGAGAAGAAGGATGAAGTTAAAACAGGATTATACAAAGCGGACAGCATTTATGTATGCAAAAACAAAGTGGCAAAACCAACTGTATTCATCCCTGTATTCCCGGGAACTAACTGCGAGTACGACAGTGCGGATGCATTTGAGCGTGCAGGTGCCAATACGATCGTAAAGGTATTCAAAAACATGAATGCAAACGATATCCGTGAATCCGTAGATGAGTTTGTAAAAGCAATCGAACAGTCCCAGATCATCATGTTCCCGGGTGGATTCTCCGCCGGTGACGAACCGGATGGATCTGCAAAATTCTTTGCGACTGCATTCCGCAATGCAAAGATGACAGAAGCAGTCATGAAGCTGTTAAATGAGAGAGACGGACTTGCACTTGGTATCTGTAACGGATTCCAGGCACTGATCAAATTAGGATTAGTTCCTTACGGAGAGATCCGCCCGCAGTCAGCAGAGTCACCGACTCTGACATACAACACCATCGGACGTCATGTGAGCAAAATGGTTTACACAAAAGTTGTTTCCAACAAGTCCCCATGGTTACAGGGTGCAGAGCTTGGAAAAGTATATTGCAATCCGGCTTCCCATGGTGAAGGTCGTTTCGTAGCACCACAGGAGTGGTTAGACAAGCTCTTTGCAAACGGACAGGTTGCTACCCAGTATGTGAATGAAGCCGGTGTTCCGACCATGGATGAAGAATGGAATGTCAACGGTTCCTACATGGCGATAGAAGGTATCACAAGCCCGGATGGACGTGTACTTGGCAAGATGGCTCACTCCGAGAGACGTGACAGAAGTGTTGCGATGAATATTTACGGAGAGCAGGATATTAAGATCTTTGAATCCGGTGTGGCTTACTTCAAATAAAACAGGCAATATTATTTATAAAAGATGAAAAAGACTTTGTGGAGTGTATAAACTCTGCAAGGTCTTTTTTTACGTCTTACGGTACAAACTTTACCACTTACATGAAAGCTATTTACAAATATAACACCATTTTCTATACTGAGATAGTCGATAAGGACAACGAAAACGTGAAAGGTAAAGGGAAAAGGAATGAAGGTTACATCCAGCAGACTGATCGATCAGAAGAAACCGATCCTGAAACAATTATTAGATAGATTGCTGCAGACATATTCGTATGCATCCATTCTGATGACAGATTCAAAAGGCAAACAGTACACCATTTCAAAACAGGGAATCAGCATCACGGAGAACATGTTTGTGGAGTTAGGATATGTGGTAAAAGTATACGATGGCGAGAGCTATGGAGAATATGCGTTCAGCCACATTGATGAGAATGAGATTGACACCATTGCAGAGGAAGTAAAAAATCATGTGATGCCGTGGGCAAAAAAGCTTCCGGATGACATGAAAGTGAAACAGTATCCAGAAATTCCGGACGAAGCATATCATTTTGAAAAAAGCACTGACTATGAAGTTTTGCCGGAAGAATTAGGCGATGAGGAGATCGTAAAACGCCTTGGCGCAGTGCGTGAAAAAGCAATGGCACAGGATGAAAAAATCGTTGAGATCAAGACAGCATGCGTTTACCAGATTTATCACAAATTATTTTTATCTCCAAACAAAGACATGACGCAGAACGTCATGTGGACAAACGGCATGATCATGGGACTGATCCCGAAGGGCGAGGAGATGAAGATGGCATTTGACAGCTGCTCCGGCTGTGGCGGAATGGAAATTTTAGATGACATGGAAACAAAAATCCCACCATTAGTGCAGAAACTCAATGATCTTGCCACAAGTGAACCAATCACACCGGGCGAGTATGACTGCATCTGTGCACCGGATGTCACAGGCATGATCGTGCATGAAGCATTCGGACACGGTGTTGAGATGGATATGTTTGTGAAAAAACGTGCGCTGGCAGAAAAATACATTGGCGAATATGTGGCTTCCCCGTTAGTTACCATGCATGATGGCGCATCGGCTGCGTCTGAGACCGCAACTTTCTTTTTTGATGATGAGGGAACACTTGCGCAGGATACCGTCATCATTGATAAAGGAATCTTAAAGACCGGAATCTGTGATGCACAGGCTGCTATGGCACTTGGCACAAAACCGACCGGAAACGGAAGAAGGGAAAAGAACAGCCACAAAGCGTACACGCGGATGACCAATACTTTCTTTGAACCAGGCACCGATAAAGTGGAAGATATGATCTCCTCTATTTCCTATGGCTTTTATCTGGAAAATGCGAGCAGCGGCATGGAAGATCCGAAAAACTGGGGAATCCAGTGCTTAGTTGACATTGCAAGAGAAATCAAAGACGGTAAATTTACCGGAAAAGTATTTTCTCCGATCGTACTGACCGGATATGTACCGGACTTATTAAAATCCATTTCCATGATGTCAGACGAGTGTGAACTTGCAGGAACCGGATATTGTGGAAAAGGACACAAAGAATGGGTAAAAGTGTCGGACGGCGGTCCATATATCAAAGCCAGAATCAGATTGGGATAAAAAGGAGAGAGACAGATGCGTGAAAAAATATTACAGGCAATTCGGAAATTTCAGATAGAAACCTACCTTGTGACAGAGAAAACAGTCGAGGGTGCAGAACTTTATTTTATAAAAAAAGAACTTGATATGCGCAGGATGAAACAGGATGCGGTGTCTGCGGTTACCATTTACCGTGATTTTGAGACAGACGGAAAGAAAATGCGTGGTTCCGCAAATATCAACATTTTTCCGGAGATGGCACAGGAGGAAGTAGATGAGGAGGTAAAAGGTGCTTATTACGCAGCTTCCTTTGTAAAAAATCCATTTTTTGAACTTCCAAAAGGGAAAAAAGAGAATAAAGTGCAGGTAAAAAGCTCACTTTGTGGAAAAAGCCTTGAGGAGATCGGAGATGCATTTGTAAAAGCGCTTTACTGTGTGGATGTGCAGGAAGATGCATTCATCAATACGGCTGAGTTTTTCATGGAAAAAACAACGACTGCGATTTACAATTCAGAGGGCATTGATGTTTCTTATGAAAAAAGCAGTGTGAACGGAGAGTTTGTCGTACAGTGTATCACACCACAGGATGTCGAGCAGTATCAGGAGTTCGCATATGATGATCTTGACACAGAGGCTCTGACGGCACAGGCAAAAGAAGCATTGGAACGGGTATGCGACAGGGCAAGGGCGACAGAAGCACCGGAAAAAGGAAACTATAAGCTGCTTCTTTCCGGAAAAAATGTGCGCACACTGATCGATTTTTACATGGACCGGTCATCCTCCGGCATGGTCTATCCGGGTTATTCCAGCTATCAGGCAGGAATGGATGTGCAGGGAGAAAAAGTGCAGGGAGAAAAATTAAATATCACGCTCCATGCATCCAATCCTTATTCAAGTGAGGGAATCCCGATGAAAGATCTTACACTATTAAAAGAGGGAGAACTGAAGGCAATTCATGGAAATGCCCGGTTTGCATACTATTTAGGTGTCGAGCCGACCGGAATCTACAGTGCGGTAAAACTGGATAACGGCACAAAAACTCTTGAGGAGATGAAAAAAGAACCATACCTTTATGTGGTAAGTTTTTCTGACTTCTCCATGGATAGCTTAAGCGGATATTTTGGCGGTGAAATTCGTCTCGCCTATCTTTTCGACGGTGAGAAAGTGACGCCGGTAACTGGAGGTTCCGTCAGCGGCAATCTGTTGGAATTACAGAAAGATATGGCATTTTCCACCGAGCGTTATAAAGATAAAGATTATGACGGACCATTTGCGGTCGAATTTCATGGGGTAGCGGTCGCAGGAAAATAAGATTTTCATGGTGGTGAAAACGGGATGTAAAGCAAATTAATATGATAAGTGTGAAAGGAACATTACATAAATGGAACAGAAAAAGTTTCCGTTTATGTAATGCTCTTTTTTGGTGGAGACAGATAAAATGGAGATGAAAAACAAATGAAGAGGAGAGAAAAACATGAAGAAAAATCTGAAAAACAAAATCAAAAAGATGGTTGCAGGAATGATGCTTGTCTGTTCACTGCTTACATTGTTTGGTGGAGTAAGCAGTGCAGGGATTGCGACGTGTGTGGATATGGTAGAAGGAGTAATAACTAAAGGGTAATCAAAAAACTGGTCTGAAAGGCTTCTCTTAAAATAGCAGAATTAGCTGATAGTTCTAAAAGTTCATTAATGGAACAACTATAAGTTGCAAATTGCGTTGCAACATCCAAATTTGCACATTCTGCCATGCCTTGGCAATAGTAGAATAAAAAGGATGAGAAAGCATTCATTTTTGATTTTAACAGACATTTGTTTTCATGTGTAAGAACAGATGAGAGTTCCTGAAAACGTTTCTGATTATAGAAACTGCGGCTGAGCATATAGAGCGAAATAGGAAATATTGTCTGCTGAAATAAAATATCTAAATGGCTGATTTTATTATATTCTAATAATTTTTGCAATATTTGACTGCCAATATAAGGAGTATCTGTTAAAAGGTATTGGTAGGCAATATTGTTTAAAATTGTGAGTTCATTCCAGGTTAACCGATAATTATGTATATTTAAAATGTGAAAGTCTGGCAATGTGCAATATAAGGCTTCATATAACAGCGCTATGCGTTTCTGCGGTTTATTTTCCCATATGGCACAATGAAATAAATAAAATTGCCGGGAGAGGATGTCTGTCTGTTGCAATAAGTTTTCAAGCGAAACAAGTAAACTGTGCTGTTTAGGGTAATTACCCAATTGCAAGTGAATAAGCTTAAAGCGTAATTCATAGATTTTACTTTCACGCTCACTTCCCCAGAAGGTAAAACCACGTTCTGATATGCCAAGCCGTTGTAATAAAGCCTCTGTTAAAAAGACATCCGGTTGCAGGGAGTCGTTTTCAATTTTTGAAAGCTTGGATTTTGAACATAATCCCTGACATAATACAATCTGTGAAATACCCTGTTCGGTACGCAGTTCATGAATTAATCTGCCAATTGTTAAAATGTCAGGGGAGAAAAAGTCATAAGTACCATCTGTTAAAGCCAAGGTGTTTATGGCTTTTTTGATTGGAAAAACAATCAGAGGAATATCATTCATTTGTGCTAGGCAATCATCCAGTGAAAACAGATGTTTGCTTAAAACATAGTTTCTGTAAATGGTAGCATAACAGCTTTCAATCGAATGTGCAGCATAAAAAGCATTCTTAAAATAGGTGTAGGCTGTTTCAACTTCACCAGTATAATAATAACCAAGAGAAGTAAGAAAAGTTAATTCCAGTAAAGGCGAATCTTCGGAATTTTGTACCATTTTGTGGCGGTTACTGTCTGCTATGGCAAGAGCTTCTTTGTAATCTTTCTTTTCTAATAAATATTTTGTGTAGACAATCGCGTATTCTGCGTACAAATAATCTTTTTTCAGATAATCAATTTCAGCGTTTGTAAGATAGGAAGCAATTTGTGAACAAATGCTGTAACAAAGGTCGCATTTTCCGAGATAAAGTAGTTCCTGTGCAATGTCAATAAGCAGTTCGATTTCTACTATAGACAATAAAAGATGTCGGAAGTCTGAATAGTCAATTTGGGGGCGCGTGATATGAAGTGCCATGGAAAACAGGTCATAAATGGCAGAATGATTCTTACAGCCGGAACGCACCAGCAGTCTGCCATATAAAGAAAGCCATTCCTGATAATATAATTTGTTATTTGCGAAATGCAGATCTTCAATCTTATTTAATTCTTTAAAGGCATAATCTAACTGCCAGGAATCCATATAAAAACGTGCACGATTAAGCGAATAGAAGCATTCAAAGTCTGTTCTGCCTGCAAAGATCGGGTAAACTTCGCAGGGAGCACCCGCATGAGCCATAAGTGCCTGAAACGTGACAGGACTGACACCGGCGGAACCATTTTCGATTCTTGAAAGAGAGAGAACAGAACATACCCCTTCGGATAACTGTTCCTGCGTTAACCCCGCTTTGATCCGCGCTTCACGGATTGTTTTTCCTGCGTTTCTGACACCCATTTGTAATAACCTCTAATCAACGTATATTTTGAAATAAATTATATAGCGGGAAGAAGAAAAAGACAATGTATATCAATCAATTTGATATATACATAAATGGAAACTTTTTTGTTTCTGGTTACTTATTTTACAAATTTGTGCGGAGCTTGTATAATGAAAAAAGGCGAAAAGAAGAAAGGAATAAAAAGTGTTGTATGAAACAGGAAAGTAAGGTCGGCTACCGTGATATCTTTCGGCAGACCGAGTACATGAAAATTATGATAGCGGCATTGATCAATCGTTTCGGAGATTCCATTGACGCAATTGCATCCACATGGATTGTCTATGAAATCACAGGAAATGCCGCATGGTCGGCTATCATTTATGGTGTGAATAGAATCCCATCTATTATCATTACGCCGTTAGCCGGAGCATGGGTAGAGGGACAGAAAAAGAAAACAATTATGATTGTCACGGATTTGATACGTGCGGTCTGTGTTGCATTTGTGGCAACCGGGTATCTGTTCGGATTTTTACAGGCATGGATGCTGCTGGTTACAACTTTGACGATTTCTACGGTAGAGGCATTCAGGGGACCGGCAAGTGCTGCATTGACGCCAAAGGTGCTGGAAAAAGAATACTATGAATATGGAATATCGTTATCGACAACCTTGTCAAGTATGGTAGAACTGATCGGAACGGCTGTTGCAGCAGTAATTATAGCTGCAATTGGAACGTCTGGTGCCATTTATGTGGATATGGCAACTTTTTTGATGTCGGCATTGATTATAGCGTTTGTGAATACGAAAGAGCAGAATCTTGTTGTACAGAAATTTGACCGCAAGGCGTATGTGAAAAATCTGGCAGATGGATTTTCTTATGTGAAAAAAGATGCAATGATCCGCATTTTTTTACTTTTGGCAGTTTTCCTGAATGCAATTTTAGTTCCATTGAATAGTTTACAGGCACCTTTTGCCGGTGATGTATTGGGCGGTGGAGCGGAGATATTATCGATTCTTGGAATCTCCATAACCGTAGGTATGCTTTTTGGCTCCGTCACTTATCCAATGGTACAGCGTATTATTCCGGGAAAGGGACTTTGGATTGCGAGTGGTCTTGGAATTGCTTTGTTTTATATTATGCTCCCGGTATGCAGACCGCTTTATACAAGCCGGATTTTGGTTTATGCGTTTACCGCAGTATTTAGCTTTATTCTGGGATATACGGTGGCATTGGTAAATTCGCATTTGAGTGTGTTTGCAGTAAAAAGAATCCGCACAGACTACCTTGCCAGAATATCCGGCATTACAACCGCGGCAGGTGCAGCATCCATGCCTGTGGCATCGTTTCTGGTGAGTATCGTTGTTGCATATGTGGATACATCAGCAATATTTATTACTTCTGGTGTGCTGGCACTGATTGTGACTGTGTGCATGATTTTTTCCAGAACACTTGGACAAGGGGAAACTGATACGGTTGCAGAAGATGTAGAAATGGTGCGATCATGAGTTGGGATTAATATTGAATTGACACAATATAGATTATTATGACATTATTAAAGGAAGTGAGTATAAGCATCATCGATGGCATGTGAAAAAGCAGGGATCAGAGCCGGGTATATAAGGAGAAAAACATTGAACACGTATATATATAAAACAAAAAAATATATTATCGCCCAGATTTTATGGGATTTGGCAGGCGTTATCTGTCTGGCTTTTTCACCATTGCTTCAACAATGGCTGTTTGATTATGGGCTGCAAAGCCCTCTCAAAAAGATTGTGATGGTGATATTGGCGTATGGTGCATTACTGGTCTTTTATACTTTATCACAGTATTTTTGTGTGTTGTATGCATTTAAAGGCGGAATAAAATTCGAAAATTTACTGAAAAGAGATTTTTTGTATTCTTTGTTTCATATGGAATCATCAAAGTTCTATAAGCATTCCATTGGCGAATATGTTTCCTTACAGGGAAATGATATTACAGCGTTAGAGCAGGATTATCTGGAACCGGTTATCAGTATCATACGCTGCGTAAACATGATAATTGTGTATGGTGTCGTGCTGTTTTTCGGAGTTGACTGGAGAATTGCGCTGGTGATAATTCTGACTTCGATATTTGCGATCCTGATACCGAGAATGATAGGAAAATCGCTGACTGACGCAAGAAGTACATATCAGGAACAGATGGCGGAGTACGTTACAGAGATTACGGATTTATTGGAAGGTTTTCGTGTTATTAATCAGATGACGGTAGGAAAAATACTTGATAAGCATGAACACGTTTTAAATGAAACAGCAGAAAAGCGGTATCAGTATGGGAAAAAGAAGAGCATGGTATTAGGCGTGAGTGAATTAACGACTAAATTCGTGAAAATATTTACATTTGCAGTGGTGGCAGTTCTTTTTTATAAGCATGAGATCACAGTGGGAGTCGGAGTTGCCACACTTAGTTATGTATCTTCTTTCATCGAACCGATCGACACTGTCCTCTATAATTTCACGGCAATACAGTCCATGAAGGACGTGAAGAAAAAAGTATTAGCTTATACGCAGGATACGCATGTCACAGTCCTGCCACGAAAGAAAAAATTAAATTCAGATATAATATTCGAAAATGTGACATTCAAAAGGAAAAGTTTTGCATTGGAAAATATAAATTTAACAATAAAAAAAGGCATGAAGTATGCTGTTGTCGGACACAGCGGAGCAGGAAAATCAACCTTGTTCAAACTTATTATGGGGTATGAAAAAAACAGTTCCGGCGTTATCAGATTAGATGGAGAAGATATCAGAAACTATGACATTTCTGAATTGATATCCTATACGGATCAGAACGAACATATTTACAGAGCGGGGATCGTAGATAATATAACCGTTTTTCATTCTTATCCAATGGATGGGATCGACAGCGTAGGAAAGAGTATCTGGCCGGAATTTTTTGAAGGGATATTCAACAGAAAAGAAAAAGAATGTCAGCGTTTTAGTGGAGGGGAAAAACAGGCAGTCGCATTTTTGCGTATGGCAGCAAAAAATGCAGAGGTGATACTTCTCGATGAGCCGTTTTCTGCAATGGATGCAAAAATGAAATCGGCAGTAGAACATTATTTGTTTACAGGAAAAGAGTTTGAAGGAAAAACCGTTTTAGTCATTACACATGATACAAGAGAAGAAAGCCTTTCGCAGTATGATGGAATCATACATGTTGGAGAGAATGGCATTTATGTGGAATAAATGCCTGTTACATTTGATATTTACCCGGAATTCATTGAGGCTAAATTGCATCGGGTAGATACGATCGACAGGGTATATGAAGAAAAACTCATGGAAGAAAAGTGGTCAAGAAATAAGACACTGCAACGTTATAAAAAGAAAATAAATTCTTTTTCAGAATTGGAAAATACGATCTGTAAACTGAATGAAGTTTTTGGTGAGCAAGAAGAATATCATAAAAGTCTGGAAGAATTAATAACGGCATATGGAACAAGAAGAATTCATACAAAAGATTCAACAGCATGGATCAACTTTAGAGGATGTTATTACAAAAATAATGGATATCATTACTGCGTTTGATATTTATGAGGATTATTATTACTGGCCACTAATTAGGACATAGGGGGATATGGAAATTAATAACAAATATGATTCAGAACATATGGATAATCGTAATTTTATAATAAAATGACACAGATATTGACATAATATATATAAATATGGTACTCTCTTAAAAAGAGGTGAGAAAATGTTAAAAACTTATCTGATGGAAAATTATGGATATAATGATCGG
>OBIM01000717.1_pt1 | contig 13790 bp, 17 predicted proteins | sample 1496191 | NCBI WGS metagenome assembly OBIM01 (sample SAMN00265067, study PRJEB22529) | human gut metagenome
CATGTTGGGGATAACGAATTTTAATTCCATATAGATGTACCTGTCCTTTCTGAATGTTGTGTTTGATGGTTGGTTTTGGGTTCTGGTCTGGAAGAGGAGGGGAACGCTCCGGCGGTGGTGATTTCTTCGTAGTATCACATCCTTTCTGGTTTTGGGGTAAAAAAATAGACGCTCAGTTTTGAACGTCTTTCTATAATGGTAGAAATATCTACGGTGATTGCAAATAGTATTTTTCCATGTTATCATAATTGTAGATTAAGCGGTAAAATGATAGGAGTGATGTGTTTTGAATAATATTAAAGATTACAGGGAAAATGAATTAAAACAATATGTAGTTGCAACATCATTACTATTTTTACTTCTTCATGGATTTATAGATTTTTCCAATCCACAAAATATTGATTATATAAAAGGAATTGTTTCTTTTATAGGAACTTCAATATTAACATCTGTAATATATATTTTTACGCTTGTTATTGATGGAGTGATGGATGATAAATTGAAAAATGTAATAGTCAATTTATGGTTTATGAAGCTGCCAGGGGAATATATATTTACCGAGATAAAAGCTAAGAATAAGGACATTCGATTTACAACAGAGGAAGCATTACAAAGATTTTCAGCTATATATAGTAATATACCTACAAATGTTAGAAAAAAAAGAATTTATGAAAATAGCCAATGGTATAAAATATATAGTAAGTATAGAGAAAATCCGGTAATTTTTATATCAAATAGAAATTACTTACTTATGAGAGATATGTATATATCTACGTTTGTTATACTAATGTTGTATATAATGGCAAGTTTTTTGCTGAAATGGTTTTCTATAGAAACTTCGTATATAGTGTATTTACTAATTGTTTTAATATTGACCAACATAGCAACGCATATTAAAGCAAAACGCTTTGCCTATAATGTAATAGCTCTTGAAATAGCTGATAAAAAGGAGGAAAAATAAATGAGCATTATTAAGTCTATATCAGTTGGCAATGGTGATATGTTCTATATTAAACATAGAAGTAGTAATTTTACTATTATTGATTGCAATATGGATGATACAAATAAACAAAAAATAACTGATGAAATCATATCCGAATCCAATAATAAGGATATAACCCGTTTTATATCTACTCATCCTGATGAAGACCATATTCACGGTTTAAAGTATCTAGATGATAAAATCGGAATCCTTAACTTTTACTGTGTAAAAAATGAAGCGACTAAGTCTGATGAAACAGATGATTTTAAAAAATATTGTGAATTAAGAGATTCTGATAAAAAAGCTTTCTATATTTATGAAGGATGTTCACGATGTTGGATGAACCAAAATGATGAAGAAAAGAAATATGGTTCATCAGGAATAAATATCTTATGGCCTATTACTGATAATGAGGATTATAAGGCTGAATTGCTTAATGCTAAGGAGGGGAAAAGTCCTAATAATATTTCTCCTATCATCAAGTATTCGTTAAGTAATGGTGTGACAGTTTTGTGGTTTGGAGATTTGGAAAATTCTTTTATGGAGAAAATAAAGGATACTGTCGAGTTACCAGAGGCCGATATTATATTTGCACCACATCATGGAAGAAGTAGTGGTAAAATACCTAAAGAATGGATGGAGAGTATTAGCCCTAAAATTGTAATTATAGGAGAAGCCCCATCGGAGAAAATCAACTATTTATCTAACTATAATACTATTACCCAAAATACAGCCGGCGATATAATACTAGATTGCGAATCCGGTATTGTAGATATATATGTGTCTAATGAAAATTATTCGGTAAAATTCCTTGAAAATAATAAAAAATCAAATGCTTATGGAGCTACATATATCGGAACACTAAATGTATAGGTAGTATTGTTTATTCTATAAGGCTAAAAATAGACGCTCATTTCTGAACGTCTATAGAGGAAAGATATTGAGATTTGCTGGTCTATACTATAAATCTGAATGTACTTCGATTGCATTTTTATTGCATTTTTTATTTTTTTTCATATAGATTTTAGTGGTTGATAGTTCCTGAAAATGCCTTAAAATCAATGATTTTCACTTATATGGCATACTGTCTGTCTGGAGTTTGAATAATCCACACAATTTGATAAAGCCAGTATTTATGCGGGGTGCAAATAAATTTGTTTAGTGATTGGCAACGAAATGGCAACATTTTGTGATTATTCAAAAGATAAGAATTTTATTTCATAACGTATATAAAGAAACCTTACTGATTTTCAGAAGTAAAAAACTGAATATCGGTAAGGTTTTCTTTTTTCTTATTTTTCTTTTTTAGTCAATTCTTTTACAAGGTAATCACTCAGTTCCTGAGATGGTACCTTGGCACGTTTCTGGTAAGTATCCAGTTCCGGGTACTTATATCTCCATTCATCATATTCTTCCTTGCTGATTTCACCGTTTTCCAATTTGTCAGCCTGTTTCATCCATGCACGAAGCATTTCATCGACAGATGAGCCGGGAGCAGATATGGAAGAGTCAAGGCAGAGATGAGGTTGTCCATCTACATTTTTTACCTTCAGACCATACATATCTTCCAGTGCAAATAGTGTATGCATCAGACCTATGTGAGTATCAATATCTGGAACTGTTAAGGCATGAGTATTGATATCAAAGATCTGAGACATTTGTTTTACAAGATCAATCTTAGGAACTCTGGCTTCAGATTCATACTGAGCCATGCGGACATCTGAGGTTTTTCCTTTGAATCCCAGTTGTTCTCCGAGTTGTTTTTGTGTCATGCCTTTGCGATTGCGAAAAAATTTGATACGTTGTCCGATTGCCATTCTTGTTTGCCTCCTTATAGTGGTCATTCATGTTGCCATAATTAATTGTGATAGGAAATAAAACAATTCTGTTTAGGTTCAGTATAGCATGAGCAATTTTGGATAGCAAGAAGAACTTAAACAAAAAAATTTAATGTTCTCATAAAATCGCTTGACTTAAATTAAAATGTTTAGTATCATGCAAATGTAGCAACTTAAACAAAATGCGTTAAGACAGAAAGGGGAGATGCGATGTGACGAACAGAACTTTTATGACCGTAGAAGAAGTTGCAGCGGAACTGGGAGTTTCCAAGTCTTATGCTTATAAGATTGTCAAACAGCTAAATGAAGAATTACAGAAGCTGGGTTATCTTACGGTAGCTGGCAGAGTAAACACCAATTATTTCCGCAAAAAAGTATGTTACAGCGAAGTGTAAGAGAGAGGAGAATTTGTATGAGTATTTACAAAGATAATGTCACTGGGAAGTGGCGAGTGGTTTATCGGTATACCGACTGGACAGGGAAAACGAAACAGACTTCAAAACGAGGATTTCCTACGAAGCGAGAAGCGCAGATGTGGGAACACGAACAAATGTTAAAGCATGATGCAAAACTGGATATGACTTTCGCAAGTTTTTATGAAATTTATGTAGAAGATAAAAAGGAACGAATCCGGGATAACACATGGGGAACTAAGAATAATATTGCCAGAACAAAAATTCTTCCATACTTTGGGGAGAGAAAGATTGCAGAAATTGAACCAAAAGATGTGATTGCATGGCAGAATCATTTGCTTGCATTTAAGAGAGCGAATGGAAAAGGGTATTCTGCTTCATATCTGCGGAAAATCCACAGCCAGTTAAGTGCCATTTTCAATCATGCAGTTGATTTTTATCATTTGCCTTCTAATCCGGCACAGAAAGCTGGAAATATAGCAATAGAGGAATATAAGGAAATGTTGTTCTGGACGAAAGAAGAGTATTTGAAATTTGCAGATGTGATGATGGATAAACCAGTTTCTTACTACGCTTTTGAAATGCTTTACTGGTGTGGTATCCGTGAAGGAGAGTTGCTTGCCCTGACACCAGCGGATTTTGACTTTACAACGCATACACTGCGAATTAACAAATCATATCAAAGATTAAACCGGGAAGATGTGATTACCCCACCAAAGACATTTAAAAGTAACAGATTTATCAAGATGCCACAATTTATATGTGATGAGATGCAGGATTATATGGGAATGCTTTACGGTCTGAAGGAAGACGAAAGAATTTTCACAATTTCCAAATCTTATCTGCATCATGAAATGAACAGAGGATCAAAAGTGTCTGGGGTAAAGCGAATTCGTGTGCATGATTTGCGACATTCCCATGTATCGTTATTGATCAATATGGGATTTACGGTATTGGCAATCGCAGACCGAATGGGACATGAGAGCATTGATATCACTTACCGATATGCACATTTGTTTCCAAGTGAGCAGGCACAGATGGCAGAACAGTTGGATATTGAAAGGATGGAAAAATCAAATGGATAAGAATCTGGACAGTAAAGGAAGATGGAGAAACAAAATCGTAGCATTCCGGGTATCACCGGAAGAAGCAGAGCAAATTGATGCATGTGTCCGATTGTCAGGACTTAGCAAGCAGGACTATATCACAAAACGATTAACTGATCGAGAAATTGTGGTACATGGGAACCCAAGAGTCTATAAAGCATTGCGAAATCAGATGGCAGAGATTTATGAAGAACTGAAACGTCTGAAAAAATGCAGTGAGGAAAACGAAGAGTTGCTGAGTACCCTGAGATTGGTTGCAGAGACATTGTATGGATTGAAAGGGGAAAATGAATGACAGAAAAAGAAAAAATGACTGCTCCGATTGCATCTGTTGGCGCAGATGTGGAACAGTCATTACAAAATTTTAAAACCAACCAAAGTATAGCAGATTTGCCCGGTAAGGGCAATCTGCAAGCCACAAATAATGCGGAAAATACAGCAAAATCAGCAAATAAAAAGAATCCAGATAATCTGGAAACAGTTTCTATGATGGAATTATATGATACTGCATATCCACCAAAACTGCCGATTATAGATGGACTTCTGTATAACGGAACTTACCTGTTTGTCGGTTCACCGAAAATTGGAAAATCATTTTTCATGGCACAGATCGGGTATCACATCAGTAAAGGACTTCCATTGTGGGGCTTTTCAGTCAGACAGGGAACGGTTCTCTATCTGGCACTGGAAGATGATTATGCAAGATTACAAAAGCGATTATCACAGATGTTTGGAATGGAAGGCAGTGAGAATTTTTATTTCGCTACAAAATCAAAATCGCTCAATGACGGACTGGAAAGACAGCTTGTAACATTTGTGACGGAGAATAAAGATGCAAGACTGATTATCATTGATACTCTTCAGAAGGTTCGAGAGGTCGGTGGAGATAAATTCAGTTATGCCAGCGATTACGAGATTGTAACAAAGCTGAAAGCATTCAGTGATAAATATGGCATCTGTTTTCTGGTTGTGCATCATACAAGGAAAATGGAATCTTCCGATAGTTTTGATATGATTTCTGGCACGAATGGATTGCTTGGAGCTGCGGATGGAGCATTCGTTATGCAGAAAGAAAAACGGACAGATAATAAGGCAGTTCTGGAAGTGGCAGGGCGTGACCAGCAGGATCAGAAACTGTGGTTGAACTTTAATCGGGAGAGATGTGTCTGGAAACTTACCAAGACAGAAACAGAACTTTGGAAAGAACCAGAAGATCCAGTGTTGGAAAAAATCAAAGAACTTGTAACAGAAATTACGCCAGAGTGGGCAGGAACAGCAACAGAGCTTGTGGAAGTATTGCAGGTGGAAATGCAGCCGAACGCATTATCACGAAAATTAAATGTCAGCCTGGAGCGATTGATTCTGGAATATGGAATCCAGTATAAAGCGGAACGAGGACATGATGGAAGAAAGATCAGATTAACTTTTGTCGGAAAACAAGAGTGACGATATGCGACGGTTGCGACGGTATTTTATATAGCGTGTCGGTAGTGAAAATATCGTCACTATCGTCACGACCGTCACGGAAAGGAGAAACATGGAAAGAAAATCACAGGTGCAGATACCAAAAGATTTATTACTGGCATTGTTCCAGTATCATCTTGCCGGGAATGAGGAATATCTGCCGGAGATAGAAAAAGCATTGATGGAAAAATTAGACAGTATGGTAAAACGTCAGTTATATACAACATTCAAAACAGCACCAACCGAGGAAGAACGGAAAAAGGCAAGACAAGAGTATTTGGATAAGTGTGGAATGCATGAGAACTTTCGTTGGTAAAGATTCTGCTTGATGACCTTATGACAGGAGCGTGCCACGCACCTGTAAATAGCAGACAAAGAGAAGGTTTGTAAGGTGTAGCCGGTAGTTGATTGGCGAAGAAAAAACTTTTCAAAAGGGGGCCCTGAATCAGGGCGTCCCTGCGGAAATGATAAATGAAGGGAGAATGACACCATGAGAGAAGGAAGATTAGGTTACAACAGTTATAACAAAAGATATGGATTATTGTTATCAGACTTATGGATTGATCCAGGATTTCACTGCGGAGAATGTCTGGAAGTTCTAGTTGATGATCAGTGGGTAAAGACACGAATGGAAATGAATCTGGCGAGAGAATGGTATTTGGTTGGAACACAATATTGTGGAGATCTGGAGTATGTACGGGCAAGGATACCGGAATAAAGCAGAAAGGAAGAGTAATAGCCGGTTTGTTGTTAGTGAAAAAAATAAGCCCGGATACGGGCAGAAAAAAGAGGGCGGATACGCCCAAAATGAAAAGCTAAAGCTAAGTTATGGTAGATGTAGGAAGCATCTCACAAAGCCCTCGGCGTTTGAGAGCGAAATACACCCATCGCACAAACTTCGTTTATGCTCTGTGTATTTCGCCCTGCCGGGAGCTATTGTAGCCGGAAACGGCAGTTAGTTCGTAAACGGATGCCGATGCATCCACTCACAAATGATATGGCGGAATTTATTTTTCCGAGGACAAGGAGGGAGTGCCTATCGGAAGAAATTCATTTATTCAAATGACAAAACTAAGCAATGTAAAAGGCAGAATCACTTATATATCCAGTCACGCAAAACAGGAAAATCTTTATGCAGTTTATGAAACCACAGAACGGAAATTTTGGCGGGAACTTGCAAAATGTAATCAGGAAGAATTTGTAAAAAGCGGGACGGATGGTAAATGTATTGAAGCAAGGGAATTGATCATTGCTTTACCAGAGAGTTTTACAGAGTATCAGCCAGACAGATTGTTGCAACTTTTTACAAATCATTTTAAACAAAATTATGGAACAGAGTGTATTGCTGCTTTGCACCACAATATAAGAAAGACCAATTATCACATTCATTTGATATTTGCAGAACGGAAACTACTGGATGAACCAATCATTAAGATTGCCAGCAGAAATATGTTTTATGATGAAAATGGAAAACATGTCCGAACCAAGAAAGAGATATTAGGAGAAGATGGCGAGATCCGAGAAGGCTGCAGTATTGTGAAGAAAGGAGAAGTCTATGAGAAGAAGCTGTTTACTGCGAAAGATGAACGCTTCAAGTGCAATTCATTTCTGGATGAGGTAAAGCATTCTTATACAGATTTAATCAATATTTATGTGCAGGACGAGAAACAGAAACTACAGGTATTTGAGCGTAGCAGTGTTTATCTTGCAACAAAGAAAATCGGAAAAAATAATCCGAAGGCACAGGAAATAGAAGCGGATAATCAAAAACGCCGGGAATGGAACAGAGCTGTTGATATGGCATTGATTAGTGGAGTGTCGGAACCGAAGATAATGGAAGTGAAGCGGAAAGAAATCACGGAGCCAATCAGGGAATCAATTGCCCGGCGTGGAAACAGACCACGATTATTTTCCAGAGTTGTAACAGTGGCTGTTGAGGCATTGGAGTTTTTGATAGCAAGTGTACTGTTTAAGAACCCCAGGGAAGTGCCAAAACAGACAGAGCAAACGGAAACTGAATACCCAGAGCATGTTGCTGAAAATAGCACGGCAGCAGTCAAAACAACAAAAGAAGAAAAGGCTGAACCGGAACAACCTAAAATGACGAGGCTTGCATCAAAGTATCCGAAACTATTTAAAGTGAATAAAGAACTGGAAGATCAAAACGGTGCAATTCAACAGAAACAAAAACAGCTTTTTGCAAAGAAGAAAGAACTGTCAGAAGTTACGGGATGGTTTAAAGGAAGAAAGAAAAAAGAATTGCAGAAAGAAATTGATGAACTGAAAAGCCAGATCAGAGATATGAAAGATTACCTTCCGAGGATTGTGCAGAAGATCGGTTATAGAAGTGTACAGGATTTTTTAAAAGATTTTAAGGCTTCTCAAACTGAGTATAGCGAGTATCGAACTGCAATAGCAAAATGGAAGAAAGAAACTGGCAAAAAGCCAGTAGCACATGGTATTAGAGCAAAGCTGGCAGAAAAGAAACAAGAAATACAGAATGAACAGAAAAATAAACAGCATACCCGTAGTCAGAATAAAGATCGGGGAGCAAGATAGGAGGACAATCATGAAGAAACACATTATGGGAGAAAAAGGAATCAGTTATACTTTAGGAGAGGACGGTCTGTATTATCCAGACCTGTACCTCCCGGAAGAGACAGAGTATCCGATTGGAAAGTATGGAATGTTGAGAAAGTCATATTTGCAGGAACATCGGAAGGGATTATATCTGGAGCTGGTATTTGCCGGGAAGTTAAATAAACATTTGCATCAGATTGATGAAGAGTGTAATCAGATGATGGACAGACTGGTAGAGCAGATGAAAGAAAAACAGGGAGTGACGGAAGAACTGAAGATGCAGAATCAGATGGCATGGGTTGGAAAAATGAATAATATCCGGGCTTGTGCGGAGGAGATTGTGTTAAAAGAAATTGTTTATAGATAGTAGGATTGAGGGCAGTTTTCGGGCTGCCCTTTTATAAATATACCGGAAAGAAAAAGAACATACGTTTGCAAAAGAACATTGAAAACAGGGCTGAGTTATAGTATAATAGCAAGAAATAAAAGGCTTGTAGGTAGGTGGAATATGTTAGAGAAAATTATAGAGCTTACAAACGAATATATAGAAGGCATGCCGAAAAAGGAACGTAAAAAATATGGGCAATTTTTTACCAGTATGGAGACTGCTCGTTTTATGGCAGGATTATATAATATTGATGAAAAACAGAATAAGATAAGTGTGCTTGATGCAGGAGCAGGTTCTGGCATATTATCATGTGCCTTTATTGAAAGATTAGAAACGATAGATTCCATTCAGAAAATTGAGCTTACCTGTTATGAGAATGACAATAACGTATTACCATTGTTAAAGCGAAATTTGGAATACTGCAAGGAAAAATCTCGAAAAAAAATAAACGTTCATATAATCGAAGACAATTACATTCTCAGTCAGTATCTCGATTTTAATCATATGATAGGTGGAAATAATAATCCTAAGAAATATGATTTTGTAATTGGCAATCCTCCATATATGAAAATCCCTAAAGATGCTCCGGAAGCAACAGCAATGCCGGAAGTATGCTATGGGGCACCGAATTTGTATTTTATTTTTGCTTCTATGGGATTGTTTAATTTATGCGAGAATGGGGAAATGGTATATATCATTCCTCGATCATGGACATCCGGAGCATATTTTAAACGTTTCAGAGAGTATTTCCTGACAGTAGGTAAACTGGAACATATACATCTTTTTGTTAGCCGTAGTAAGGTGTTTGACAAAGAGAGTGTATTGCAGGAAACGATAATTATTAAGGTAAGAAAAACAGCTAAAACGCCAGAAACAGTTACTATTACATCTTCGAAATCAAATAGTGACTTTGGTGAAATCACTTCATTGACAGTTCCATATGATTTAGTGGTAGCGGGTGAGGACTATTATGTTTACCTTGTGACGGATGAAAACGAAGTAGAGGTTTTGCGAAAACTGCATAAATTTGATAAAACATTGCCTGCAATTGGTGTAAAAATGAAAACTGGATTAACGGTGGACTTCCGTAACCGTGAAATTTTGCGAGATGAGGAAGAAGAAGGAGCGATTCCTTTATTCTATTCTCAGCATATAAAACAGGGAAAAGTAGAATTCCCAATACAGAAAGAACACGAATATGTGGTGACGGAACAAAAAGGATTGATGCAGGATAACAAGAACTATCTGTTTGTAAAACGATTTACAGCAAAGGAAGAGCCTCGAAGGTTACAGTGTGGAGTGTACCTGGCCAAAAGGTTTCCGCAATATAAAAAGATAAGTACACAGAACAAAATAAATTTTGTAGATGGTGTATTGACGGAAATGTCGGAATGTCTGGTGTATGGGTTGTATGTATTGTTTAATTCAACGCTTTACGATGAATATTATCGTATTTTGAACGGATCTACGCAGGTTAATTCAACAGAGATCAATGCAATGCCTGTGCCGGATTTAGAAGATATTCAGGAAATGGGAAGAAAAGTGCTTAAAAGTAGAGACTATTCAGAGACAAATTGCAATTTGATATTGGAGGGGTACTGTGGATAAGAAGAGAGAAGAAGCAAGGGAATTTCTGCAAACAATAGGTATGCCTAAGGCACAGCAAGCGGATATATGTTGTTACGTGATACTGGCAATGGCGGGAGTAAAACCAGATATGTCATGGAGTGAAGCAACAAATGAGTGGATTCGTATTCATGATATTATTCAGTTTGTTAATACTTTTTATGGTATGAGTTATGCGGAAAACAGTAGAGAAACGTTTAGAAAACAGGCTCTGCATAGATTCCGTACCGCTGCTTTGATAGAGGATAATGGAAAAGCAACTAATAGCCCGAATTATCGGTACAGATTGACAGAAGAAACAGTGCAAATACTAAGAACTATGGGAACTTCAAAGTGGAAGGAATCTATAAAACGATTTCTTGGCTACCATGAGAAGTTAATTGATTTGTATGCTTCTAAAAAGAAGATGACAATGATGCCGGTAAATATAAATGGTGAAAGTTTTAAATTCTCTACAGGTAAGCACAATGAGCTGCAAAAAGTCATTATAGAGGAATTTGCACCGAGGTTCGCACCAAATTCAGATTGTTTATATGTTGGAGATACAATAGAAAAAGATTTGGTAAAGAATGTCGAAAAACTGAAAGAGCTAGGATTTGAAATTACGTTACATGATAAGATGCCGGACGTTGTGCTGTATCGGGAAGATAAGGACTGGATTTATTTTGTAGAATCGGTAACATCGGTTGGTCCGATGGATCCGAAGCGCATATTGGAAATTGAAGAAATGACAAAAGATGTTACGGCAGGAAAAATATTTGTAACAGCTTTTCTGGATTTTAAGACATACAAAAAGTTTGCAGAGGAACTTGCATGGGAGACAGAGGTCTGGATTGCTGAAATGCCGGAGCATATGATACATCTGAATGGTGATAGGTTTATGGGACCGAGATAGCGGATAAAATGTATTATGGGGGGATATGATGTATTCAAAGTATAGCATAGAAATTAGTAATAGTTTTTACAATAGAGAATTAAATAGACATTTGGAAACAGGAAAAAAGATATATCAAAAACATGAAGAAATGGCAAAGAAAAGTTTGAAAGAATTCATCTATGATAATGGGCACATTGATGGAGATTCTATGAAGAGCAATTGGTTTCAAATGGAAAATGTTGATATATTTATATCGCATTCACATCAAGATATAACTAAGGTTAAAGCATTTGCAGGTTGGTTGTATGATGAATTTAAGTTGACTGCATTTATAGATTCATGTGTGTGGGGATATTGCAATGATTTACTACAACAAATTGATGATGAATATTGCAAAAAGAAAGATGGAAAAACTTATGATTATAATCTTCGAAATTATACAACTAGTCATGTACATATGATGTTAGCTACTGCGTTAACAGAGATGATTGATAATACAGAGTGCATTATGTTCTATAATACGCCTAATTCTGTTTTATTAGCAGATGACTTACAAAAGATAAAAAATGAAAAGAAAAAAGTGACATTATCTCCATGGATATATCATGAATTGGCTATGACATCTTTGGTACGAATTTGTAAACCTAGTAGAACAATACAATTATTAGAGAATGCTCTTGTTCACAAAGCATTTAGCGAATATAATGACATTAATATAGAACATAATATCAGTGATTATTTGGACAAAATGATTACTCTTAAATCAGAAGAACTTGAATTATGGGATAGAAGTTATGCAATTTTAACACATAGATTAGATGGCGAATCAGTTTTGAATATTACAGGATATGAGAAGATTCATTCATTAGATGTTCTTTATAATTTGCCGGTATTATCCAAAATTAAATAAAAGATATTTTGAATTTTAAAGTGAGTTGAGATGATATGATGAGTGCAGATAATGATAAGATTTCAATAGAAGAAATTCATAAAGAAATTGATTTGATACAAGCGTGTATAACAAGAATGGCACAAAATTCATTTGTTATTAAAGGCTGGTTCGTATCCATTTATGCTGTGATTTTGGCTTTACTGCCTGAAAGGGTAAATATGTTTTTACTGTGTATATCATTAGTAGCTGTCAATGTGATTTTTTGGTATTTAGATGGATTTTTTCTTAGAACAGAGAAAATATATAGAAAAATATATGACTGGGTATTAGCGGAGAGACCACAAAATAATAGAGAATTAATGTATCAGTTGAATCCGATTAAGTTTAAAGGGAAAATTGAAGAGGTAGAATCCATTTGGACAGTAATGTGGTCAAAAACATTACGATGGTTTTATTTAATACCATTAGTGATTGTTATAGTTGTGTATATATTTGAGTCTTGGCCAATTCTATTTAAAATTATACCAATTTGTACATGTAGATAATATGGGGAGGAAAAATATGGGAAAAAAGATATTTGTTTCGTATAAATTTGCGGATAATCAAGTGGAAAACTTATCAATATATGAGAATTCAACCGTACGTGATTATGTCACAAAGTTTGAGGAAATATTGGATCCGTCTGATAATATATACAAAGGCGAAAGTGATGGGGAAGATTTGAGCAATTTATCAGAGGCAACTATTTGGGAAAAATTAAAAGACAGAATATATGATAGTTCTGTAACCATTGTATTTATATCACCAAGCATGAAAGAAAGTTGGAAAACTGAAAGAAATCAATGGATACCATGGGAAATCTCATACTCATTAAAAGAAGTATCACGAAAAAATAAAAATGGAGATGCTATTACAAGTAGGAGTAATGCAATGTTGGCAGTTGTATTACCAGATGAAAACGGCTCATATTCCTATTATTTAGAAAGTAGAAACTGCTGTAACAGCAGGTGTACTACGCACCATACGGATAGATTGTTCTCAATCATAAGAAAAAACAAATTTAATTTGAAAGAAGCAACCAAAAAGGTATGTGACAATGGGGACACAATTTGGTATGGGGAGTTTAGTTATATTAAAGCTGTGAAATGGAGCAACTTCATCAATGATTATAGTACATATATAGAGAGCGCATGCATAAGGCAAGATAACATTGATGATTATGAGATTTATAAAGATGTCTAGAAATATTTACACAATAAAGGAAGATTGGTATAATATATTTGTGGCAACAAATTGGCAACAGAAAATCAGCAAGCCAAAATAATATATGTAACAGAGATAAAATAACGGCAGAAAAGAGATAAAAACTAAACGAATATGTTTAGCAACACCTTTGGACTTGCCGAGTTTGAATAAAAAATTTGGTACATTTAGAGACTGGAAAGCCTTGGAAACAGGGTATTTCCGGTCTCTTTGCTTTTGTTCTGGTTCTATTCTGGTTCTGTTATCAGGTGGAATAATATGATTGTGTGAAAAGAAAAATATGTAATATATAAGGAATTAATTTGATAGCCTGAATTATTCACGGCACTGTGATTTTGCTATTTAACACGTGACCGTAGTC
>OBIM01000727.1_pt1 | contig 13609 bp, 10 predicted proteins | sample 1496191 | NCBI WGS metagenome assembly OBIM01 (sample SAMN00265067, study PRJEB22529) | human gut metagenome
AGAATCTGCCCGCGCACAAGACGCGCCAGTCCCGGCCACGACAGCACACCGATCAGAAACGATACGATATACATTTTCACATTTGACGGTGTCCATAACATATTATATGCCAGTACAAGAATCAGTGGTGTAAATGGCAGAGAGTACACAATTTCCGCAAAACGCATAAGAAGATTGTCAATCCATCCACCATAATAACCGGATATACCACCGATCACACAGCCAAGGAGCACCGTAATCAGGGCAGCGATGATACCTACCATGATAGAAATACGTCCACCCAGGAACAAACGGAAGAATACATCACGCCCCTGCTGGTCAGTACCCAGCCAGTGCTCAGCATTCGGTCCAATATTTTTTGTATCAAAGCTATAATCATTTACATTAACACCGCTTATGATCGGTACGAAAATCACGGCAAGAACGATCAGTATAAAAATGATCAGACCAGCCATAGCGATTTTGTTTTGTCTGAATTTATTCCATGCAATTTGCCAAGGGCCCATGGTATCGCTTTTATCCAGCTTTATTTCAGTTTGATTTACATTTTCTTTCGCCATTCTAATCACCTCTATTCTACTTTAACACGTGGATCGACAACGGAATACAGAATATCCGACAGCAGATTTCCCAACACCATCAAAATGGCAGAGAACATCAGACACGCCGTGATAATACTCTGATCCTGTCCACTGATTGCCTCGATCAAAATCTTACCCAGACCAGGCCACAGGAATACGGATTCCAGAATCATTGCCCCACTGAACAGGGAAGGAATGTACAGACCCAGCAGTGTGACAAGAGGTATCAGCGCATTTTTAAATGCATGACGGTAAATCACTGTTTTCTCTTTCAAGCCCTTTGCACGCGCGGTTCGTACATAGTCCTGATTGATAACATCGATCATGGAGCTTCGTACATAACGGGAGAAGGTCGCAAAGTTACCGAACGCAAGTACAATTGTCGGCAGCAGCATATGCAATGCAACATCTCCGATTTCCTGGAATATATTATCATATCCGAAGACTGCAAGATCCGGGGTACGCATACCGTTGACCGGTATCACGCCGGAAGGCAGCGCTACGAAGAAAATCAGAATCAGCGCAAAGAAGAACGTTGGCACAGATACACCCAATAAGGAGAATACTGTCCAGAAATTGTCGAATTTAGAGAATTTTTTTGTTGCCTGCTTAATTCCAATCGGAATAGAAAGCCCGATACCGATAACGAGGGAAACCAGGTTCAGCAGGAATGTATTCCATACGTAGTCTCCAATGATTTCAGAAACTGGAAGTTTGAACTTGGTAGATGTCCCCAGTTCTCCTTTAGCAAGATTTCCAACCCAGATTACATACTGTTCTGGCAGAGATTTATCAAGTCCCAATTCCTCACGAATCTGCTGTTTCTGTTCCGGGGTAGCCTTGCTTCCCATTCCCAGATAAGCATCAACTGGATCTCCTGGCATTCCTTTTACGGTCCCAAAAATGACGATTGAAATAATAAATATGACAGGAATTAGATTTAGCAAACGTTTAACTATATATTTCAGCATGAGATCACCTCCAAAAAAAACTTAATTTTGAAACATAGAAGTTGAATTAAAACATAAATAAGAGCAAGTGTATCCTTGCTCTTATTTGAACACTTTACAGTTTACTACTTAAATTTACTCGATTGTAGCATCCCTCAGACCATGTGTCCACTGGTACAGTGCACTTGTCTTCAGGTTCTTGATCTTCTTGTTGTAGAAGTCAAAGTAAGTGTTACCATATACAGGCAGTGCAGAAACGTCTTCATTTACCTGTTTCTGAGCCTCTACCCATTTGTCTTTTGCTTTATCCATATCCATTTCTGTCAATGCAGCATCCATCAGACTATCCAGCTTCTCGTCTTTCAGACGGCTTGTGTTGTCCAGACCATCACCAACATATTTGGAATCAAAGTTCGTTACAGCACCTGACATTGTATCATCTGTGAAAGAAGTAGCCATGAAGTAAACGTTCCATTCTTCAATGTTCTTGTCATAGTATACTTTATCCATCAGTGTGTTGAAGTCAACAGTTGCAACCTTAACATCAGCTTTCAGCTCTTCACCCCAAGCCTTTTTCCACATAGGGATCAGGTTGTTCAGGATATCATGATCTTTGATTGCCATGATTTTGATTTCCAGCTTCTGTCCGTCTTTTTCACGGAATCCGCTAGCTCCGACTTTCCATCCTGCATCATCCAGAAGCTTTTTAGCCTTTTCGATGTCATAGCTGTAGTTTGTTAAGCCGTCAACCTTTTCCTCGCCTGTGATAACTTTACCAAGCTTAGAGATTGGGTTGTTCCATGTTGTTGGTACATAACCGATTTCTACACCATCAAGATCCTTGCAGTCCTTGCATTCATAGTAAGAATTCACGAAAGACTGACGGTCGAATGCGTAAGACAGTGCCTGACGTACTTCTTTTTCACTTGTTGCACCATTTACTGTGTTGTAAGTGATGTAACCCATACCACCACGTGGGTAGTGGTTGATTGTCAGATCCTCGTTGTTGGAAGCAGGTCCGATTTTCTTAGGCTCAATCTGTCCTGCCAGCAGGTCGATATTGCCGGATTTCAGTTCCTGATATTCCGTTTCCATCTTTACCGGTTTGATAATGACATTTGCAATACCCTTGTAATCATCGCCCCAGTATTTCTCATTCTTTTTCAGAGATGCACCTGTACCAGCTTCCCATTTGTCCAATACGTATGGTCCGGTTCCGATTGGTTTACCTACAGCATCCTGAATTGGTTTTGTTTTCTTGTAAGCATAGGAATCCTTAAACTGGTTAGAGCTGATAACACTGATGTTCATCAGACTCTGCAGATTATCGTTTCTTGCTTCTGTGAAGTGGAATACGACAGTATAATCGTCCTTCACTTCGATACCAGGATAATCTGGTTCTTCCTTGTTCTTTTTGTTGTTGTACTGCTTGTATCCTTCCAGATACTGGCAAGTAGAGATGAAACGTCCTGTATAGCTTGGATCTGAAACTACCTTGTATGAGAATTCAACATCCTTTGCTGTGAAGTCGCTTCCGTCTGAGAACTTAACACCCTTTCTCAGATTGAATGTAATTGTTTTACCATCCTTGGCAACGTCCGTTTTTTCTGCCAGAGAAGGCTGTAAATTACCATCCACGTCATACTCCATCAACTTGTTGTACACCAGATCGATTACGTATCCGTCGTAAGCACCAGTGTAGTACAATGGTGAAAATGTTCCTGTAAGTTCCTCAGCTCCTACAACTAATGTATCACTTTTTTTAGAAGATCCTCCACAGGCTGTCAGTGAAAGCGCACATGCTGCTGCGGCCATCACTTTGAATAGCTTTTTCATCTAATTCCCTCCTATCATTCCTGATAATGACCTTATTATATCGTAATTCACATAGAAATACAATATTTTAACTCTCACTTTCACACGAAAATGTCATTTTTGTTTACATTTTCATGAAAGAAAACCGTCATTTTTATGAAACCAAATGCATCAGCATGCTATGTATCACTTTATTTTCAGACAAAATGATAAATTTGTGCATTATATATGGACACCCTTTCGCTCCCAGGCAGCTGCAAAAAAAAGGATGCTCTCAATATGAGAACACATCCTTTTTGCTGTTCATGTATAATCTTATCGTTTGTTGAAAGGAACGATTGTCTTAGGAATTCCGTTTTCCATGATCAGTGTAGGCTCACCCTGAATCAGTGGTGTGATGTAGTCATAGAATTCCTGTGTCAGACCCTGGTAATCCGGCAGAATCCATTCAACCGGTACATGTTTTACATGGTTAGCGAAGTTTTCAGCAGGTCCGGAGATGAATTTTGCATTGTATCTTCCATCCACATATTCTCTCTGTACGGCAACTACGTGTCCTGTAAATTTGCCATCAGCACTTCTGCTGTGTGCTGACATACCCAGCTCAAATGCTTCTGTAACGTCAACCAGTGACTGTGCGAAGTTGGAGCTTCTTGCTGCAGTGCTCAGATCCTGCACCTTAGCACGAGGAGCGATACCAGCTTCCAGAATCATGTTTTTCAGGTTTTCACCGGCACCACCTAATACAGCGTGTCCGAAACCGTCATTTACAGCTTCACCGGCTGCAATGTATGTACCGTCTGCATAGTGAGCACCCTCACTTGTAACGATGTAGCATTTTCCTTTTTCATCCATGCATTTCTTAACCTGTGCAAGGAATTTTTCCTTATCGAAATCAACCTCAGGCAGAACAATCAGGTCAACTCTTCCGGTAACAACTGTAGAACCTGCAAGCCATCCTGCATCTCTACCCATTGTTTCCAGAATAAATACTTCTTCACGTGTATATACGTTGTAGTCCAGCCAAGTAGCGTTTACAACTTCATTAGCAAATTTAGCTCCTGAAGCGAATCCCGGACAGTGGTCAGTAACCATCAGGTCATTGTCTACTGTTTTTGGAATACCAACAAAACGCTTGTCGATATTGTTTGCCTTCGCCCACTGGCTCAGTGCATCAACAGTATCCATGGAATCATTTCCGCCGATATAGAACAGAATTTCGATATCATGCTTGTCCATGATTTCAACCAGCTTGCGGTAATCTGTTTCATCGTTTCTCTTCAGCTTGTAGCGGCAGCTTCCAAGTGCAGAAGACGGCGTCTGACGCAGAAGTCTGTTTTCGTACTCGCTCATGTTTGTCAGATCGTATAAACGGTCTTCCAGAATTCCTTCAATACCATTTAATCCACCATATACGTGGTCATATACAGGGTTCAACTGGTTTGCGCGTACCACACCTGCCAAAGAAGCGTTAATAACGGTAGTTGGTCCACCAGACTGTGCAACTAAACAATTTGCCATGTTATAATTCCTCCTATTAACATTTAACATTACGGCATTATTTTAGCACATAATCCGCTATTTTTAAAGTTCCTATTTGTTTTTCTTTGTATTATACTGTCCAAATATACCGATAAAATCAAGAATCAGGTCATTCACAAGCAGAATCGCGGAAACCTGCCAGTTTTTAAAGGCGATGATCACAATACCTGCCAGCATACAGCCCTCCAGAATCAGCAGCAGACGGATATCCTTTTTATAGCGTGCATCCCCCCACAGCGGCAGCAATCCCTTCACATCCTGATGCTTCAATATATAGTCATCCATCAAAATCAATACGATCCAGTACAGAACACCGCCGTCGCGATAGCTGTACAGCAAAGCAGGCATCAGCGCCAGCTCCATACAATGTGCCAGTATATTATCCTGTATTGTTTTTTCCATATGCAAATCACATCCTCATGCATATGGTAACACGTTTCGCAGATTATGGAAGCAAAAGTTTCAGGAACGGCTGCTGCTTTTCCCGCGCAGCTTTTTTCGTGCGAATATCATTTTGAAATCATGTGGATTGAACGGAAACAGCGGATAGAAATAGGAGGTGTTTGTCACGGTGCGGTTGCTTGCCATGATAATCAGCATAAGTGCGATACCGAGCCAGAAGCCCCAAACCGGTGAAATCGCCGTAAGCACCAGCAGCATCACACGCATGAATTTGATCGCATAGCCCAGCTCATAGCTTGGCTGCGTGAAGTTCGCAAGTGCCACAAATGCCATATACAGGATAATTTCCGGTGCCAGCCAGCCTGCATTCACTGCAAAATCCCCCAGAATCAGTGCACCGATGATACTGAAGGAGCTGTTCAGGGAGCTTGGGGTGTTGAGAGATGCCATCTTCAAAGCATCAATACCGAATTCCAGCACCAGAAACTGCACGATGATTGGCAGATTCATATGGTCCTGTATCATCGCAAAGCTGAGCCAGTCCGGTGTCAGCTGCGGATTGCAGTTGAGATAGTACCAGATGGGTGTGACAAGCAGTGTCAGGAAAAACACCAGAATGCGTACGATGCGCAGATAGCTTCCGGTAATCGGTGGCAGATAATAGTCCTGTGCCTCCTGTATGAAGTCAAAAAAGCTGGTCGGCAGGATGAGCACGCTGGGCGAGTTGTCAATCATCAAAATGACCTTTCCCTCCAGAATATTACTGCTGGCCGCATCCGGGCGCTCTGTATAGCGGACCTTAGGAAACGGATTCAGCCATTTGTGCGGTACCAGTGCCTCGGCAAGACTCTCCTGCGCCATGGTCAGCGCCTCCACATGGATTTCCGACAGCTTTCTGCGGATATCATCCAGCAAATCCTGATCCGCCAGTCCATCCATATAGCACAGCACGATATCACTTTTGCTCATGGAGCCCAGCGTATGGTATTCCATTCGCAGATGCGTATCGCGGATTCTTCGCCGTATTAAGGCTGTATTGAAAATCAGTGTTTCCACAAAACCATCCCGACTGCCGCGCAGCACCTTATCATCCTCCGGCTCCTGCATACTGCGTGTAGGATACGTTCTGGCATCAATCACGATACCTTCTTCATAGCCCTCCACAATCATCAGGACACTGCCGCTTAAAACAGATGTAATCATCGCCGCAAAATCCGGCTGCACATCCACCTCGAGATAGGAGAGCCAGGAGTCGCAGAAGGTTTGAATATCCTGTGTTTCCACGCATTCCTTTATGTCTGCTTTCAATAGAAACTCCATCATCTTTTCCAGTATTTCATCCTTCGCAAAGCCATCCACGAAATACAGGCTCATATGGATTCCCTGTACGAGTAGCGGTTTAACGACGATATCAAAGTTTAAATCCGTCTGCATTTGTTCTTTCAGGCGGGTGTTCAGTTTCTCATATTCCTTTTTCAATTGCATCACCTGCTGTTATCGTGTGCAGAATGAAAGGAATTATGCAGGAATTCATGAATGTATACATAGAATATATAGATTTTCTTCTAGCTGCTTTCATTGCTATACTTCCTGTAAATATTTTTTAAGAGGCTCATCCTGCCGCAAGAATCGTTACAATGACCTCGTCCTTTAAACTATCATTGATTGCCATGCCGAATATGATATCCAGTGCACCACCAGCCTCCGTATGTATGAAATTGACAATTTGCTGAACCTCCTCCAATGTCAGCTCACTGTTACCAAATATGTGAACAATCGCATGATGCAGTCCCCTGATATCATGTTCTAAAAGACTTGCGGATAAAGCCTCCTTGACTGCATCTTCCCCTTTCCGATTCCCGCTTCCATATCCGACGCCGATAAACCCGTGCTTCTGTTTTTCCATCGTTGTACAGATATCCGCATAATCAACATTGATGTAAACAGGAATGGTAATCAGCTCATACAGTGCCTGTATTCCCTGCTGAATGATGCTGTTTGCTGTGGAAAATGCACTGGTGATCGGAGCATTGCCAAGATGCTGAAGGATATGACGGTTAGAGAGCGTAATGCAGGTATCCGTGTACGAATATATTTCTTCCATAGATGCCATGGCAGTGCGCATGCGTTTTTTTCCTTCAAAGGGAAAGGGCAGCGTTACAAACGCAATGGTCAGCGCATGCAGCTCTCTGGCAAGCTGTGCAAATACCGGAAGTGCTCCACTCCCTGTACCGCCCCCAAGACCGGCACATAACAGTATCATATCCGCACCCTTCATTCTTTTACAGATTTCCTCCTTCGCCTCGATTGCTGCACGCTTGCCCAATAACGAATCTGCTCCTGTCCCATATCCTTTCGTCTGCTTTTCTCCAATCAATAGTTTATGCTCCTGTGAAAGCTGCAGCAAAGCAAGCCGATTGGTATTGACCGCAATATATTCCACACCGTGCAGTCTATGCTGCAGCATATGGCGGATGATAGTATTCCCGCCATCACCGATACCAAAAATTTTAATTGTGACCTTTCCCATAGAATCTCCTTTATCTTTCAGACAGATATCATAACACATGATGTAAATAAAACGCACACCTTTCATTATGTAGTAAGACGACACTGCTGTATCCCCTGCAACCTCATTCTTCAGCACCTGTACAAAAATACGTTTATCATTGCATTCCATTACAAGACATTCTGTAATAAATACCCACCATCTGCACAGCTGATTTTGTATTCAAACCTGTTCCTTCCCCTATATAATTGTTAAAAAGTAGGGCATCTGTAAATTCGCACAGTTTTATCAAATACATACCATCACCTGCCTGTATATTACAATATCCGCTGTTTCAAATTTGACACATGCCGCCAGTTTTCCAGAAAAAAACAGTCCGAAGACTGTTTCTACATTATTTCATATGGATTCCACGATACAGACACTGACCGATTTCTTCCTCACGAAGCAATCCCAGCTCATCCTGCCATTTCAACAGAAAAAACGGATCACGCAGTAATTTCCGCCCGAGAAGCACATAATCACAGCGCTCCTCCTGCAGGATCTGACTGATTTCTGATTCTTTGGTAATACAGCCAACCCCCATGACCGGTAACGTCGTCATGGTACGGATCGTTTCCGCATAGGGTATCTGATACAGCGGGTACGCATGTACAGCTCCTGTATTCAACCCGCCGCTGGATACGGAAATCGCAGCAGCTCCGGCTTCCTCAATCACCTGTACCGTTGACTTCATATCTTCCGGATGCAGACCACCGGCTTCATATTCCTCGGCAGAGATACGAACCACGATATCTCCCTCAAAATTATCCCGGCAGCCCTCCACGATACGGCGAAGCAGAAGGGTACGGTCCTGCCCATATGCATCGCTGCGCTGATTGGTGAGCGGAGATAAAAACTGGTTAATCAGATACCCGTGGGCGGCATGCACCTCCACAAAATCATATCCAAGCTCCCGTGCCCAGCGGCTTGCGAATTCAAAATTCACAATCAGCTCATTGATACCGTCCTCATCCAGAGAGATGACATCCCCCTGCTCCATCGGTCCATACTTCTGATTACCAAAGGTATTTTTCATTCCGGCGTGATTTAACTGAATACCGATGTTCACACCATAGGCATGAACACAATCCACAATTTCCTTCAGAATCTGCCGCTGCCTCGGTGTAAAGATCCCCAGACATTCATCATTGATATAGCCGTGGGCATTTACTGCCGTAGCTTCCTGCACGATAAAGGCCGGCCGCCCCTTGGCAAGCGTATCATAATGCGCAACATGATGCAGATTTCCCACACCATCCTTTGTTTTCACCATATAGGTACACATGGCAGGTACTCCGATGCGATTGCTCAGCTCCATATGCCCCAGCTTGTTTTTTTCAAAAACCTTCAAGTGAATCCCTTCTTTCTTAGTTTTCTACTTTCTCACTGTATTCTTCCCACTTTTGCATCAGATTTTCAATTTCATTGTGAATAAGATCAATTTTTTCATCCAGCTCCTGCATTTTATGATAATCGTGGTAATACTCCGGTTCAAAGCGCAGCTCACGAAGAGCCTCCAGCTCCTCCTCCTTCACCGCAATCTTTTTTTCCAGCTTACTGATTTCCTTGCCGTAATTGATGTAGCGCTCCGGCTTTGCACTTTCTTTTTTCTCCGGCTGCTGCTTCTTTTCCACCGGCTGCGCCTTATCCCTGTTCATATATTCCTCATAGGTCAGTGGATAATAGCTTGCCTTACCGTCATCAATGACCAGAATCGCGGTAGCCAGCTTGCTGATAAAGTAACGGTCATGGGAAACAAACAGCATCGTGCCCTCATAATCCTTCAGGGATTCCTCCAGCGCCTCTTTTCCGATGAGATCCAGATGGTTGGTCGGCTCATCCATTAAAAGGAAATTGGGGTGTGACAGCATCAGCTTCACAAAGCTCAGGCGTACCTTCTCTCCTCCGGACAGACAGTCTACGGTTTTGAAAACCTCTTCCCCGGTAAAGAGAAAGCATCCCAGTGCAGTGCGCACTTCGGTGCGATTCAAATCCGGAAAGTCGTTCCACACCTCTTCCAGCACGGTATTTGCACTGTTGAACTGCGCAAGCTCCTGATCAAAATATCCAACCTCGATCTGATGCCCGAGCAGAAAGCTGCCGGACAGCGGCTCCACCTGCTTCATCAGCGTTTTCATGAAGGTTGACTTTCCTTTTCCGTTTGGCCCGATCACGGCAATCTTGGCAGACTGCATAACCTCCAGATTCACGGTACATAGCGGCTGGTCATAGCCAATTGTCAAATCCTGTACCTCCAGGACCCGTTTTCCACCCTTTACATTGGGTACAAAGCGGGCATTGAAGCTTTTCTCGTTGCTTTTGGGATCCTCGATACGCTCCATACGGTCCAGATATTTGATTTTTGACTGTGCAAAGGCAGCCTTGTTTTTCTTATACCGGAACTTCTCAATCAGCTCCTCCATTCGCTGAATTTCCTTCTGCTGGCGAATATAAGCGCTTTTCTGCTGTTCCAGATCACTTTTTTTCACATTCACGTAATTGCTGTAATTTCCCGGATACCGCCGCATGACACCGTATTCGATTTCATAGACAACATCCACGACATCATCCAGAAACATACGGTCATGGGATACGAGGACAACTGCCTTGGGATAGCGTTTCACATACCCCTCCAGCCACTCGATCGTATCGATATCCAGATGGTTCGTCGGCTCATCCAGCAACAGGACATCCGGCTTGCTCAGCAGCAGCTTCACAAATGCCAGCCGTGTTTTCTGACCACCGGAAAACGTGGAAATCGGGCGTTTCAGGTCTTCCTCCTGAAATCCGAATTTTGTAAAAATCGTCATCATTTCACTGCGATACGTATAGCCGCCCAGTTCTTCAAAGCGTTGCTGTACATCCGCATAGGCATTCAGCACAGCTTCACTGTGGTCGCTGCACATTTTTTCACTCAGCTCCTCCAGCCGTTTACCAACCGCCTTCACCTGTTCAAAGGCCTGCTCCATCTCTTCTTCCACAATGACATTCTCATCCGTGAAGGTCGTCTGTGCCAGATAACCGATCCGCAGCTTATTTTCCTTATGAATTTCTCCGGCATCCAGTACTTCCGTTTCCGCAATCACCCGCAGCAGCGTTGTCTTTCCGCAGCCGTTTCTTCCGACAATGGCGATTTTCTCAGTATTTCTTATTTCAAACTGTATGTTTTCAAATACGGTTGTTGCACCGTAATATTTGCTTCCTTTATGAATCTGATATTTCATCATCTCCACCTTCTTTTATTAGATTCGTAATATTTATTTGGACGCATTGATGCCGCTGGCAAAGGAGGCGGCTGCCTGTTTGGAAATCTTCTCCCCGTTCTTTAACCAGTATGCGGCATCCTCTTTATTTGATACATAGGCAAAATCTATTTCCAGCCCCTGCATGCCGTCCGCATCCACAAAGGTCTGGTTTTCCTTACGGGCATTTTCACTGCCCTTTCCTGCCATGGTTGCACGTCCGCCCGCTTCCCGAATATTGGAATACATATCGTAGCCGCCACTGATCAGCGGACTTGCACCGACACCGGGATTGTTCGCATCCGTATACGCACTGCCGCTCATCTTCAGCTTCTTTTCCAGACCGTACATAATATTTTTTCCAAGCGTCGGACTGCTGTAGGCACTGTGCCAGATTTCCATACCGCTCACATTCTCATCCGGGTTCGTATTAAACCGCAGATAAATATAATAGCGTGCATGCTTCTGATAGCCGTCTGCCAGTCTGCCGTCTTTTCCATAGGCAGGCTTCGGCTGCTCTGACGCATCGCTTTTCGTTATTTCCACCCGCAGACCATGTTGTTCAAGCTCTTCCTTCATCCATACGGCTGCCTTGTAGGTTTCCTTATATTCTGTGATACCATTCCCTTTATTTCCCTCATCCGGGACATAGGTAAGATCCATATTCATTCCATAGGGATCCAGCAGAACATCAATATCTCCCTCTTTGGGCTTGGCTTTTTCCACGGATAAAAACAGATAGTTCTGATCCAGCTTACTGTCGTAATCCTTCAGCAGATCCTGATCCGCAATCAGCTTTATCGCATTGACATTTCCCTTGCGCTGTACGGTGGTAAAGGTATCCGAATGCAGCGTCCGATCAAAGATAACCCGCTTCTTCACCAGATTATCAATAACCGTTATCTCATAATAGCCGGGATTGAGATCCTCCAGCGTGATTTTCTGATCCGCTGTGGAATCCATGGTCATCGGAATGGTTTCATCCGTACACAGGTTATGCAGCTCTACGGTTTTTCCTGCAAGCTCATCCTTGTCGCCTTTTGCATCATATGTCTGAGTATATAAACCCAGAGATTCTCCGTAAAAGACATAATCCCGAACCGTGAGGGTATCGGCAGCCTTTTTGTTTAACAGATGTATCGTTTCTTCACTGTTCAAGCCGCAGACAGTGAATTTTTTGGCTTCTTCCTTCTTCTGCGGAAACAGCAGTCCTGCGACCGCATACAAAACAAGAGCAACCAGCAGAATCAGCGGTACTGCGATTTTCCAGCGTACCTTGTATTTTCTTTGTCGAGGTGCGTATGCCATGAGTATCCCTCCGTTTTCTAACGTATATCATCAATCAGTGAAGCCTGCAGTTCGATATCCTTGATATGCTTGGGTGCCTGGTCCTTTAACGGCGGATAGCTCATATGCTGCGTGGATACTTCAACATCCAGCATATCCTTCGGACGTTTCGGTACCGGCAGCATGGTATCCTCAAACTCCACGTACTGTATAGGAAAAACACTTTCCAAGCTGTATACAACCGGATGAAAAAAGGAATTAAAGGTCCAGGTCAGATCATAGCCAATCCATGCGGTGTTCTTATTGATCTGCCCGTATTTTTTTGCATTGCGTACAAATCGGCGCTTTAAAAGCAGCGGATTGCAGTGCAGATTCTCAAAGAAGACGATCAAAACCATCAGAATACCGTTGCGCACACGCCATATAAAATCCTTTGCTTTGTTTTCGCTTACATGATCCAGCACAAAAATATCAATGAACAAGCCGTCACTATCTCTGCATTTATTTTTTAACAGCGCGTTGTATTCCACACAATAGGTACCTTTTTTTCGTACCTTCATCGGCGGAACCAGCACATTATACTCTCTGTGGGTTTCAAAGCACTGTGTGATATAGGCATCGCCCAGTTCATGAACCACCCTTTGGAATTTTTCATAATCCTCGCGCAGCATTCCGATATCCGCATCATCATCCCATGGAATAAAGCCTTTGTGCCGGACAGCGCCAAGGGCACTTCCGCCGGTCAGCCAGTATCGAATGTTGTGCTTTTTACACAATGCATCTATATCCTTCAGCATTTCCAGCAGTACGAGCTGTACATCCCGTACGGTAATGCTGGTACCATCTTTTCTTGTCTTTAATATGTACTCTTTCATCACAAATCACCATGTTATATTATAGAAGATAAAGATAGCGAACACAACGGTTTTCAAAAAATATCACAAAAAGGTAAGAAACCATAATGCGAAATCACTAAAATAACAGAGTCACCGGTAATATTTGAAAGTACCGGGCTTTTTTGCGGTCCAACCGCGTCATGGAGAGCAGGACAACCACAAAGCATGTAAAATAAACACTACGGATACGGAAATCTATCCTAAACCGTCCTGAGGAGCGCATTGTTTATCGATCTGCTATGAAATCCCCTTTTACATAAAAAAATAACAAAAAAATCAAGCATTTGTGGATTTTTTAGGAATTTGACAGATTCCATACGTATAGAAGGGGGTAAGGAGCCCT
>OBIM01000745.1_pt1 | contig 13316 bp, 9 predicted proteins | sample 1496191 | NCBI WGS metagenome assembly OBIM01 (sample SAMN00265067, study PRJEB22529) | human gut metagenome
AAAGTGATTGGGCGGCCCGTATCACAAGCGATTCGTGGGCGGTATCTCCCACTGTTCTATACGGTGCAATGTACGCTGACGCCTTTTTCTGCCAGGATATCCGCAAGCTTATTACACGCGCTTTAAAAGAATTGCCAGCTGATGACAGATATGCGATAGCTGTAAAAGAGATGATTGCTTTTTTTTACAAAGTTACTACAAAAAAGTGGAATACGGAAGAATGAAGTAATAGAATTGATTTACAGAGGTTTCATTTAAGCTGCCGATTCTCTCCAACGCCACCACAATCCTTGCAAAAGCCAAATCAAGACGTCGCTACGTTACTTGTTCGTAACCACACCATATAAGTGACGAAATGGGTAAGAATGGTAAAACAAGACATTGTGATATAGTGAGTTACTGACAACTCACGCAATAAATCCGGTTACGGAAAAAGATTGCGCCGTTCCTCCGTGTTTTGCGTACCGACGAAGGATTCTTCACCGACTAATTTTGAACCTAAAAAAATTAAGGACGATGAAGAGTACATTTTCAGTTATCTACTACCTCAAACGTCAGGTAGTGAAAAAGGACGGGACAGTACCCGTCATGGGACGTATCACGGTGGACGGAAGCCAAACACAGTTCAGCTGCAAACTGACCGTCGATCCCAAGCTGTGGGACACCAAAGGAGGACGTGTCACGGGCAGAAGCACGGCTGCACTCGAAACGAACCGTATGCTCGACAAGATGCGCGTACGCATCAACAAGCACTATCAGGAAATCATGGAGCGTGACAACTTCGTCACTGCGGAAAAGGTGAAAAACGCCTTTCTCGGACTGGAACACCGCTACCACACGCTGTTGCAGGTGTTCCGGCAACACAACGAGGACTATGCCAAGCAGGTGGAGGCAGGCATGAAAGCCAAAGGCACGTTTAACAAGTACAAGATCGTTTACAAGCACCTGCAAGAGTTTCTCAACATCCGTTACCACGTGAAGGACATCGCGTTGAAAGAGCTTACCCCCGCTTTCATTTCCGACTTCGAGATGTTTCTGCGCACGGACAAACACTGCTGCACCAATACCGTGTGGCTGTATGTATGCCCACTTCGGACGATGGTGTTTATCGCCATCAACAACGAATGGCTCACACGCGACCCGTTCAGGGAGTATGAAATCAAGAAGGAGGAAACGACACGCAGTTTCCTGACCAAAGACGAAATCCGCCTGCTGATGGAAGGTAAACTGAAGAACGCCAAACAGGAACTATACCGCGACCTCTACCTGTTCTGCGCCTTCACGGGCTTGTCATTCGCCGATATGCGCAATTTGACGGAAGAGAACATCCGCACCTACTTCGATGAACACGAGTGGATAAACATCAACCGCCAGAAGACGGGCGTGGTGTCTAACATCCGCCTGCTTGACATTGCGAAACAAATCATCGACAAATACCGCGGGCTGTGCGAAAACGGCAGGATTTTCCCTGTTCCCCACTACAACACGTGCCTTGCCGGAATCCGTGCCGTCGCCAAACGTTGCGGCATCACCAAGCATATCACGTGGCATCAGAGCCGCCATACGGCAGCCACGACGGTGTTCCTCTCCAACGGTGTACCCATCGAAACAGTCAGTTCCATGCTGGGACACAAGAGTATAAAGACAACGCAGATATACGCGAAGATAACCAAAGAGAAGCTCAACCAAGACATGGAGAACCTTGCCGCAAGATTGAACCAAATCGAGGAATTTGCAGGATGTACCATCTAAAACAGAGACGCCATGAAACGTGACATAATCATTATAGAGGACAAGACGGTCAGCGTAACCGGTAACGAGGTATGGATGACCGCCGGGGAAATCGCCGAAGAGTTCCATGCCACCGTCCCGGCAGTGAACGCCGCCATCAAAGCCGTCCGCAAGTCGGACGTGCTGAACGACTACGAGGTATGCCGCTACATACAGCTTGAAAACGGCCTGTACGCGGATGTTTACTCGCTTGAAATCATCATTCCAGTAGCCTTCCGGCTGAATACCTACTATACACACGTGTTCCGCATGTGGCTGGTGGAAAAGGCACTCTCAAAGGAAAAGAGGCAGGCATACGTGATGTTCATACAGAACGGGAAAACCGGATATTGCTGAACACGCATACAGACAACGAAAAAGGAAACGGACAACGCCATCGGGTGCCGTCCGTTTCCTTTTTTTCATGCAACCGCCTTATTCCTGCGGCTTGAGGTAATTCGCCTCCAACAGTTCACGCAGTCCCGATTCGGGATAAAGCACCTTACCTGCCAGAAGGATAAAGGGCAGCATCCTGTTGTTGCGATACTCCTGCAAGGTGCGGCGGCTTACCCGGAGCATTTCCGCCACCTCCTTGTCCGTCAGGTAATGTTCCCCGTCCAGTGGCGGACGGTAACTTTCCAAAAATGCGGAGAGCCATTTGGAGCCTTTGAGCATATTCTGTATCGCGGTGGCAACCGGCTCGTCCTCCATTGAGAAAACCTCGTTGTTCTCGTTCATCATAACATCGGATTAAGTGGTTAATAAAAACAGAGTCATTTTCCATCGGGATAGATCGTGCCGATAAGCGGAATCAGCCGCCTGACCTCCTCCGGCCTGTAATAGAACCTGCGGTTTATCTGCGAGTAGCCGATAAGCCGCCTGTCACGCAATGACTGCAACGTGCGCGGGCTGATTCTCAACTGCCCGCAGACCTCCTCGCCCGTGAGCCACCTTTCCAGCCGCCCGCCGTCGCTTTTGCGCCTGAGGGCGGCAACCTTCTCCGAGAGGGCATTGAAGGACGCCAACATCATCTCGAAGGTCTTTTTCTCGATAGATACAATTTCCATATTCAAAACATTTCTGGTTTGCCGCAAAGGTAACGCCATCCTCATGAACGCATATCGTTTCCCACTGAAAGGCTGTATGTTGCGCCATCTGTCCGGGTTACGGAGCCATTTCCGATAAAAATCTTACGTGAGACACGTAGTGAGCTGTTAAAGCCCCTTTTGTTTATTGCCGAATTTTGCCGCAGAAACCAAAAGAAAGGACTGAATATGAAAGTAATAACGATGGAAAGTTCCGTCTTCACCGCATTGACGGAACAGATAGCCGAGATAGCGGCACACGTGCGTGCCGTTTCCGGTGAGAGGAAGGGAGAGTCTTCCGACATGCTGCTCACCACCCGCGAGGCGGCGCACCTGCTGAACGTGAGTACCCGTACCCTCCAACGTATGCGCAGCGAACAGCGCATCGGCTATATCGTGCTGCGCGGCAAATGCCGCTACCGCCGGTCGGAAATAGACCGCCTGCTCGCAGACTGCACCGTGGCAGAAGATGCAGCGACACTGACGGAACTGAAACGCAACCACACGCTGCGCACGGGCGGCGGCAAACCCAAAGGAAGGAGGACATAAGATATGGAACTGCTTACACGAAACAATTTTGAGGACTGGATGCAGAAGCTGATGGAACGGCTCGACCGTCAGGACGAGCTGCTGCTCTCCCTGCGACCGTCCGGCAAAGCCCCGAACCCGATGGAAAGTATCAGGATGTTCGACAACCAAGACCTCTGCATGCTGCTCCAGATAAGCAAGCGTACCCTGCAGCGCTACCGCAGCATCGGTGCATTGCCGTACAAGACGCTCGGCAAAAAGACCTATTACAGCGAGGAGGACGTACTGACATTCCTCTCCGAACACGTAAAGGATTTCCGCAAGGAAGATATAGCCTTCTACAAGGCGCGTATCCATAATTTCTTTAATAAATAACCCATTAAAACATTTTTCAAATGGCAAAGAAAACAACAGAAAAAGACGTGCTGATAGTCCGCGACGAGAAGACGGGCGAGATTAGCGTGGTAGCCGGGCTTAACGCCGACGGCTCACCCAAGCGTACCCCCGCAAAGGCGGAGAACGCGCAGAGTTTCCTGCAATTCGACAGGCACGGAGACGTGCTGGACAACTTCTTCAAGAACTTCTTCCGGCAGTGCAAGGAACCCAGCCGCTTCGGTTTCTACCGTGTCGCGGCAGACCAAGCCGACAAACTGATGGAGGTGATGAAAGACCTGCTGAAAGACCCCGAAGCCAACAAGGAACTGCTTGCGCCCCACAAGGTGGACACTTCCGGCTACGAAAAGCAGGTGAAGGAAGAACAGACCGCCGAAAAGACGGAGCAGACGGAACAAAAGCAGGAAGAGCAGCCCAAAGAAAAACAAGAACAGGAAGAAATGGAAAAGAAGCAGGAACAGAATCAGGAAAGCCCGCAACAACAGGCACAGGGCAGACGGGGCTACCAGCCCATCGACGAGAGCAAAATCAACTGGCAGGAGTTGGAAGAGAAATGGGGCGTGAAACGTGACGACCTTGAAAAGTCCGGTGACCTTCAGAAGATGCTCAACTACGGCAAATCCGACTTGGTAAAGGTGTCGCCCAAGTTTGGCGGCGAGGCTTTTGAACTGGACGCCCGCCTTTCCTTTAAGAAAGACGGTGAAGGCAATGTCAGCCTCGTGCCGCACTTCATCCGCAAGGAGCAGAAACTCGACGAGTACAAGGAACACAAGTTTTCGGACGAAGACCGTAAGAACCTGCGCGAAACGGGCAATCTCGGCAGGGTCGTGGACATCGTGGACAAGGAAACGGGTGAAATCATCCCCTCGTTCATCAGCATAGACCGCAAGACAAATGAAATCACGGACATACCAGCAAACAAAGTGCGCATACCGGAGCGCATCGGAAAGACGGAAATCACCAAACAGGAACAGGATATGCTGCGTGCCGGGCTGCCCGTGCGCGACAAACTTATTGAGCGCAACGACGGCAGGAAATTCGTCACCACTCTTCAAGTGAATGTAGAGCAGCGAGGCGTGGAGTTCGTACCGGGAACCGGCAGGTCGCCGCGTACTGCCCAGACGCAGGAAGCCAAGAACAATCTCACACAAGGACAGGCTCAGGGCATGGAAAATTCCGCAGCCCCACAGAAAGAGCAACGCCGCAACACGTGGACGAACGCCGACGGCAGCATCCGCCCCATCAGCAAATGGAGCGGCATGAACTTCACCGACCAGCAGAAAGCCGATTATGCAGCGGGTAAGGCGATAAAGCTGGAGAACGTGACAGACAAACAGGGTTTCCATGCCACGATGTATATCAAGTTCAACCCGGAGAAGGGTCGTCCTTATCGCTACGACACCAATCCTGACAACGCACAGAAGGTAGCCCCCTCCAACGAAAGCCGCACACAGGTGGCGGTGAACAGCGAGGGCAAGACCAACGAGGCGACCAAGAACCTGAAAGAGCCGTTGCAGAAGGGACAGACCGCTCCGAAGGACGACAAACAGCAACAGCAGCAGGAGAAACCACAGAAGAAAAACAACAAGGGCATGAAGATGTAATCTCCCGTGTCCACCACTAAATCCAAAATAGAATCCAAAGTATCACTAAAAAGTAAGAAAACATGAAGACAATCATTGCAGAAAAGCCATCCGTGGCACGTGAAATCGCCCGCATCGTGGGCGCGACAAAAAGAGAGGAAGGATATTTCGAGGGAGGCGGCTATGCCGTGACATGGGCATTCGGACACCTCGTCCAGCTTGCCATGCCCGACGGCTACGGCATACGTGGTTTCGTCCGTGGTAACCTGCCCGTCATCCCCGGAACCTTCACGCTCATTCCCCGTCAGGAAAAGACAGAGAAAGGCTACAAGTCCGACAGCGGCGTGGTGTCGCAGATAAAAATCATCGCCCGTCTTTTCAAGGAAAGCGAGCAGATCATCGTGGCGACCGATGCCGGACGCGAAGGTGAGCTTATCTTCCGCTACCTCTACCACTATATCGGATGTACCACTCCTTTCGTGCGCCTTTGGATAAGCTCGCTTACCGACAAGGCTATCCGTGAGGGACTGCGCAACCTCGAAGCGGGCGACAAATACGACAACCTCTACCTTGCCGCCAAAGCACGGAGCGAATCCGACTGGCTTGTGGGCATCAACGGCACGCAGGCACTCTCCATCGCCGCTGGACACGGCACATATTCCGTCGGACGGGTACAGACACCTACGCTGGCGATGGTATGCGCACGTTACTGGGAGAACCGCCGTTTCACGGTAGAACCGTTCTGGCAGCTCCATATCGCCGCAGACGGAGGCAACGGTGATACCGTGAAATTCTCGTCCTCCGAGAAATGGAAAGAGAAAGAGCCTGCGACGGAATTATATAATAAAGTAAAGGAAGCAGGCACAGCCACCGTCACGAAAGCGGAGCGCAAGGAGAAGATAGAGGACACTCCGCTCCTGTACGACCTGACCACGCTCCAGAAGGAGGCCAACGCCAAACACGGCTTCACAGCGGAGCAGACACTCGAAATCGCGCAGAAGCTCTACGAGAAGAAACTTATCACCTATCCGAGAACCGGAAGCCGCTACATCCCCGAAGACGTGTTCGTGGAAATTCCCAAGTTGCTCGCCTTCATCGGCAACCTGCCCGAATGGAAAGACAAAGTCAATCCGAAGGCAGTGCCGACACGCCGCAGCGTGGACGGCGGCAAGGTAACAGACCACCATGCCCTACTCGTCACGGGCGAGAAACCGCTGTTCCTCTCCAAAGAAGATAATACCGTCTATCAGATGATTGCCGGACGCATGATTGAGGCTTTCTCTGAAAAATGCGTCAAAGACACCGCTACTGTTACGGCGGAGTGTGCCGGAGCGGAGTTCGTGGTGAAAGGCAGTGTTATCAGGCAAGTCGGGTGGCGTGCAGTCTATGGCGAGGAAGAGAAAGAGGAGACCATCATACCCGGCTGGCAGGAAGACGATAGGCTGGCACTGAAAGCCGCCTCCATCACGGAAGGTAAGACCAAGCCTAAGCCGCTGCATACCGAAGCCTCCCTGCTGTCCGCAATGGAAACGGCTGGCAAGGAGATAGAGGACGACGCGCTGCGTCAGGCATTGAAGGATTGCGGCATCGGCACGCCTGCCACCCGTGCAGCCATCATCGAAACGCTTTTCAAACGCGGTTACATGGAACGTTGCAAGAAGTCGCTTGTACCCACCGAAAAAGGGCTTGCCCTCTACTCGGTCGTGAAGACGATGCTCATCGCCGACGTCGCCATGACGGGTGAATGGGAGAAGGAACTGGCACGCATCGAGCGCGGGGAACTGCTCGCCGATACCTTCCGCAAGGAGATAGAGGCGTACACAAAGGAGATTACCTCCGAACTGCTCTCGTGCGACAAACTGTTCGCCCGCAGGGATTCCGGCTGCAAGTGTCCCAAGTGCGGGACGGGCAGTATGCAGTTCTACGGCAAGGTCGTCCGCTGCGACAACGCGGAGTGCGGGCTGCCCGTGTTCCGCCTGAAGGCAAACCGTACCCTCACCGATGACGAAATCAAAGACCTGCTCACCGACGGACACACGAAACTGCTCAAAGGTTTCAAGAGCAAGCAGGGCAAGAGTTTCGATGCCGTGGTTGCCTTTGACGGGGACTACAACACGACTTTCGTGTTCCCCGAAAGGAAAAGTAAGGCAACCTCTGCGAGAAGAAGAAAATAATGAGTAACTTTGCCACTGATTCAGAGTAATGAACTGTTCTTCGATACCGGATTACACTCATGCTTTGGATTTAGTGGTGGCACTCGGAGGGATACCGAGTGCCTTTTCTTTCTCCTTTCAGACAATTATCCCGGTCATGATTTACCAATCCACTAAATTCCAAAGTAATGAACAACAAGAAGAAAAACGAGGGGCAGACCGACTTTTCCTACTACGGTCTGTACCTGCTAGACTATCTCCGAACAAACAGATTTGAACAGGCGACCGACGAAGCCTTCATCCGTGAACGCGCCGACCGTGCCGCCGGAACGTATGAACGGGCAATGCTCGAAGGCTATCCCGCCGCAGGTGCGCAGGAATTGGCTATGCGCACGCTGACGGAGGGGCTTCGCTACTCCAAGTACGCCATCCTGCGCGAAGTCGTAGAGAACGAGTTTGCCGACGACGTGCCGGAAGCGGAGCGTGAATCCTTTACCCGAAAACTGCTGCCGCTTGTCGGAAACGTATTCTCCATTTATGACCTTTCGGATGACAATTTCGCCCTGTCGCCCGATTATGACCTGCTCTACACGGAGCTGACGGGGGCTGTCGTCCTTTATATAGAGGAATATGGCGTTTAACCGCAAACAAAGGTTGCGGGACAACATCGAGGCGATACGGACGGCATTCGTCCTTGACAGGGAACAACGCACCCCCACCGCACGCGAAAGGCTCTTGTTGGAGCGTTATTGCGGTTTCGGTGGACTGAAGTGCATACTGAACCCAGCAAAGGAACTGACGGATGCCGTCCATTGGGCGAAATCCGACCTCGAACTGTTTGCCCCTACCGTGGAACTGCACAAGTTACTACGGGAGAATACAAAAGACGATACGGAGTATAAGCGGTACATGGATGCTATGAAGCAATCCGTTCTGACCGCTTTCTATACTCCGCCGGAGATAACAGGCACTATTGCGGACGTGCTGCATGAACACGGCATACGCCCCGACCGGGTACTGGAACCATCGGCAGGCGTTGGCGCATTTGTGGATGCCGTATTAGAGAACAAGCCGGACGCGGACATCATGGCTTTTGAGAAAGACCTGATGACGGGCAAGATATTGAAACACCTGCATCCCGACCAGAAAGTAAGGATACAGGGGTACGAGAAAATTGAAAAGCCGTTCATGAACCATTTTGATCTGGCTATATCCAATATCCCCTTTGGTGATGTGGCGGTGTTCGACCCGGAATTTACCAACAGTCATGACATGGCAAGACGGTCGGCATCCAAGACGATACACAACTATTTCTTTCTGAAAAGCCTTGATGCGGTGCGTGAAGGCGGAATCGTGGCGTTCATTACCTCGCAGGGGGTGTTGGATGCCCCGACCAATGCGCCCATACGCGAGTATATGATGAACCACGCCAATCTGGTGGGTGTTGCCCGTCTGCCGAACAACCTCTTTACGGAAAATGCGGGTACGGAGGTGGGCAGTGATTTGATTATTCTGCAAAAGAACAGCGGAAAGAACGGGAAACTGTATTATAATGAGAAACTTTTTGTGCAAACAGAACAGACCCCTATCGGCACTTCCGTAAATGGGTATGTATGGAGCATCGGTTCGCTTTCCCACACGGATTTAACCAAAAGTACCGACCCTTACGGAAAGCCTGCCTATAAGCTCATGCACAGAGGCGATACCGTACAATTGGCGGAAGACTTACGGGAACATCTGAAAATAGAACTGCACCAACTCAACAGGGAACTCTACGAAAGACATAGCCTGCATCCGACGCAAACGGAAAGTACGGATAAAAGTATGAATGTGGAAGTACAGCCGTCTCCGAAAGTAGAAGCGGTGACTTCTACCGCTAATGTTTTTATCACAGAAGCGGAGAAACCGAAAGTTCAACCCATAGACGAGAAGCCGGAGATTGAGCCACGCCAGACGAATCATTCAAATGCCGTTCAGCTCACTCTGCTTGACCTTTGGGGTATGCCCATAGAAGAACCTGCCAAAAAGAAAAAGGCAACCAAAAAGGAAAACAAGGCAAAGCGTGCTATTCCTAAACCGAAACCGCCGATTATGGCAGTTCCTCCTGTTGAATCCGTCAAGCCTGCAACCGAAAGCAAGAAGGCAAAGCCGGAAAGTGCAGGGAAGCAAAGCGACCCTGAAGATATTTATGCCACTTTGGACTGGGACACCAATCCACCCATCAACGGCTTCTATGAAACGATGATGAGCCTGACACCGGAACGGCGCAAGGCTCTACGGCTTGAAGCGGAACGGCACAGACAGGAACAACTGAAAAAGTCGGGTATCAAGGACACGATGAATCCTGCCTTTGTGCCTTCGTCGGATAACAAACCGGAGCAAAAGGAAGCAGCAAAACAACCCGAAGCACAGCCGGAGGCAACTCCCGTTCCTATTACGGACAATAGCCCAAGTGAGAAAGCAACCGCTTCACTATTCCCGGAATTTGAAACGGAAAAGCCGAAGGAGGAAGCCCCCGACCTTACGCCGCGTCCCTATCACCGCACACCGGAAATGCACCTGCGTGAAGGGTCGCTGGTGGCTGACAGGTCACGCCGTACCGTCGGCTACCTGAAGGACATCACGCCTTACGGTGCGACATTCCAACCGCTTGATTTGAAAGGCTACCAGAAGGAAAAGGCGTTGCTGTATGTGTCGCTGCGTGACGCATACGAGCGACTATACCGCTATGAATCGAACAGTCACGAGGAAAATGTACCGTGGCGTGAGCATCTGAACACCTGCTATGACGAGTTCGTCATGCGATACGGCAACCTCAACGCCAAGCAGAATGTGAAACTGGTGATGATGGACGCAGGCGGGCGTGACATACTCTCGCTGGAACGGGCGGAGAACGGGAAGTTTGTCAAGGCGGACATCTTCGATCGTCCCGTTTCATTCTCGGTGGAGAGCCATGTCAACGTCGGCACTCCCGAAGAAGCCCTGTCCGCATCGCTCAACAAGTTCGGCACGGTCAATCTCGACTACATGAAGACGATAACCGACGGCACGGAAGAGGAATTGCTCACTGCCTTGCAAGGGCGCATCTACTACAATCCGCTCGTGACCGGTTACGAGATCAAAGACCGCTTCATCGCCGGGAACGTGATAGAGAAGGCGGAACGCATAGAGGCATGGATGGGTGAAAATCCCGAAAGCGGATGTATGCCGGAGGTGAAGCAGGCGTTGGATGCACTGAAAGACGCCGAACCGCCCCGCATCGCCTTTGAAGACCTTGATTTCAACTTCGGGGAACGCTGGATTCCTACGGGTGTCTATTCCGCCTACATGAGCCATTTCTACAGCACGGACGTGAAAATTGCTTACTCTCCGACTTTGGATGAGTTCTCGGTGGCTTGCAGTCACAAGAATTTCAAGATATGGGACGAGTTTTGCGTGAAGGGCTATTACCGCAGTTACGACGGCATGAGCCTTTTGAAACACGCCCTGCACAACACCTGCCCCGACATGATGAAGTCCATCGGCAAGGATGAGCATGGCAACGACATCAAGGTGCGCGACAGCGAGGGCATACAGCTTGCCAACGCCAAGATTGACGAGATACGAAACGGCTTCACCGAATGGCTCGAAGAGCAGTCGCCGCAGTTCAAGGAACGGCTGACGACGATGTATAACCGCAAGTTCAACTGTTTCGTGCGCCCGAAGTATGACGGCTCACACCAGACTTTCCCCGACCTCAACCTGAAGGGGCTGGCAAGCCGGGGCATCAAGAGCATCTATCCCTCACAAATGGATTGTGTCTGGATGCTGAAACAGAATGGCGGTGGAATTTGTGACCACGAGGTCGGAACCGGTAAAACGCTGATAATGTGTATCGCTGCGCATGAGATGAAGCGTCTGAACTTGGCGCACAAGCCGATGATTATCGGGCTGAAAGCCAATGTAGCGGAGATCGCAGCTACCTATCAGGCGGCATATCCCAACGCCCGTATTCTCTACGCTTCGGAAAAGGACTTCTCGACCGTCAACCGTGTGCGGTTCTTCAACAACATCCGAAACAATGACTATGATTGCGTCATCATGTCGCACGACCAGTTCGGCAAGATACCGCAGTCGCCGGAGTTGCAGCAGCGCATCCTGCAAGCAGAGCTTGACACGGTGGAGGAAAACCTCGAAGTGTTGCGGCAGCAGGGAAAGAACGTGTCGCGGGCGATGCTGAAAGGGCTGGAGAAGCGCAAGTTCAACCTTGTGGCGAAGCTGGAGAAGGTGGAACACGCCATCCAATCGCGCACTGACGATGTGGTGGACTTCAAGCAGATGGGCATCGACCACATCTTCATCGACGAGAGCCACCAGTTCAAGAACCTAACGTTCAACACGCGCCACGACCGTGTGGCGGGCTTGGGAAACTCGGAGGGAAGCCAGAAGGCTCTCAATATGCTTTTCGCCATCCGCACCATACAGGAGCGCACGGGCAGGGACTTGGGAGCCACCTTCCTCTCCGGCACGACCATCAGCAACTCGCTGACGGAGCTGTACCTCCTGTTCAAGTACCTGCGTCCGAAGGAGCTGGAGCGGCAGGACATCCGTTGTTTCGATGCGTGGGCGGCAATTTTTGCCAAGAAGACCACCGACTTCGAGTTCAACGTGACGAATAACGTGGTGCAGAAAGAGCGTTTCCGCTACTTCATCAAAGTGCCGGAACTTGCCGCCTTCTACAACGAGATAACGGACTACCGCACGGCGGAGGATGTGGGCGTGGACCGTCCGCACAAGAACGAGATACTGCACCACATACCGCCTACGCCTGACCAAGAGTATTTCATCAAGCAACTGATGGAATTTGCCAAGACAGGCGACGCCACCCTGCTGGGCAGGCTGCCGCTTTCGGAAACGGAGGAAAAAGCGAAGATGCTCATCGCCACGGACTATGCCCGCAAGATGGCTCTGGATATGCGCATGATAGACCCGCACTATGAAGACCACCCCGACAACAAGGCGAGCCACTGCGCCAAGATGATCGCGGAGTATTACCAAAAGTACGACGCGCAGAAAGGCACGCAGTTCGTCTTCTCGGACTTGGGTACTTACCAGCCGGGCGACGGGTGGAACGTCTATTCGGAAATCAAGCGCAAGCTGACGGAGGACTACGGCATACCGCCCGGCGAGGTGCGCTTCATTCAGGAGTGCAAGACCGACAAGGCGCGGAAGGCGGTGATAGATGCCATGAACGCCGGGACGGTGCGTGTGCTGTTCGGTTCCACCTCCATGCTCGGCACGGGCGTGAACGCTCAGAAACGGTGTGTGGCAATCCATCATCTCGATACACCGTGGCGACCGTCCGACCTGCAACAGCGTGACGGACGCGGAGTTAGAGCGGGTAACGAGATAGCCAAGCATTTTGCAGGTAATAACGTGGATGTAATAATCTATGCGGTGGAGAAGTCGCTGGACAGCTACAAGTTCAACCTCCTGCACTGCAAGCAGACTTTCATCAGCCAGCTCAAAAGCGGTGCGATGGGTGCGCGTACCATCGACGAGGGGGCTATGGACGAGAAGTCGGGCATGAACTTCTCGGAGTACATGGCGTTGCTCTCCGGCAACACCGACCTGCTGGACAAGGCGAAACTTGAAAAGCGCATCGCCTCGCTCGAAGGGGAACGCAAGTCGTTCAACAAGGGCAGGCGTGATTCGGAGTTCAAGCTGGAGTCAAAGACGGGCGAACTGCGTAACAATACGGCAATGGTGAATGCCATGACGGAGGACTGGAACCGCTTCCTGTCGGTGGTGCAGACCGACAAGGA
>OBIM01000761.1_pt1 | contig 13090 bp, 17 predicted proteins | sample 1496191 | NCBI WGS metagenome assembly OBIM01 (sample SAMN00265067, study PRJEB22529) | human gut metagenome
TGTTTGAAAAAGCAAATGATATCCTCGGATATCGCATTACAGATATCATGTTCGATGGTACAGACGAAGATCTCCGTCAGACAAAGGTTACTCAGCCTGCCGTATTCCTTCACTCTGTTATCTCTGCTCTTTGCATGGGTGATGACTTCAAACCGGAAATGACTGCCGGCCACTCACTCGGCGAATTCTCTGCATTGGTAGCTGCCGGTGCATTGAGTTTTGAAGATGGTTTGAAACTTGTTTATGCACGTGCAATGGCTATGCAGAAAGCTTGTGAAGCTACTCCTTCTACTATGGCTGCCATTATAGCATTGCCTGATGAGAAAGTAGAAGAAATCTGCGCAGCAGTAAATGCAGAAGGTGAAGTTTGCGTACCGGCTAACTACAACTGCCCGGGACAAATCGTTATCTCCGGTTCTGTACCAGGTATCGAAAAAGCTTGCGAACTGATGAAAGCTGCCGGAGCTAAACGTGCCCTTCCGCTGAAAGTAGGTGGTGCTTTCCATTCTCCATTGATGGACCCTGCTAAAGTTGAGTTGGAAGCCGCTATCAAGGCTACGGAAATTCATACTCCTAAATGTCCGGTATATCAGAATGTAGACGCACTTCCTCACACTGATCCTGCAGAAATCAAAAAGAACCTGGTTGCCCAGCTGACTGCTTCCGTACGCTGGACACAGTCTGTTAAGAATATGGTTGCCGACGGTGCTACTGATTTTACAGAATGTGGCCCGGGTGCAGTACTTCAAGGACTGATTAAGAAAATTGACGGTACTGTCAACGCTCACGGTATTGCATAAGCATCCGTAAGAAAGAGTTTATCTTTAAATATATGAAGCGTGTTGGTAACTATTGCCAACACGCTTTTTTATATTAAGCCTATTCATAGCATACGGACTAACATGTTGTATAACACCCTGTTACTTTTCTTTTCCGGCAAACTTTCCGTATCTTGCTATTGTTTTTATTACAGGAATCATTTACTCAAATTTATGAGCCATGAAAATACATGAATATCAAGCGAAAGAGATTTTCTCCAAGTACGGAATACCTGTCGAGAGGCACACTTTATGCCGTACAGCCGCAGGTGTCATAGCCGCTTACCGGAGGATGGGAACAGACAGAGTGGTTATAAAAGCACAGGTATTAACCGGAGGACGGGGAAAAGCCGGAGGAGTGAAACTGGTAAATAATACGGAAGACGCTTATCAGGAAGCTAAGAATATTCTTGGAATGAGTATTAAAGGACTTCCGGTCAATCAAGTACTGGTTAGTGAGGCGGTAGATATTGCTACCGAATATTATGTCAGTTACACCATCGACCGGAATACACGTTCTGTCGTTCTGATGATGAGTGCATCCGGTGGTATGGATATCGAAGAGGTAGCCCGTCAAACACCGGAAAAAATCATCCGATATTCAATCCATCCATTTATTGGTCTTCCCGACTATCTGGCAAGGCGTTTTGCTTTCTCCCTCTTTCCTCAAATGGAGCAGGCGGGTAAAATGGCGGCCATCCTTCAGGAACTTTATAAGATCTTCATGGAAAATGATGCATCATTAGTGGAAGTAAATCCGCTGGCACTAACCAAGAAAGGTACGTTGATGGCTATTGACGCAAAGATTGTTTTTGATGACAATGCGCTCTATCGCCATTCGGAGGTACATGCTTTATTTGATCCGACGGAGGAAGAAAAAATAGAAGCAGACGCTAAAGATAAAGGATTCAGCTATGTCCACATGGATGGTAACATCGGCTGTATGGTAAATGGTGCCGGACTCGCTATGGCTACTATGGACATGATTAAACTTTATGGAGGTCAGCCAGCCAATTTTCTCGACATTGGTGGTAGTTCCAATCCTGTCAAGGTAATTGAAGCCATGAAACTTTTATTGCAGGATGAAAAAGTGAAAGTGGTCCTGATTAATATTTTCGGAGGAATCACCCGCTGTGATGATGTAGCAATGGGGCTTCTTCAAGCATTCGAGCAGATAAACAGTAATGTACCTGTTATCGTACGGCTTACAGGCACTAATGAGCATATCGGACGGGAACTGTTACGGAATTACAGCCGTTTCCAAATAGCCACAACGATGAAAGAAGCTGCCCTTATGGCTCTGAAAGCGTAATAAGTACCCAAATCATTAATAAATAAAGCAATTATGAGCATATTAATAGATAAATCCACCCGCCTGATTGTACAGGGAATTACTGGGAGAGACGGACTTTTCCATGCCAAGAAGATGAAAGAATACGGAACCCATGTTGTTGGAGGAACTTCTCCGGGCAAAGGAGGAACAGATGTAGACGGCATCCCCGTATTCAACACTATGTATGACGCGGTTGAACAAACGAAAGCCAATACTTCTATCATTTTTGTTCCGGCACGTTTTGCGGCAGATGCCATTATGGAGGCAGCAGATGCGGGCATCCGGTTAATTGCCTGCATTGCTGAAGGAATCCCCACGCTGGATGTGATTAAGGCGCACCAGTTTGTCGAACAAAAAGGTGCTATGCTGATCGGCCCCAACTGTCCGGGACTGATCTCTCCGGGAAAAAGCATGATAGGCATTTTACCGGAACAGGTCTTTTTAGAAGGAAATGTCGGAGTTATCAGCCGTAGCGGAACACTTACTTACGAAATTGTGTATCACTTAACGGCGAATGGCATGGGACAATCCACTGCTATCGGCATCGGAGGTGATCCTGTTGTAGGTCTTCATTTCCGTCAACTGCTGGAGATGTTTCAAAATGATTCGGAAACAGAAGCGATCGTCCTGATTGGAGAGATTGGAGGAAACGCAGAAGAACAAGCGGCTGAATATATCCGCAATAATGTAACCAAACCTGTAGTGGCATTTATTGCGGGGCAATCAGCTCCTCCGGGAAAACAGATGGGACATGCAGGAGCTATCATTTCGGGAAGTTCCGGTTCGGCAAAAGAGAAGATTGAAACTTTAGAGGCTGCCGGTATCCGGGTAGCACAAGAGCCTTCGGATATACCGAAACTATTGAAAAGATAAACTCCCAAAGAGAAAGAAAAAACAAAAATAGTCATATCATAATAGATGCAGATTCACTCCCTCAAATAAGTAATTACATACTTATCGTTTAGAGTAAATCTGCATTTATTTTACATACCTTTCTTTATACCTAATTTTATAAGAAGAGCATTCATAGGATATGCACAGAAGAAGCCGAAAAGCATAGCTAACTGCATCATAAACCAGAATATCCATGTGTCTTTGGGTAATGGTTCATTGATGAACAACACAAAATAGACAATTGCCATCCAGCCGTACATTCCGACCTGCCAGGATAAAAGAGAAAAGAAATCCGCTTTGAAAGCACGAGCCAAGGCATTACCTACCGAAATTTTTTCCATCTCCCTAATAGCATAGAATTGGAAATAAACACCAATCATCAAAGCCAGGATAAAGTCAAGTACCCAATTACCAAAGAGCTGACTTCCTGCCACAGTTACAGGAACATAGTTTGTAAACCACTCTCCTATGATATCTGCCAATGTACATCCTGCACCACAATGAAGCGCTGACAAAGCTACCGATTGCCAATAAGGACGTTGCATTCCTTGCATCGACATTTCTCCCGGCATGGCCATATCCATCGCCATATTATCTTTCATACCGGACATATCCATTCCCTTCATATCAGACATATCCATTTTCATCCCATCATCCTCAACTTTCATCGGACCACTCCGTCCAAACTTATTATACGCCCATAAAGCTAAATAACTTCCCCATAATGCAGATAATATCCAGACTGCATTCATTATCTTCATTGATTGCGGACGATGTGTCAGGTCTATGGCAATATGTACTGCAATTCCGATACCTGAACATACTAAGAAAACGGCTATTAAATTGAGCATGACTGTATGTTTTTTAAAGTTTCAGATTACAAAACATCCTTTATTTATGAATAGTTCACCCCATTACTTTTAATTTTATCCTATCGAACTATTCTACACACGAGTTGTTATCATTTCATAATCAAAACAATAGAAATATGAGCAGACGTAGACAGTTAGAGCATGAAGTATCTGTTGCTCAAGAAAGAATAAAGAAAGCTGCAAAAGATACACCGAAGGATATCCTGAAATTATGGGAACAAGAGCTGGTAGACCTGGAATTGGAACTCAATAATATGGTGGATGATGAAGAAGATAACAATGAGGATTAACAGAAGAAAGGCGCGCTAGTTTCCTAGTGCGCCTTTCTCTATTACTGTATATGTATTCAGTATTAATTCTTTGGCAATGCTTCTTTTACTACCATTGAACGACCTACATATTCTGCACCGTTCAATTGTTCGATAGCTTTAGCAGCTTCTGCATCATCCGGCATTTCGATAAACGCAAAACCTTTTGATCTTCTAGTTTCACGATCTGTGATTAACTTTACTGAAGCAACTGTTCCATACTCTTCCATTACATGTCTCAAATCTGATTCCTTAACATTATAGCTAAGATTTCCAATGTACAAATTCATAAAATACAAATATAAAAAATTAATAATTCAATAAGAAAGTTTTAGGAAGATCTTAATTAGAGATGGATATGCTCAAATAAATGAGAAGATTCATGTAAAAAAATCAAATCGTAATAAACCTCTTTATTGTTGTTGGTACAAAGGAAAGCATTATTTGGGGATATTGCACTATATTCTCTCCTTTTTCTTTCTGCAAAACATCTTTTTTATGAAAATAGGCCAATACTTAACGTTCTTATTCTTTTTATACCAAGCCATTCCATGTAAACTACCGGATTAGTCTTTCTGCAAATTCTTCGCTACAAATTCCTCAAAAAACGTTTTCTTATAGTTTCCACCTCCTATTCCTATCTCATAAGACTTAATAAAAATATCATTGGTATCAAAAGAGTCAATCCGTGAGGTATTGACAATATAGGACTTGTTTATCCGGAGAAACTGTTTAGCGGGCAGTTGCTCATGAATATTTTTCAGATTCATCTTAGTAATCACCCGCTGATCTTCCAATTGGAGAATGGAATAATCCTTTAGTCCTTCAATAAAAAGAATATCACTGAAGTTTATCTTGATATAGCGTCGTTCCGATTTGATGAAGATATATTCTTCCTGTATCTCCTCTACTCTTTCGGCTGTTTCCGACAATAACAGTTTATGATATGCTATTGCCTTATTGACTGCTTTCAGAAAACGGTTCATTTCAATGGGCTTCACCAGATAATCAATGGCACTTACTTCATAACTATCGAGTGCATATTCCGCATACGCCGTTGTAAAGACAATCAACGTATTCACGGGAATGCTTTGCGCAAATTCTATTCCGGTAATTCCCGGCATCTGAATATCAAGGAAAATCAGATCAACCGTATATTCATTTATATAAGCAGACGCTGCGATAGCATTATTAAAGCTACCCACCAATGTCAGTTGTGGAATCTGCTCCACCAATGACTTCATACCTTTGCGAGCTACCGGCTCGTCATCAACAATAATACAATTCATAAGTTTAGATGTAAGTTGACATTATAAGTTGTTTCTTTATCTTCTATCTGTAACGTGTACCGTGATTCATAAAGTAAATCCAGTCTGCGTTTCACATTGGCCAACCCTATTCCCCCTTCCCGCTTAACAGGAACACGGGGCTTAGAATTCTCGCAACGAAATGTCAACTGTTTATTATGCACAGAAAAATACAGGTGAATATAAGATAAATTGTCGCTATCCAAATTGTGTTTCACTGCATTCTCTACAAAAGGGATAAACAACAACGGAGGAATACAGATATTTTCCATATTTCCCTCTTGAAAAATAGTATATTCAAAATGATCCCTTCTCACCTTCTCCAATTCAAGAAAACTGGTGAGAAACTGTATATCTGCAGTAAGAAAGACTTCTCTTCTTGTACTGTCATTCAACTGGTAACGAAGTAGATTGTCCAGTTTCTCCAATATCTGTGAAGCCTCATCCGGAGCATCCTTTACCAAAATATTGGCATTATTCAGCATATTAAAAAGAAAATGCGGATTGATCTGTTTCTTTAATTGTTGCAATTCTGCCTGCTTAGTTGCCTTCTCCAATTCAAGAATCTTTTTATCGGAGACAACCCAGCGGCGGAATAGTTCAAAGCTCGTACAGCCACCTGCACTTAATAGTAGTACTAATACTCCATAAGCAATACTATCAAAAGAAACAGCATGGTTATCCTGTATACAAAACTCACGAATACCGTATCGTTGATATAATGGAGACAGAAATATAAATCCTAATAATACACTCACTAAATTGACTCCGAGAAACGAAATCCAATAACACCATAACTTGCGCTTGGCCTTATACAGGAAACGGGGCACTAACCAATATATATTCAGATAGATAGGAAACGCAAAAACCAATATACTAACCGGATATGCATATCGGAAACCTTCTCCAGTAAAATCTCCATATACATTCTGAAAGCCCAAAAAGAGTATAATAAATAGCAATAGTAAATTACTGATAAGCCTGAAACGGTCATTTACCAGATTCTTCCCCCAATCGTATACATTCCAGGTATCTTTCATAATTCCAACATTAAACTAATGGTACACAACATTCCATCATTATAGCCACTTTTTAATTGATAACCTCCCGGATATAGCAAGTCCAATCGTTGCCGTAACTTGTCAAAAGCAGGTACTATTTGCAGACTTTCCTTTTTTCGCAGACAGTATGTACAAATGAATCGAAGCTGATTCTCTTCCATTTGAAAATCGATCCTTATATTTTCTCCCTTTCCATTCTCTCCACATACCGTTGTCCGAATCACATATTCTATCACAGGCATAAACAATAAAGGAGGAACTTGTATATATCGCACTTCATTCAGGATGTTGACTTCAAAATTAAACTCCGGATTGCATAATTTCTCCAACTTCATATAATCAGTCATAAAATCGATATCATCTCCCAACAATACCTGTTGCCGTTCACTTTCATAAAGTTGGTATCGAAGCAACCGGCTTAATTTAAAGATAAGCAATGATGCCTTTTCTCCATCTTCCTCCAACAAGGTTCGCACCTTATTCAATATTCTCGAAAAAAACTCCGGTTGAAGTTGATCTTTCAAATGATTTAGATCAGTCTGTATGCTAATATTCTCCAATTCGTTTAATCATTGTTGATAGGCCACCCAGCGATGCAGAAAAATAGTAAAAGAAAAAGCCAGAAAATAGAGTATCAGCGCCAATGCATTTATCAACAGAAAGAAAGGGAGATCACTGTTTAGTCTTTGCATCTGTTCGGGTATAACATAATATTGCCCTAGAAAACAAATAGCACCAACCATGGCGGTCAGCATAAATCCAACAAGGCAACTCAAATATATGATATACTTTTTGGCAGTGAACACTAAAGTTACACCACGCTGATTTATCATAACTTTTAGTTATAAGGACGATATTTATCGTCCTTTTTTTGTTTCGATACAAAGATAACACATTATATTTACTATCGAAAATATTTGTCTTTTTATTTGCATATCTCGTTTATTTTCACTATATTGTAGCAACATAAAAGATAAGCGTTATGAAAAAGAAGAGGAAGAGTAATAGAAAAAGCATTATCAGTTTTGCTGCTTCTTTTCCTGATGAAGAAAGCGCAATCAGATATTATGAAAAGATTAGATGGGGTGACAATGTGGTTTCACCATTTGACCCGACATCTAAAGTGTACAAATGCAAGAACGGTAAATATAAGTGCAAGAATACCGGGAAGTACTTCACTTATAGGACTGGTACGTTTTTCGCTAACTCTAAGTTAGGAATGAGAGATTGGTTATACGCTATTATTATGATTGCCAACCGTAAGAACGCTATATCTTCATACCAATTAGCAGATGATTTGGATATTCCACAAAAGACAGCATGGTATATGCTTCACAGAATAAGAACTGCAATGGCTAAAGAAAACAATCAGAAGCTATCTGGTGACGTTGAGATAGATGAAACATTTGTAGGTGGAAAGAATATTAATCGCCATAAAGATAAGAAAGTAGAGAAATGTCAAGGACGTAGCTACAAGGATAAAGTTCCTGTATTCGGAATACTTGAAAGAGGTGGGAATCTTTTTGCTAAGGTTGTTCCTAACACCCAAGCAAAGACGCTCGTCCCGATTGTGAAAAAGAATGTTGATGTAGGAAGTTCAGTTTATACCGATGGTTGGAGCTACAAAGGACTAGAGAAGAAATACACGCAAATGTCTGTAGACCACGGCAAACATTTCTACGGAATGATCCTAGTTACTGATGATGGAGAGATAATCGAAATCACAACTAACAGAATAGAAAACGCTTGGTCGGTATTTAAACGAACTATAAAAGGAACATATATCCATGTCAGCAAGAAGTATCTACAAAGATACGTTGACGAATTTGTTTTCCGATTTAACACCCGAAAAATTAGCAAATACGAGAGAATTGAATTACTTTTGCAATATGCAGCAGCTTAAATATTATGGCAAATAACAAAGACATAAAGAAGAATAAGCCTAAGAAGGAGAAGAAAAAGAGGAAACCTGTATATGAAATACAAGGCTTCGTCCTCACTATACCCGAAGAAACGCTAAACGAGATGCTGCTAGAAATGAGCAAGAAAAATCCCCAAAAAGGGTAGTAATTAATCATGGTTGTATATATCACCGAAGCTCGCCTCAACAAAAAATATATAGAAAATCTTCCCTTTTTGGAGACCTACAAAAGCTCTATTATCACCACAAGCACGAAATACATCAAGTTCCACCTCTCTTGTTACAAACGAAGGAAGTTTGTCTTTTGGTTTAATGGCATAATATGGGATAGGCTCCATCCCGTATGAATGCTTATGAGACATACGAATTTCATTCCATCCCAGTTCGCATAGCTTGTGTAGTCTTAATATAAATTTAAAAAAGAAAGAATGGTCTTGACAATCTTTTATAGATACATCTGAAAAATATTTAAATGAAAAAAGAGGATGGTCTATTTCCGACAATTCGCTTATTTCTCCTACACTGATTTTATTAGAACTAATAAGACCTTTTATAAAAGAAAGCTCTTTTTCATTGTTTTTTTTCTTGTCCTTTACTTTCTTGTTCATTTCTTTAACCGAGTTTTAAAGAAAGCTTTAATCTTGTCCTTTGTTATAATATTACCTTCCCCAGTTTTAGTACTTTTCCATGGAGATTCACTATGGCTCATATTCATAAGACCAAGTGCGGAATATACTCCATATACCTTAAATACCTCATTGAATAACGCTTCTTCTTTCTTGTTTTCAAATTCAAATTCAAATTCAGAATCCAAATGAATCCCATTTTTTCCGTTATTCTTATATTCGTCATACACAGAAGGTACTACAGGACCATACATCCATGCTTCAATATCTTCGTCAAAAAGTGGAGTCCCAAAATATGCTAAATGAAAACCTTGCTGATAGTACATCATTTTTTGGAGTTTCATGTTTGTCATAAACTCTTCTCCACAACTGACCTGCTCCGCCTTCTTTATAAGAATCTTTGCTATATCTGATGCTTTGTATGCCATATCTTTATTTTTTTTCTGCAAATTAAAACAATTAAATCGAAAGATGTATCGTTCATTAATAAAAATTGGCGATCGCCAACTATATAATTACCAATAAATCCTTATCTTTGCACTAAAGATACGAAAAATTGGGGAGAAATCCAATTTTTTGGAAGAAATAGTGTAGCCTAATCGTCATCAGAATCACCACCTCGGATAACAGAACTAAGGCTATCAGTGAACTTACTCGTTGGGTAAAGTGTACTTCGTCATATACTGACGTGGTGCGCTGCCATTGAGTAAGTGGGCTTGTGGTGAGCCTTGATGACGTATGGCAGTAGCACTACGTCTTTTTTTGTGACTTTGCGTATGGTTATTGCTGAATTGGATAGGGATTTATTCACTTTATGTTTAACTATAAAAAGAAAAAGTTATGAAAAAGATTTTGATCCTTGCAGTATCGGCATTATTCATCTCTAGCTGCAATATGAAGAAAGGTGATCCTGAACAGGCATTACAAGATTCAATTAGAGTAGCTGATTCTATTGCAGCTGTTGAGGCTGCTGCATACGAAGCCGAACAAGCGGCAGCAGCGGCGTACGATGATGAAGTTCAAACTTCTAGCGGGTATTCTTCTGACCCCAATTTCAAACCCACTATTAGCCCTAATGGTAAGTATCATACAATAGATGGTAAAGCTAGGCAAATAGAATTTCAAGGTAGCTTAGAACAAAAACAACAACTTGAAATGCTAGATGAATATGAAAAGAATCATCCTGATTATTAATCAAAGTTACTAATATTATGGAAGAACAAGAAGATAAATTGTATTGCCCTTTTTGTGGAAGCTCACAATTAACAGCAAACAAAAAGGGCTTTGGAGCAGGTAAGGCAGTAGCCGGAGCAGTCCTTACAGGTGGTGTAGGTTTATTGGCAGGATTTATAGGCAGTGGAAATGTAAAGATAACCTGTCTCAACTGTGGATGCCAATGGAAGCCGGGACAACTTAAAACAACACCATTGAGTGAATATGAGAAAAGAGGATATTACAACAATCTAAGAATAAAGGAGGAAGAAAGGAGAAAAGCAGAAGAACCTATGAGTACTAGTAGTAAAGTAATATTAGTAGTAAGTGTTATAATTTGGATACTACTAATGATGGCTATGTGCAAATAATTTGCTATCTTAGCAACCAATTAATACCGGAGGAAAATCCTCCGGTATAATCAAAAGTTATAATGAAATTTGTAAAATCAGCGTGGTGTAACTTTAGTGTTCACTGCCTACTTTTTATATCTACGCTGAAACAGATAACCGGGAATTAACCAGTAAGTATGCAGATTTATGATTCCCCATAGAATGACAGAAAGTAAAAGACTAACTCCCGTAGAAAGATTTAGCCCTAAACTATCGCTTTCGACAAAAGTGCCTCTGAACACTAAAAAGGAGACTACAAGAAATATCCCAATTTGCTTCAGTAACGTATATAATAGTATCTTAACTGACATCAGGCGATAAAGTTACCATTTTTTTAGAACTTATACTTCATTCCCACCGAAACATACATTGCCGGTTTAAAATATGGATCAGTATCTTTAGACATATCTTCGAAGAAAGCCTTTAAAGTGCGAGTAGTGTAATAAGCTATTCTGCTACACGACACACCGGCAGTAGCAGTGATTGAAAAAGAATTCCCCATACTTACTTCCGGTTGTAAACCTACAATAATGAATTGCTGGGAAAACATAGTATCTTTTCCTTCTCTTTCCAACAATGCCAATGACCCGTTCATCTCTGCCACGATCCTTAGATTCAGATATTTATTCATTTTCATTCCTGCCGATACTTCCATGGCATTCAGCATCGAAACTTTAATTTGATCCTTCAGTGCTCCAATCAAAATAAATAGCAGGAAATACCATCGGATAACCAAATGTGTTGTTCACAGCCAATCCGGCTCCAAGAGATAAATTGGACTTGAACTGCCGGATGAAAATAACTCCTCCCTGTCCCAGAACATTCTTCAGTTTTACATCAGAAGAGGTATAAACACCTGCACCAACTGTCGTCAACAAGAGCCATTTTTTGCTGATAGGGCGAATATTGGTTACGCTCAACTGCATATTTATAATTTGATCTATGTCTATGTAAGATTGAAGATTCTTATTATTCATTGCCGTATAGCTTCCTCCTGCCGAAATCATCCAAAGAGTTGGCTGATTTCTTTCATTCATTTTCTGTGATACGGGAATATTGACGTTCCCTTCCACAAAGCACATATCCCCTTTCCCGGGATACTGTCCGTTTTCATCTTTATATCGGGAAGAAGATATATACCCGGTTTTCACAGTAACCTGTGCCTGTATATTTTCAGGAAGTAATAGAAACAAGGCGAACGCACTTAACAAAATAATCCTCATTCTTTTATCAGTTTTAGGGTTTGAATGAGACAAAAGTAGAGTTTTACCGATCTGCGTAGAGAGTTTGTAGACCAAACCCGGCATTAAGTAGACCAAACCTGTAAATTTGTAGCCTGTTTGGTCTGAATGTATTATATAAAAAAATAAAAGACTACCTTTCAACCGAAGATAGTCTTTTATTCATATATCATTTTTTAATTATCCACAATGGAAATACTTATGTACGAGATCTAACATCTCCATCGGCTTTCCTTCCAAATCCGCACGCAATGTTTTATCTTCATAACCACGAAGTCTGCGGATGATACCATCAATCATTGCCGGGCTGAATACATTATATTGTTCAAAGATTGCCCGTTGTTGTTGCAAGCAATCGGCAGAAGCTTCACAGCTATCCGGCAGTTGCGCCAGTGATTTCAGCTTATCTTCGTTTTCTTTCTGATGGATATTCACATTTACATAAGTTTTTTCAGCAATGTCCAGCGCATTTTCAATCTCAAAACCATGACGGCAGGCAACAGCCAAACCAGCCAACAGTTGATACAAATCTGCCGAACCATCCGGAGAACGCATTTCTACAGTCTGCTTCTGGCTGGTGTCAAAATGACTTTCAGCTTCCAACGGATTTGCCAATGTACACATATCTGTTTTTGCAGCCCATCCCAGAGGTACACGCACTAATACAGAGCGGTTACGATCTCCCCAACAAACATTGGTAGGTGCTTCCTGATGAGGAACGAGACGGAAATAAGAAGTAGGGTTGGTATTTCCAAAAGCAGTAATTGACGGAGCAAGCACCATCATTCCGGCAATTGCCTTGCGTGCTGTTTCCGACAAAACACCGTCTTTCAACATCTGGTTCTTTCCGTCTTTCATGATACGCATGTGGACATGCAAGCCCGAACCTGCTTTACCTGCCGTAATCTTTGGAGCAAAGGTTACATTGTATCCATATCTAAATCCCAGGTTACGAATCACCCATTTGGCAATCATTAATTGATCTGCTGCCTGCGATACGGGAACCGGCAGGAATTCTATTTCATTCTGCTCATAGATATAACCATCCAGCGTAAAATTACCCACTTCGGAGTGTCCATACTTTATTTGCCCGCCTGTCTGTGCG
>OBIM01000816.1_pt1 | contig 12442 bp, 10 predicted proteins | sample 1496191 | NCBI WGS metagenome assembly OBIM01 (sample SAMN00265067, study PRJEB22529) | human gut metagenome
AAAGGAGAAAGACGACCGTAGAGATATGGCAAGAATGTTCAAGCGGTAACTAAAAGCCGCTATAAGATAAACACCAGACTGCGAAGAGTCTGGCAGAAGATGGCAGAGTAGGTAATTAGGTATTAATGTGATAGGGTAATGAAAAAGACAATTTCTCAAGTCGTATCCGAGCGCATCCTTATTCTGGATGGGGCAATGGGTACAATGATTCAACAATATAACCTCAAGGAAGAAGATTTTCGTGGTGAACGGTTTGCGCATATTCCCGGACAGTTGAAAGGGAATAACGACTTATTGTGTCTCACACGTCCCGACGTGATTCAGGATATTCATCGTAAATACCTGGAAGCAGGTGCGGATATCATCGAAACCAATACATTCAGTTCGACTACAGTTTCTATGGCTGATTATCACGTAGAAGAATACGTGCGTGAGATGAATCTGGCAGCCGTAAAACTAGCCCGTGATCTTGCCGACGAGTACACTGCAAAGAATCCCGATAAACCGCGTTTTGTAGCCGGCTCTGTGGGACCAACCAATAAAACCTGCTCTATGAGCCCGGACGTGAACAATCCGGCTTATCGTGCTTTGAGTTACGACGAACTGGCTGCATCCTATCAGCAACAGATGGAAGCAATGCTTGAAGGTGGCGTAGACGCCATTCTGATCGAAACAATCTTTGATACCCTGAATGCCAAAGCTGCTATTTTTGCAGCCGAACAGGCAATGAAAGCAACAGGCGTCGAAGTCCCTGTCATGTTATCTGTAACGGTGTCCGATATTGGCGGACGAACATTGTCCGGCCAGACATTGGACGCATTTCTTGCTTCCGTGCAACATGCCAATATCTTTTCTGTCGGTTTAAACTGTTCTTTCGGAGCCCGCCAATTGAAACCATTCCTTGAACAACTGGCAGCTCGTGCACCTTATTATATTAGTGCTTATCCGAATGCCGGATTACCGAATAGCCTGGGTAAGTATGACCAGACACCTGCTGATATGGCTCACGAAGTGAGAGAATATATTGAAGAAGGACTAATCAATATCATTGGCGGCTGTTGTGGAACGACGGATGCCTATATTGCCGAATATCCCGCCCTCGTGAAAGGTGCTAAACCACACGTCCCTGCTCTTGCACCGGATTGTATGTGGCTTTCCGGGCTTGAACTATTGGAAGTCAAACCGGAAATTAATTTTGTAAATGTTGGCGAACGTTGCAACGTAGCCGGTTCTCGTAAGTTTCTCCGTCTGGTAAACGAAAAGAAATATGATGAAGCTCTCTCCATCGCCCGTCAACAAGTGGAAGATGGTGCCTTGGTGATTGACGTCAATATGGATGACGGACTGTTGGACGCAAAGACAGAGATGACTACTTTCCTGAATCTTATCATGTCCGAACCGGAAATAGCCCGTGTTCCGGTAATGATTGACTCTTCCAAATGGGAAGTGATTGAAGCCGGCCTGAAATGTCTGCAAGGAAAGTCAATCGTTAACTCCATTTCTCTGAAAGAAGGCGAGGACGTTTTCCTCGAACATGCCCGTATCATCCGCCAATATGGAGCGGCCGCCGTCGTAATGGCTTTTGATGAGAAAGGTCAGGCAGATACAGCCGCCCGTAAAATAGAAGTTTGCGAACGGGCTTACCGTCTTTTGGTAGATAAAGTAGGTTTTAATCCTCATGATATTATTTTTGACCCCAATGTACTTGCCGTAGCCACAGGGATCGAAGAACATAATAACTATGCCGTAGATTTCATTGAAGCTACCGCATGGATCAAAAAGAATCTTCCGGGTGCTCATATTAGCGGAGGAGTCAGTAACCTTTCTTTCTCTTTCCGTGGCAATAATTATATCCGTGAGGCGATGCACGCTGTATTCCTTTATCATGCCATTCAGCGAGGAATGGACATGGGGATTGTGAATCCGGGTACTTCCGTGTTATATAGTGATATCCCGACCGATGTATTGGAAAAGATAGAAGATGTCGTCTTGAATCGTCGTCCGGACGCAGCGGAACGTCTGATAGAATTGGCGGAATCGCTGAAAGCAACTATGAGCGGAACTGCCGGACAACCAGCTGCCAAACAAGATGCGTGGAGAGAAGAATCCGTTCAGGAACGCTTGAAATATGCCTTGATGAAAGGAATCGGAGATTTCCTTGAACAGGATTTGGCGGAAGCATTGCCGCTTTATGATAAAGCAGTCGATGTGATTGAAGGCCCGTTGATGGATGGAATGAATTATGTAGGCGAGTTGTTTGGTGCCGGTAAGATGTTCCTTCCCCAGGTTGTGAAGACTGCCCGTACGATGAAAAAAGCCGTAGCTATCCTGCAACCGATTATCGAATCGGAAAAAGTGGAAGGAAGCGCCGCGGCTGGAAAAGTGTTGCTGGCAACTGTAAAGGGCGATGTGCACGATATTGGAAAAAATATTGTAGCGGTGGTGATGGCTTGCAATGGTTATGATATTGTAGACTTGGGAGTGATGGTGCCGGCGGAAACCATTGTGCAGCGTGCCATTGAAGAAAAAGTGGATATGATCGGATTGAGTGGTCTGATTACTCCCTCTTTGGAAGAAATGGCGCATGTGGCTTTGGAACTCGAAAAAGCAGGACTGGATATTCCTCTTCTGATTGGTGGGGCCACTACATCGAAAATGCATACGGCATTGAAGATTGCTCCTGTCTATCACGCTCCGGTGGTACATCTGAAAGATGCTTCCCAGAATGCAAGTGTTGCTTCCAAATTATTGAATCCACAGCTGAAAGCCGAATTGGTGAACGAACTGAATAGCGAATATGAGGCGCTTCGTGAAAAAAGCGGTCTGCTGAAACGTGAAACGGTTTCATTGGAAGAGGCGCAGAAAAATAAGTTGAATCTGTTTTAAATAGTATCACAATGAAAAAGATTTTCTCTTTCTTATGTCTGATTGCAGCAATAGTTGTTGCTATGAGCGCATGTTCTTCTACCAAAGAAGAAAAAGGAACGTCCGAAACCGGAAATGCTGCTTTGGATAATATATTTGCACGTAAAAGTGTGCGTACTTATCTGAATAAGGGAGTGGAGAAAGAGAAAATAGACTTGATGCTTCGTGCCGGAATGGCTGCCCCTTCGGGTAAAGATATCCGTCCTTGGGAGTTTATAGTAGTATCCGACCGTGCCAAACTGGATTCAATGGCTGCTGCGCTTCCTTATGCAAAGATGTTGACCCAGGCCCATAACGCTATCATTGTCTGCGGAGATTCTGTACGTTCGTCTTATTGGTATTTGGATTGTTCAGCAGCAGCGCAAAATATTCTGCTGGCTGCCGAAAGTCTGGGACTGGGGGCTGTATGGACAGCTGCCTATCCTTATGAAGACCGTATGCAGGTGGTACGCAAATATACCAATCTACCTGATAATATCCTTCCGCTTTGTGTCATTCCTTTCGGCTATCCGGCTACAAAAGAGAACCCGAAACAGAAGTTTGACGAGAAAAAGATACATTATAATCAGTATTAGCGAGCAAAAGTTTTGTCTTTTCAATAATTTCCTTACATTTGCAACGCTAATTAAAATCTGATACGCAAATGTTTGGAATAGACGACCCTTTTATAATTCTGCCTTACCTTCTTTCAGTGGTATGTGTGATCTTTGCTGCCTGGTTTGGGCTGAAGTATTGGAATAAGGATGACGAAAAAGACGAAACTCGATGAATACATTTACACTCGGCTTGATTGTGATAGGATATCTCTTGTCACTTGCTTATCTCGGCTTTTTGGGATATAAGAAAACAACGAATACCAGTGACTATCTGGTAGGCGGACGTCAAATGAATCCTATTGTTATGGCACTTTCTTACGGTGCTACGTTTATCTCCGCATCTGCTATTGTAGGTTTTGGAGGAGTGGCGGCAGCTTTCGGAATGGGTATTCAGTGGCTCTGTTTCCTGAATATGTTTATTGGGGTTGTCATCGCTTTTATCTTTTTCGGTTTGCGTACCCGGCGTATGGGTGCAAAACTGAATGTGAGCACTTTTCCTCAATTATTAGGGCGTCATTTTCGTTCCCGTAATATACAGGTATTTATTGCTGCTGTTATTTTCATCGGAATGCCGCTTTATGCAGCAGTTGTGATGAAAGGTGGAGCTGTATTTATCGAACAGATCTTTCAGATTGATTTCAATATCTCTTTGTTGATATTTACATTGGTTATTGCTGCTTATGTTATTGCGGGCGGTATGAAAGGGGTCATGTATACAGATGCTTTACAGGCAGTTATCATGTTCGGTTGTATGCTGTTTCTGTTATTCTCTCTATACCAGGTGCTCGGTATGGGTTTTACCGAAGCGAATAAAGAGTTGACTGCTATTGCTCCGTTAGTCCCGGAAAAATTTAAAGCATTGGGACATCAGGGATGGACTGCAATGCCTGTTACAGGTTCACCACAATGGTACTCACTTGTTACTTCCCTTATTTTAGGAGTAGGAATCGGATGTCTTGCGCAACCCCAGCTAGTGGTTCGTTTTATGACTGTGGAAAGTAGCAAACAATTAAACCGCGGTGTATTTATCGGTTGTTTCTTTTTGATTATAACCGTAGGAGCTATCTATCATGCCGGAGCTTTGAGTAACCTTTTCTTCCTGAAAACAGAAGGAGCGGTTGCTACCGAAGTAGTGCAGGACATCGATAAGATTATTCCATATTTTATTAATAAAGCGATGCCCGACTGGTTTGCCGCACTCTTTATGTTATGTATCCTTTCGGCCAGTATGTCTACACTAAGCTCGCAGTTCCATACAATGGGTGCTTCGGTAGGTTCTGATATTTATGGAACTTATAAACCCCGTTCGCGGAATAAACTGACCAACGTGATTCGTTTGGGAGTATTATTCTCTATTCTGGTCAGCTACATTATTTGCTATATGTTGCCTCATGATATTATCGCCCGTGGAACTTCTATCTTTATGGGGATTTGTGCTGCAGCTTTCCTTCCAGCCTATTTCTGTGCTTTATATTGGAAGAAAGCTACTAAGCAGGGTGTCATGGCAAGTCTTTGGGTCGGAACAATCGGTAGCCTGTTTGCCCTTGTATTTCTTCATCAGAAAGAATCTGCAGCATTAGGTATCTGCAAAGTATTATTTGGACGGGATGTATTGATTACCACTTATCCTTTCCCTGTGATTGATCCGATATTATTTGCCTTACCATTATCTGTATTAGCCATCATCGTAATCAGCTTAATAACCAAGAATAAGTATTAAGTAAGTATCAAGTATCAAGTATTACGCTATGTGGATAAACACCTCAAAGGCCACGGTTAATACTTAATACTTAATATTAATCATGCTTTTATTTTCTTCTTGTAGGATTCGTAGCGCGACATGATATCACGGACGAAATTGTAAGTCTCGATACCACGGAAATACCCGTTTTTGCAGACAGGGTCGGTAAAGTATTCTTCATTGCTTTTGAGCAGGATGAAGTTTTCTACATTGTTTTTCCATACCAGTTTGTTCTTTCCGTATTTTTCGGCTAGCGCCATGGCATCGTATATATGTCCTAAGCCGGCATTATAAGATGCCAGAATGAAGTTGAGTCGTTCCTGTTTGTCGGGAATCATACTGAAACTGCGGTCGGTGGCGGCGATATATTTAATGGCTGCTTTCACACTTTCCTCCGGATTCTGCTCCTTGCCGGGAGGTACTCCCATTGCCCGGGCGGTGGCAGGCATTAACTGCATCAGTCCTTTGGCGCCAGCCCAGGAAACAGCGGTGGTATCGAAATTAGATTCAGTATAGGCTAGTGACGCCAGCATACGCCAATCCCATCCGATATCTTTGGAATATTTTCTGAATAAATCATCATAATGAGATATTTTCCCCTCTTTCAATGAAAGGATAGGAGAGTGGGGCATCATTTTACTATTTTCAAAATAACGTTTCATACTGGCTGTGTAGGCAGGAGAGGTCATATTTTCCTGATGCCATTTAGTAGCGGCGGCTGCCAGTTCGGGGCTGTCTTTTCGTACTGCCCACGAAGACCGTTGATCGAAACTGATAGACAGATCGATATTTAAATTAGGATAATAGGTCTTATTTAATTTTGCCAGGTCATTGTCGGCTACTGTATACGGGATTTTTCCTTGCGCCACTTGCGTTATCAAGTCCTCGATGGTAGTACTGTCATTGGTAACTTCATGAATCCGGATGCCACCCCCTAATTCGCTGTTCAGATTGACGAGGCGGTCGTAATATTTCCCCGGCTTTACGTATATATCTTTTCCTACCAGTTCGGTTACGTCTTTTAATGGCTTCTGTTTTCCTCTTCCTTGCTGAACGATTACTTGATGGGTGATGACATCTTCACCACAATAAAGCAGACTGTCTTTCCACTCTTTGGTGATAGGCAGATTATAGGCAATCATATCTCCTTCGCCTGCCCGCAATTTTTGAATCATCTCGTCAACGCTTTTGGCAACTTCAATCCTAAGCTTTAGTCCCAGGCTTTTGGCAAACTGCTCGCTAAGTTCATACTGGAATCCCATTTCCTGTCCCCGGTAAATAAAATAGGAAGTAGAGCTATACAATGTCAATACAACGAGTTCGCCACTATCTTTTATTTGTGGAAGATCACGTGTGGATTCATCCGTTGTACTATGTTGCTTGTTCCGGCATCCGAACACACAACAGAACAATACGAGGAATAAAGGGATAATCAGTGTCTTGACATTCATACCTGACATTTTGCTTTTAACTCTCAACTCTCCATTCTCCACTCTCAACTCTTCAAGTGTTTCTTGATGTACATAGTCAGTATATCAATAGCTACCTTATTACTGCCGCCTTCCGGTACAATAAGGTCGGCATATCGTTTGCAAGGTTCGATAAATTGCAGGTGCATAGGTTTTAAAACCCGTGTATAACGTTCCATTACAGCTTCGGCAGTACGTCCGCGCTCAATAACATCTCTTTGGATAACACGTATCAGGCGTTCGTCGGGATCGGCATCTACAAAGATTTTAAGGTCCATCATATTGCGTAGCTTTTTATCACATAAAGCAAGGATTCCTTCAATGATAACCACTTCACGAGGTTCGATATGAATCGTTTCGGGCTGGCGCGTACAAGTGAGATAAGAATAGGTAGGCTGTTCGATGCTATTTCCTTCTTTCAGCATCATGACATGTTTGGATAGTAGGCTCCATTCAAAAGCATCGGGATGGTCAAAATTGATATTCTGGCGTTCTTCAACCGGGACATGACTACTGTCTTTGTAGTATGAATCCTGTGGTAAGAGTACTACCTCTCCTGCGGGGAGGCTTTCTATAATTTTCCGTACGACGGTGGTCTTTCCGGAACCCGTTCCGCCTGCTATTCCTATAATTAACATCTCTTTAAGTGTATATTTGAACCAAATAGAGTATTTTTGCATTACTATTAATGTGGTAAACACATTAACAAGACAAATATAGAAACAATTCATTAAAATAACAACGTAATGGTAAAACACATTGTATTATTTAAGTTAAAAGACGAAGTTCCTGCTGAAGAGAAACTGGAAGTCATGACTAAATTCAAGGAAGCGATAGAAGCTCTTCCTGCTAAAATTTCTGTAATTCGCAAAGTGGAGGTCGGATTGAATATGAATCCTGGTGAAACATGGAATATTGCGCTTTACAGTGAGTTTGATACACTAGAAGATGTTAAATTCTACGCAACACATCCCGACCACGTAGCTGCCGGAAAGATTCTGGCTGAAACGAAGGAGAGCCGTGCGTGCGTAGACTATGAATTATAAACCCCAAAAATAAAGATGAGAAAAATAATTTCTTTCTTGCTTTTAAGCTTTGTTGTATATGCATTGCAAGCGCAGATCAAAGATCCGGTAAAGTTTAAAACAGAACTGACACCTCTCTCCGATACGGAGGCAGAGGTGGTGTTTACGGCTGCCATTGATAAAGGTTGGCATGTTTATTCTACCGACCTGGGAGATGGCGGTCCTATTTCTGCAACATTTAATATTGATAATAAATCGGGTGTCGAACTTGTCGGTAAACTGAAGCCTGTGGGCAAAGAAGTAGCTACTTTCGATAAATTGTTCGAAATGAAGGTACGTTATTTCGAGAATACAGCAAAGTTTGTACAGAAAGTGAAATTTACGGGTGGAGCTTACGCAATAGAAGGTTATCTGGAGTACGGAGCCTGTGATGACGAGAGTTGTCTGCCTCCTACTCAAGTGCCATTCAAGTTTTCGGGAGTAGCAAAAGCCGGAAATGCTGCCGCAACGAAAACAGAACAACTGAAAGCAGAACAACCGGAACAAAAAGTAGTGGATAAGGCAGATAAGAAAGAAGAGGCAACTTCTGTTGCTTCGAAAGACTCATCTGCTATGATGGAGCTGGTGCCTGCAACTACAACGGAAGCAGCCACAGATATTCAGCCAGCAGTTGCTTCCAGTGAACTTTGGAAACCCGTTATCAGTGATTTGCAAGCATTAGGCGAGGAGCACGGGCAGGAGGATATGTCCTGGATATATATATTCATAACAGGGTTTCTTGGAGGATTATTGGCTTTGTTCACTCCTTGTGTGTGGCCGATTATTCCAATGACAGTCAGCTTTTTCCTGAAACGCAGTAAAGACAAAAAGAAAGGAATTCGTGATGCGTGGACGTATGGTGCATCTATCGTAGTGATTTATGTGGCATTAGGTTTGGCTATCACGTTGATTTTCGGTGCCAGCGCATTAAACGCTTTATCTACCAATGCTATTTTCAACATTCTCTTCTTCCTGATGTTGGTGATTTTTGCCGCTTCATTCTTTGGAGCGTTTGAAATCAGACTACCCTCGAAATGGGGAAACGCAGTAGATAGCAAAGCGGAATCTACGACCGGATTACTAAGTATTTTCCTGATGGCTTTCACGCTTTCATTGGTATCTTTCTCTTGTACAGGTCCGATTATCGGATTTCTGCTGGTACAGGTATCTACCACAGGAAGTGTGGTTGCTCCGGCAATCGGTATGTTAGGATTTGCCATTGCTTTGGCATTGCCGTTTACACTTTTTGCCCTGTTCCCGTCTTGGCTGAAATCTATGCCGAAGTCCGGCGGATGGATGAATGTAATCAAAGTAACGCTGGGTTTCCTCGAATTGGCGTTTGCGCTTAAATTCTTGTCGGTAGCTGACTTGGCTTACGGTTGGAGACTGCTTGACCGCGAAACATTCCTGGCTCTGTGGATTGTAATCTTTGCTTTGCTTGGATTCTATCTGTTGGGTAAGATCAAATTTCCGCATGATGACGATGATGATAAGGTGGGAGTCACCCGCTTCTTTATGGCATTAATCTCTTTAGCGTTCGCCGTATATATGGTTCCCGGCTTGTGGGGAGCACCATTGAAGGCTGTATCTGCATTTGCTCCGCCTATGCAGACGCAAGACTTCAATTTGTATAAGAACGAGGTACATGCGAAATTTGATGATTATGACTTAGGTATGGAATATGCCCGTCTGAACGGTAAACCCGTTATGCTCGACTTTACCGGATATGGTTGCGTAAACTGTCGTAAGATGGAAGCAGCGGTGTGGACTGATCCGAAAGTGAGTGATTTGATTAATAACGATTATGTACTGATTACTCTCTACGTGGATAATAAGACTCCGTTGACAGAGCCCGTAAAGATAATCGAGAACGGTACAGAACGTACTTTGCGTACTGTCGGCGATAAATGGAGTTATCTGCAACGTGTGAAATTCGGAGCCAACGCCCAGCCTTTCTATGTATTGTTGGACAATCAGGGTAAACCGTTGAATAAGTCGTATGCTTATAACGAAGATATTCCTAAGTATATTGAATTCTTACAGACCGGATTGGAGAATTATAAGAAAGGAAAATAACGATTTCTCCGATAATGACCAATCTTGGATAATGAATAAAAAAGCGGTCTCATCTTTTCGATGAGGCCGCTTTTTGAATAGAATAAATTGAAATTTTAGCGAAAATTACATGGGTACTTCTATTAATAGAAGTTGGGTTCCTTTTAATATATGTATCGGGAATTCTTTTGTATCCCAAACACCGATACCATCACGTTTGGACAGCCGTTCTTCCGCCACTGTGATTTCTCCTTCAAGTACGAAGATATATACTCCGTTACCTTCCTGATGCATCTTATATTCGATTGTTTTTTCCGTATCGAAGTTTCCCATAGAGAACCATGCATCTTGTTTGATAGAAGCTGGAGTCTTCCCGTTCGGAGACAGGATTAGCGCCAGTTCATTTGGTTTCAGGAGCGGACGAATATCGAAGTTGTTATACTCCGGTTTGGTGTTTTCAACTCGTGGAAATACCCATATCTGCAGGAATTCCAGTTGTTCTTTATCACTGCCATTGTATTCACTGTGATAAATACCACTACCTGTACTCATAACCTGAATATCACCTGGAGTGATGGTTTTAGTGTTTTGTACACTGTCACCATGTTTCAGGTATCCTTTTAGGGGGATGGAAATCACTTCCATATTTTTATGCGGATGTGTATCGAATCCCATAGACGGGTCTACACTGTCATCGTTCAGCACTCGTAATGCTCCGAAATGAATTCTTTCCGGATTATAATAGTTGGCAAAACTGAATGTGTGATGGGTCTTGAGCCAGCCGTGATTGAAATAGCCTCTTGATGAAGCTCTGTCGATTACTTTTTTCATAATCTTCCTTTCTTTTTTAATAGAACTTTGGTGTGCGTCTTATTTGCACTTTACTATTACTAATAACAATGGAAAGGTAGATAAAGTTCTTAACGGGAGATTTAATAAGAAGGGAGCTTTATTTTTTTATTTCAGAAAAAATACATACGTTTGTAACATCATAACAATACCTTTGTGGCCAAAAATAAAGAAAGTATGTACGCAACAGACACTCTAATGGATGAACGGGAAGTGGTTCTCCGTCTGATAGACGGAGATGAAGAGGCCTTTTGCGAACTTTATGCCGCTTACAAGAATCGTTTGCTCTACTTCGCCCTGAAGTTCGTCAAGTCGCGTGAATTTGCTGAAGATATTTTTCAGGATGCATTTACGGTAGTCTGGCAAACTCGTCGTTTCATCAATCCCGAAGCCTCTTTTTCTTCCTACCTTTATACCATCGTACGTAATCGTATTCTGAATCAGTTGCGCGACATGGCTAATGAAGATCAGCTGAAAGAACAGATTCTTTCTCAAGCGATCGATTCAACAAACGAGACCAATAACCATATTTTGCTCAATGATTTGAAAGAGATTGTTGCCCGTGCATTGGAACAATTGACACCCCGCCAACGGGAAGTGTTCAAAATGAGCCGTGAGTTACAGATGTCTCATAAAGAAATAGCCGAAGCGTTGGGTGTCTCTGTTCATACGGTGCAGGAACATATTTCTGTTTCTCTGAAAGTGATTCGTTCTTATCTGACTAAATATTCAAGTACATCAGCTGATATACTTTTGATTCTATTTTGTTTAAACTTATAATAAATGTTAATCACACCCTAGTTCTTTCTTACTTTTGTGTATTACTTATACAAAGGGAAGGAAATTAATATCCTTATTTTGAATGTATGATGAAAGATACTAAAACAGAAAAAGATAAATTGCATCGTTACCTGGATGACCTTTATACCAGGGAAGAGGCTTCACAACTTTTGCAAAGCATAAAAGAGGCAGAAAACCAAGATTTATTGGATGAACTGGCAGCAGAGGTTTGGGAAGAATCCGGGAACTTGCAACCTGCTACTGATTTGGAACGGGAAAGGTATAAGAGAGAGGCGCGTCAGTTATTGAAACGTATTGAACACAAAAAACGTACTTGGTTCCGTCGGGCGTCTGTGGTGGCGGTTAGTACGGCGGCTGTCATAGCCATTATAATAGGGAGTGTCAACTTTTTCCGGTATATGAATGAACAGCAGGTCACGCTTGCTGAAGTCACCACTTCTTTTGGTGAAAAAAGGCAAGTGACTTTGCCGGATGGAACTCTTTTGGTATTGAATTCTTGTTCTCAAGTGCGTTATCCGGAACGTTTTGTGGGAGATAGCCGTGAAATAGAACTTGAAGGTGAGGGATATTTCCGTGTTGCCCGTAATGAAAAGATGCCATTTATTGTAAAGACGAAGCGGCTGGATGTTCGGGTATTGGGTACTCGTTTTGATGTCAAGTCCTATTCAACGGATGAGATTGTATCTGTGAGTGTGGAGAGTGGTAAAGTACAGGTTGATTTACCGGAAGCGATGATGAGGCTGACTGCCAAAGAGCAAGTGCTTATCAATACGGTTTCCGGTGAATATAGCAAGAAAACAGAAGACAGGGGAGTGGCTGTCTGGATGAAAGGAGGTTTACGTTTCTACAGTACACCGATTCGGGATGTGGCAAAAGAACTGGAGCGTGTATATAATTGCCGGATTACTTTTGCTCCCGGTCAGGATTTCAACAACTTGATTA